>Ga0180009_10000709_pt1 | contig 43808 bp, 45 predicted proteins | sample OS_PC_MetaG_FD_123537 | JGI IMG/M metagenome (GOLD analysis project Ga0180009, IMG submission 123537) | Groundwater microbial communities from the Aspo Hard Rock Laboratory (HRL) deep subsurface site, Sweden - OS_PC_MetaG | ecosystem: Environmental > Aquatic > Deep subsurface > Groundwater...
AATTGAAGGATAAGAACTACGCCGAGAAATATAAAGCCGAAGGGATACCGATACATTTGATCGGGGTCGAATTCAGCAAGGAAAGCCGTTCGGTAGTCGGGTTCGACATCGAAACGCTCGGAGGCGGCGTATGAACAAAAAACTGCCGATCGGCATAAAAGTCTTTCGATTGGAAATGCTTCATGTTACCGAGCTCAATTCGGATCAGGTGTGACCTGCACGTTTAGCAATTTAGTGAGTTTCACTTTGGAAGGGTTAAAGAACATGGAAAATTTAGCGGACTGGTTTTTAAGATTATCGCGGCCAAAAAAAGCGGCGATAACGATGAGTGCTGACGTGTTTTTCGCGGTCTTCGCACTGTGGCTGGCGTTTTCTTTGCGGTTTGGTGAGTTTTATGTTCCAGAAGACCGCGTTTGGATCTTGTTTGTGTTGGTTCCTTGTATCGTCATTCCGATTTTTATCAGAATGGGTTTATACCGGGCGATTATTCGTTATATCGGTGTCAGAGCGTTAGCGACGATTGTTCAAGCTGTCACTTTATATGCTTTGATATTTGCCGCATTGGTGTTCCAATTGAGAGCCGGTTTAGTGCCGAGAACGGTGCCGCCGCTAAATTGGTTGATTATGTTGTTCTTTGCCGGCGGGAGCCGGTTTATGGCGCGATGGTGGTTTGGCGAGCAATATGCGCGCATGGCAAGGAGTGCCGATCCGGAATTGTGTCGCCGCAACAATGTCATCATTTATGGCGCAGGAAGTGCGGGTGTGCAGTTGTCTTCAGCATTGGCACATGGTCATGATTTTCGGCCGATTGCATTTATCGACGACAATGCCTTGTTGCATGGGCAAAAAGTAAACGGCGTTAAGATTCATCCTTTTACAGCGTTAAGTTATTTAATCGATAAATTTGCCGTTACCGATATTCTGTTGGCGATGCCGTCGGTTGCCAGAAGCCGGAGGAGCGAGATAATTCGCCTATTGGAGCCTTATCCGGTCCATGTTCGTTCAATGCCGGGAATGTCCGATATCGCGCAGGGGAAGGTGACGTTCGATGAATTGCAAGAGGTGGATATCGCCGATTTGCTGGGTCGGGATGCCGTGGTTCCGGATCAGACTTTATTGACCGCCAATACGGCTGGGAAAAAGGTTATGGTTACCGGTGCCGGCGGTTCGATCGGCTCGGAGTTGTGTCGGCAAATTATTCAATTGCAACCGAAGGCATTGATTTTATATGAGCAATGCGAGTTTGCGCTCTATGAGATCGAGAGGGAGTTAAATCTTTATTTGGCAAAATCGGATGTTGTCGATACACAAATCATTGCTGTTCTCGGATCGGTGGTTAACGGGAGTCGAGTCGAAAAAATTTGCCGGGCATTCGGCGTGCAAACGATCTATCATGCCGCCGCTTATAAGCATGTGCCGATGGTTGAGAAAAACCCGGGTGAAGCGGTTTGGAATAATATATTCGGCACTTTACATACCGCCCGCGCTGCTATCAACGCGAATGTAGAGACTTTCGTATTGATATCGACCGATAAGGCGGTACGGCCAACTAATACGATGGGAGCGACCAAACGCTTTGCCGAACTGATTTTACAAGCCTTAAGCATTGAAAATCAAAAGCTACGGGCAACGCGGTTTACGATGGTGCGTTTCGGTAATGTGTTGGGCTCTTCGGGCTCTGTCGTGCCGTTATTCCGTGAACAAATTGCCAAGGGCGGACCGGTGACTGTGACCGATCCGAAAATCATTCGTTATTTCATGACGATACCTGAAGCCGCTCAATTGGTGATACAGGCCGGTGCAATGGGACAAGGCGGCGATGTTTTTGTTTTGGACATGGGCGAACCGGTCAAGATTTTGGACTTGGCGAAACGCATGATCAAGCTTAGCGGTTTAACGGTCAAGGGTGATGCGCGACCTGAAGGCGATATCGAGATTGTATTTACCGGTTTGCGATCGGGAGAAAAGCTCTATGAAGAGCTATTAATCGGGGACAATGTTTCCGTAACCGAGCATCCGCGTATCATGCGGGCCGAAGAAGAGATTATTGTTTGGACTGAGCTTGAAAAGCTGTTGTCGGCAATGGAACAGGCTGCCTTAATCGACGATTATCGGCAAGTCCGAATGATTTTGAAACAAGCGGTATCGGGCTTTTCCCCTCAATGCGATGTCGACGATTGGCTGTTCATCTGCTCGACGAATAGTTTTGCTGCGAATAATATACTTCGCGCGGCCACATTTGCGGATTTCTGACGCGCTCTTTTGTCCGGTAGCTGCGTTGCGAAAACAGTTACATAGCTTGCTATGCGCCTGTTTTCGCGCCTTGCTACTGAACAAAATAGCATTGCCATAAAAACCGCAAACATGACCGCGCGAAGTATACATCGCCGAATTATTTGGAAAAAATAGTAGAGCATGATTAAAGAGGCAAAAAAAACCTCCCAATGCTTGAAAGCAGAGGGAGGTGAAAAATCAAGCAGAGTTTTGAGGAGGAACTGCTTGTTGGTACTACACCAGGAGGGTTAGAACATGGTAAACGAATCTGCATAGGAATTTTCTATCAAGTCGATGGTATTCCGGCAAGTTGCAGTTAAATTCAACGAATAAGGGTTCTCCGATGCATGGGTATCGTTGACTATTAGCGAGCCAATGAAGTTTTACAGCGGGCTTGGGAAATACTATACAGAGATTATTTCAGCAGACAATAGGCTGATTTGTTGATAAATTGTTTCTTGATTGGAAACAAAAAGGCATGCAAACTAGCGATCTTTTTCTTGGGCTAATTTATCGAGATGTTTGTTTGGAAGGTGGAGTCTTGAAATTTCGCTTATGGCGCTACTATAGCGGCGGGAATATTAAGTAAAAACGAAATAAATGGCAAGCGATAGTTGCGTATTGTAGTGGCGGATCGATTCTAAAACGGAATTATCGTGAGCAACGGGTTAAGCTGTTGACTCGAGCAATTGAAACTCAAAGAGAGATAAATGGACAAATTAACCAGTATGAATGTTTTCGTTCGGGTGGCAAAGGCCGGCAGTTTTGCCGGCGGCGCACGCAATTTGGATATTTCGAGAGCCATGGCGACCAAGCATATCATGCAATTGGAAGAACATTTAGGCACTCGGCTGTTTAATAGAACCACGCGAAGTCTGAGTCTGACAGAAATGGGCGCATCGTATCTGGAACGTTGCCAACAGGTGTTGGATGATATCGAAGAAATGGAAGCTACTGTAACGCAACTGCAGACCGAGCCGCGCGGAACGCTGAAAATCAGTGCGCCGCAAGTCATCGGCGCCACCCAAATTGCGCCGGCGATATCGGAATTTCTCAAGTTGTATCCCGATCTGGAGGTGACTATCATTTTGCAAGGCAATATGGGTGACCTGATCGATGAGGGTATTGATCTCGCGATAAATTTGGGCGGTGTCGAAGATTCCAGTATGATTGCGCGCAAACTCGCCAGTTCGCCTTTGGTGGTTTGCGGAGCTCCCGGTTATTTCCAACAATATGGCATTCCTAAAACGCCCGAGGACTTAACCGATCATAGCTGTTTGGTAAATTGGTCGATTCCGCCGAGGGATCAATGGCGGTTCAAGGGCCCTTATGGTGATTTGATGATCAAGGTGAAAGGGCGCATCGTCGCTAACGTGGCCGATCCGATTCGAGTCGGTGCGATAGAAGGCTTGGGAATGGTGATGTTGCCTAGATATATTGTCGGTAGAGATATTGAAAAAGGCAAATTGATGCCGGTTTTGGAAGACTATGAATTGGCGCCCCTGGAGATACACGCCGTTTATCCGCATCGAAAATATCTGTCTACCAAAGTCAGAAAGTTTTTGGATTTTTTGCAGGAGTGGCTGCCTAGGCGAGTCGGTATCGATGGGATCTAACGCAATTAATGAAATTGCGGCAAAATGGGATGCCGTTTACCGTCAAGCCAATATTTCGGAATACAGGCCTGCTGAAGTTTTATCGGAAAATGCTTTTTTGTTGCCGCAAAATGGCGCGGCTTTGGATTTGGCTTGCGGCTTAGGTGCTAATGCTCGATTACTTGCTGCGGCAGGTTTGTCTGTTTTTGCCTGGGATATATCGACCGTAGCGGTAGAAAAATTGCAGCATGATGCCGACAAGCAAGGCTTGGCTATTCAGGCGAAGCAATGGGCCATAGATAAAAAATCTTTCTCCGGCTATCGCTTCGATGTCATTGTTATCAGTCGATTTCTTGACCGGAGTCTGTGTGATGCGATAATAGACGCGTTGAATCCCGGCGGTTTGTTATTTTATCAGACGTATACCCGCGAGAAAGTCGTTGAAAGAGGGCCGAACAATCCCGATTTTTTATTGGCTGAAGGCGAATTATTGGAATTATTTGCTAAATTAAAGCCGATTTATTATCGGGAATACGGATCGATAGGCGACATAGAGTTAGGCCTCAGAAATGAAGCTCAATTCATTGGTAGAAAATGATATACCGTTCACACTTGAAATTTCGGCAGTGCCAGAGGAGGCGCCTGGGTGTCCGATAATGGCTTTGCCTGCATGGACGTATTTACGGCGTCCTTTAGCGGACACCCAGTCGCCGAATTTTGATCTACGACGGGTATATTTTATTCAAATTCTAATGGCTTTAAAAGCAAGAAATTGAATCCGTCCCGATCTGTTTGAAAAGCATCTCCCGAATACCATCCGTTAAATTTAGTCGATCGATTCCATTATGGTAGAAAACTTAGAACCGAAACAAGCATGGCAATTATTGCAAACCGATCGGAGCGCCGTACTGATCGATGTCAGGACTAAAATGGAACATAGCCACGTCGGACACCCGATAGGCGCGGTTCATATTCCATGGAAAGAATATCCGGATTGGCAAGTCAATAGCTCGTTTGTCGAGCAGGTAGCCGAAGCGGTTCCCGATAAAAATGCGCCGGTGTTGTTGCTGTGCCGAAGCGGGCAGCGATCGTTGGATGCGGCGGCGGCTTTAGCGGCGGCTGGGTATTCTCGTCCTATCAATATATTGCAAGGCTTCGAAGGGCCTCTCGACGACGGCAAACACCGCGGCAACCGGGGCGGTTGGCGTTTTCATGATTTACCTTGGGAACAAAGCTAACCATTCAATCTTGCCTTTCTCAATGTTCGGCGTCTGACTTCTCAATCAGAAGTTCAGGTTGCCACATAATTCATTAATCTTCAGAGTTTATTTAAGTGATCGAAAATTTAAGAAATATCGCAATTATTGCGCACGTAGACCACGGCAAAACCACCTTGGTCGATAAGTTGTTACAACAGTCCGGCACGTTCAAGAGCCATGAAAAGGTTTCCGAGCGGATCATGGATTCGAACGACATTGAAAAAGAAAGGGGCATTACGATTCTGGCCAAAAATACCGCGTTGGATTGGAACGGTTATCATATCAACATCGTCGATACTCCAGGCCATGCCGATTTCGGCGGAGAAGTCGAGCGCGTATTGTCGATGGTCGATTCTGTGCTGTTGTTAGTCGACGCCGTCGACGGGCCGATGCCGCAAACTCGTTTCGTGACGCAAAAAGCGTTTGCATTGGGTTTAAAGCCTATTGTCGTGATCAATAAAATCGATCGCCCCGGCGCTCGTCCGGATTGGGTGGTCGATCAAACCTTCGATCTGTTCGACCGTCTTGGCGCGACCGACGAGCAATTGGATTTTCCGATCGTCTATGCGTCGGCGCTAAACGGTTATGCCAGTTTGGATACCGATGCGACCGACGGCGATATGACGCCGTTGTTCGAAACGATCGTCGAAAAAGTCAGTCCGCCGGATGTCGACTTGGACGGGCCGTTCCAAATGCAGGTCAGTAGCCTGGATTACAACTCCTATGTCGGCGTGATCGGGATCGGGCGTATTCAGCGTGGCAAAGTGAAAACCAATATGCCATTGACGTTGATCAATCGCGAAGGGGCGATCCGCAAAGGCCGTATCTTACAAATCTTCGGTTTCCATGGCTTGGAGCGCGTCGAAGTACCGGAAGCGCAAGCTGGGGACATCATCGCGTTTACCGGCATCGATAAGTTGGAAATTTCCGAAACCTTATGTCATCCCGATACGGTCGAGGCCTTACCGGCCTTGTCGGTCGACGAACCGACCGTGACCATGACTTTCCAAGTCAATACCTCGCCGTTTGCCGGTCGGGAAGGTAAGTTTCTCACCTCGAGACAAATTCACGATCGCTTGCAAAAAGAATTGCAGCATAATGTCGCATTAAGAGTCGAAAGTACCGACGATCCGGATAAGTTCAAGGTGTCTGGGCGCGGCGAACTGCATCTTTCGGTATTGATCGAAAACATGCGCCGTGAAGGCTTCGAATTGGGGGTGTCCCGGCCGGAAGTCATTATCAAAGAAATCGACGGCGAAAAATGCGAGCCTTTCGAATTCGTGACGATCGAAGTCGAGGAAGCGCATCAAGGAACCATCATGGAAAAACTCGGCGAGCGCAAAGGCGATTTGTTGAATATGGTGCCGGACGGCAAAGGCCGTATTCGGCTGGAGTATATGATCCCGTCACGCGGTTTGATCGGATTCCAAACCGAGTTCATGACATCGACCTCCGGTTCAGGGTTGCTGTATCATGTTTTCGATCATTACGGACCTATTAAGAAAGGCGAATTGGGCGCGCGTAAACGCGGCGTGTTGGTCTCTATGGCTCAAGGTAAAGCATTGGCCTATGCCTTGTTTGCGTTACAGGAGCGTGGCGAGTTGTTTTTGGTGCATGCCGATGAAGTTTACGAAGGCATGCTAGTCGGCATTCATTCGCGAAGCAACGATTTAGTCGTGAATCCGACTAAAGCGAAGCAGTTGACTAACATCAGAGCGGCGGGAACCGACGAGAATCTGATTTTAACGCCGATTCAGAAAATGTCGCTGGAGCAAGCCTTGGAGTTTATCGATGAAGACGAACTGGTTGAAGTGACGCCGGTATCGATTCGCTTGCGTAAGAAATTGCTGCAGGAGCATGAGCGCAAAAAGGCATCGAGAACCGCGGCGGCCTAAGAAACATAAAAAAAGCCTCGAATCGACTAGCGATTCGAGGCATTTATCGCCGAGTGGTTGGCTTATGCGATCGTCCTTAAGACATCCTGTCGAAATCTATCCCTAACTCCTATGTTTTGGCGACGGCTTATTGTGCCGCAAAATGACTAAAAAAGAAGTCAGTCAAAGCTGAAATTTATGTACGCTTAGGCTTACAAAATAAGACTAGCCTTAATTTAGCAGCGAATCGCTGCATAATTGATTTTTTTCATAGTAGAATAAGCCCGCTAATTACTAACAACGCAGTCTTTATGACCTCACGAAGCGCGCGAATCGAGCGCAATACACTCGAAACACAAATAACAGTCGCAATTAATCTGGATGGTACCGGACGCGCGGTTTTTTCGACCGGCGTGCCTTTTCTCGAACACATGATGGATCAAATTGCGCGGCATGGTTTGATCGATCTCGATATTACCGCTAAAGGCGATCTGCATATCGACGATCATCATACCGTCGAAGATATCGGTATTACACTCGGTCAAGCTTTTGCCCAAGCGGTCGGCGATAAAAAAGGCCTGTATCGCTACGGTCATGCTTATGTGCCGCTCGATGAAGCCTTATCTCGCGTCGTAATCGACTTTTCAGGTCGTCCGGGATTGGTGTACGATGTCAAATTTCCTAGAGGCGCAATCGGCCGCTTCGATGTCGATTTATTCCGCGAGTTTTTTCAAGGCTTTGTCAACCATGCCGGCGTAACCTTGCACATCGATAACCTTAAAGGCTCCAATGCGCATCATATTGCCGAAACCATATTCAAAGCGATGGGCCGGGCGCTACGCATGGCGGTCGCGCAAGATCCACGAATGGCCGGAATGATGCCGTCAACCAAAGGAACTTTGTAACCCTACCCCACTATGTCATCAGTCGCAGTTATCGATTATGGAATGGGCAATCTGCATTCCATTGCTAAAGCTTTGCAACATGCGGACCCTCGTACCGAAGTCAGGGTCGTATCCGATATCGAATCCGTTTTGCGGGCCGATCGAGTCGTTTTCCCCGGCGTTGGAGCGATCGGCGATTGCATGCAAGCGCTCAATGCTTCAGGTCTTGCTTCGGCGATCAAGACCGCCGCGCAAGAAAAACCGATGCTCGGTATTTGTCTAGGCATGCAGGCCTTATTAACCGATAGCGAGGAAAGCGATGCGACAATGTGTTTGAATATCATTCCGGGTCACGTGCAGCGCTTTTCGGATAACCTTCAGGATAACAACGGCGAACGGCTGAAAATTCCCCACATGGGTTGGAATCGGGTTAAGCAACAGCCGCATCCGCTTTGGCAAAATATCGAGCCGGGCAGCCGATTTTATTTTGTGCATAGTTATTATGCCGTTCCCGAGGATGAATCAGTCGTATCCGGTACTTCGGATTATCCGAAGCCATTTGCCTGTGCATTGGCAAAGGCAAATATTTTTGCCGTGCAATTTCACCCTGAAAAAAGTCAATCAGCCGGCTTACAGCTGTTGAAAAACTTTTTGCAGTGGGACGGAACAATTTAACGTTAATTGATAGGGCGTCCGGTTAATCCGGCATTAAAATCTTGAGGATGTTGATCTTATGTTGTTGATACCTGCAATCGATTTGAAAGAAGGAAAATGTGTCCGTTTGCGGCAGGGCAATATGGACGATGATACGGTGTTTTCAGACGATCCGGTGAGTGTTGCCGGGAAATGGGTCGAAGCCGGTGCGAAGCGCATTCACTTGGTGGATTTGGACGGTGCGTTTGCCGGTAAACCGAAAAATGCTGCGATTATCCGGAGTATTGTCGAAGCCTATCCGGATATACCGGTACAAATCGGTGGCGGTATTCGCGACGAGGATACGATTCAGGCGTATCTCGAAGCCGGCGTGCAATATGTCATCATCGGAACTAAAGCGGTCAGCGAGCCGCACTTTATCAAAGATGTTGCAATCGAGTTTCCGGGGCATATCATCGTCGGGCTCGATGCTAAGAACGGTAAAGTGGCCATCGACGGTTGGTCTAAACTTTCCCATCATGATGTGATCGATATGGCGCAGAAATTTGAGGCAGACGGTGTTGAAGCGATCATTTATACCGATATTTCACGCGATGGCATGATGAGCGGCGTCAATGTCGAGGCGACCGCCGAATTGGCCCGTTCGATCCGAATTCCGGTGATCGCCTCGGGCGGTATAACCAATTTGGACGATATCAAGGCGCTCGGCAAGCATGTCGGCGATGGTATTGTCGGTGCGATAACAGGGCGTGCAATCTATGAAGGAACGTTGGATTTTGCCGAAGCTGCGAAATTGGCCGAGTCTTTCGGCGATTGATTTATGAGTCTGGCTAAACGCATCATTCCTTGTTTAGATGTCGATAACGGGCGTGTCGTCAAGGGTGTAAAATTCGTCGATATCCGCGATGCCGGCGATCCGGTCGAAATCGCCAGGCGCTATGACCGAGAAGGCGCGGACGAACTGACTTTTCTTGATATTACTGCGACGCATCATGATCGCGATACGATCGTGCATGTGGTCGAACAAGTGGCCGGCGAGGTTTTTATTCCGTTGACGGTCGGCGGCGGTATCAGAACGCTCGACGATATCCGGCGCATGCTGAATGCCGGCGCCGATAAAGTCGGTATCAATAGTGCGGCGGTAAGCAATCCCGAATTTGTGCGCGAAGCAGCTTCGCGATTCGGTTCGCAATGTATCGTCGTTGCGATCGACGCTAAAAAAGTTAGTGAAGCGGGGCAAACCAATCGTTGGGAAATATTCACTCATGGCGGCCGCAAGCCGACCGGTATCGATGCGGTCGAGTGGGCAAAAAAAATGACCGATTACGGTGCCGGCGAAATATTATTGACCAGTATGAATAGGGACGGAACGCGCGAAGGTTTCGATTTGGCTTTGACTCGCGCGGTCAGCGAGGCTGTGGCCGTGCCGGTGATTGCTTCGGGCGGGGTCGGCAATTTGGATCACTTGGCTGACGGCATTATAGAAGGCAAGGCCGATGCGGTCTTGGCCGCGAGTATTTTTCATTTTGCCGAATATACCGTGCAGCAGGCCAAGGAACACATGGCCGGAAAAGGTATCGAGGTGCGTTTGTCATGAGTGAAAGATGGCTAGATGAAATTCGCTGGACTAGTGACGGCTTAGTTCCTGTCATTGCGCAGCAAGCCGATAGCGGCAAGGTGATGATGTTTGCCTGGATGAACCGCGAATCGCTGGCGTTGACGGTCAGCGAAGGCTATGCGGTGTATTGGTCGCGTTCCCGTAACCGACTATGGCGTAAAGGCGAGGAATCGGGTCATCGGCAAAAAGTGCTCGGCGTCTATCTAGATTGCGATGAAGATGTTATTTTGCTGAAAATTGAACAGCAGGGCGACATTGCTTGTCATACCGGCCGTGAAAGTTGTTTTTATCGAACTTTGAAAGACGATCAATGGCAGGCAGTCGAACCGGTTTTGAAAGACCCTCAAACGATCTATAAAAAATGAATCAAGTATTGCAAGAGCTGGCTACAATTCTGGAGCAACGCAAAGAGGAGTCGGCCGACAAGTCTTACGTCGCAAGCCTTTATGCGAAAGGTTTGGATAGTATTTTAAAGAAGATCGGTGAAGAAGCGACCGAGACGGTCATGGCCGCGAAGGATGGCGATAAAGAAAAAATCGTTTACGAAACGGCCGATCTTTGGTTTCACAGCATGGTGATGTTGGCGCATCAAGGATTAGGCCCTGACGATGTGTTGCGCGAACTGCAACGCCGTTTCGGGCTGTCCGGACTCGAGGAAAAAGCGAGCCGGGGGAAATAGAGAAGGGTCAATAGTGAATAGTCAATGGATGGCGGAAAGTCATGTTGATTAGCGGGTTCATTGTGTCCTTCGTTTAAGCTTATGCTGCTGAATAGCACGATGCATAAACACAAAAGCTAAAGTACGAACTCAATTTACGATTTTCCATTTACTATTCACCAACTATCATTCGCTATTCACTAAAACAACCGGAGTTAAGAAATGGGCATGAGTGTCACGCAATTGTTGATTATTTTGGTGATCGTGATTGTTTTGTTCGGTACCAAGCGCTTGCGCAATATCGGTTCGGATTTGGGCGGGGCGATCAAAAGTTTTCGTTCGGCGGTAAAAGACGGCGAGGAAGGTAAGCAACTGGCTGAGGACGACACCGAAAAGTCAAAAGAAAAAACGCCATCGGAGCAGGACAAAGTTTAAATTATGTTCGATGTCGGTTTTTGGGAATTAGTTCTGATCGGCTTGGTCACCTTATTGGTCATCGGGCCGGAGAGGCTGCCGAAAGCCGCCCGGATTGCCGGGTTTTGGGTGGGTAAATTGCGTAATACCGTTGCCTCGGTGAAAGCAGAAATCAAGCAGGAATTGCAAGCCGAGGAAATTCGTCAAGTGCTCAAAGAGCAATCGGCGTTCGATGAGATACAAAAAACCTTGGATGAAACCAAGGAAGCGGCACATTCGGTTCAATCCAGCATTGAATCGGCTTCGGAAGACCAAAGCAAACCAAAATAAATTTTATGAGCCGCGATAATTTTGACGAAACGCAAGAACAGCCGTTTATTTCCCATTTAATCGAACTGAGAAATCGTCTATTAAAGGTCGTTTTATCGGTTTTAGTCGTATTTCTCGGTTTAGCTTCTTATGCTAATGAAATTTATAGTTTTCTGGCGGGGCCATTACTTGCCCACTTGCCGGAAAACAGCACGATGATCGCGATCGATGTCGCATCGCCGTTTTTTACACCTTTCAAGTTAGCCTTGGTACTGTCGATTTTTATTGCGGTACCGATCATTCTGTATCAATTTTGGGCTTTTGTCGCTCCGGGGCTCTATAGAAACGAGCGTCGCATGATTTTGCCGCTCTTGATTGCAAGTACGTTTCTGTTCTATCTGGGCGTTGTGTTTGCGTATTTCGTTGTGTTTCCTTTGATCTTCGGCTTCCTGACCGCAGCCGCGCCGACCGGCGTCGCGGTAATGACCGATATTGCAAAATATCTGGACTTTGTGCTGACCTTATTTTTTGCCTTTGGCTTGGCGTTCGAGGTGCCGATTTTTACGATCGTATTGGTCTGGACCGGCCTGATTACCCCGAAAGCTTTGGCTGAAAAACGCCCTTATGTGATTGTCGGCGCTTTTATCATCGGAATGTTTTTGACGCCCCCAGATGCAATATCTCAGACTTTGTTGGCTATTCCGATGTGGCTTTTGTTCGAACTCGGTTTGTTGTTTTCCCGATTATTTGTGCGTAAGCCCGCCGAGGCGTTATCGGGTCAATTGCAGAGTTTTAACGATAGCGACAAAGATTGATAATTTTCTAAATTTTACTGTGAAAGTTCGACGATTTGCATACCTTATTTAATTTTTCGATAAGCAAAAGCTTAGCAACGAAAATGCGGTTCCGAAGAGGGTGCGGTTGCTCGTTCGACAGGCGTCGGCGGCAGGGTAGATTTTTGCTCCTGCAAAATCTGCATTCATGCCATCCATGGCAATCAGTCGCCGCCGTCGAGCCTACATGGACGTATTCACCCAGCACCTAAATTCCATAGCCATTTGGCTATGGTAACTATCTTGCATAATTTAGGTGCTGGGTTCACGGCGTCCTGTCGGGCGAGTGACCGCATCCTCCGCCACGCCCGAACTTTTATTGCCGGGGCGATGACGGCTTCTTCATGATCGTTAGGCTGGCGCCAACGCGCCTGTTTTAATCAATAAATCTCGGATTTTTTCAGCGAGCTTTCTGTAGCCGGCAGGATTCAGATGAACCGGGTCCGATTTGAATTCGGTATTGCCGAGTAATTCAGGCAATGTATTCAGGTCTGCCGGAATGGCATGTTGTTCGGCTATGGTGCGATAAAATTCCGCGCTATCCAACAAAAATAACGCGGGCTTAGGGACGCCCATCATAATCACGCCGATATTGCGCTGCCGCGCTTCTGCGATCATCGAGTTGAGATGGTCGATGGTTTCCTGGGCGGAGATTTTCCGTAGCATGTCGTTACCGCCGTGAATCAAGATCAACAAGTCCGGGCGATATTCGTCGAGCAACGCCGGCAGGCGTTGCGCACCCGATTGACTGGTTTCTCCAGAGAGGCCTTCGTTGATGACTTCGCGGCCTATCAATTTGGATAATACGCGAGGATAGTCGTCACCGTCAGAGGCGCCGACGCCATAAGTCAAGCTATCGCCGAACGCGAGAATGACGGCATTTTCGGGTAGTTCAGGAAGTGTGGGTGGCGATTCGCTACAAGCGTTGATTAATAAGTAAAATCCGATGAGTAGTAAGGTTTTATTCATAAGCGAGAAGGGGCGTCCGTGCGCAAAAATGTATTAATTACCGGTGGCGCCAAGCGTATTGGCGCGGCCTGTGCAAAGTTGTTGCATGAAAGCGGATTTAATATTTTGTTGCATTATAGATCATCGGAGCGTAATGCTCTGCAGTTGCGCGATCTGTTGAACGACATTCGGCCCGATTCGGCGCAGATAATTAAGGCGGATTTGGCGGTAAAGGCTGAATTGTTATTGTTGGCCGATTATGCGAAAACGACCTGGGGCGGTATCGATGCCTTGGTCAATAATGCGTCTTCGTTTTATCCGACCGGAATCGGCCAAGTTTCCGAGCATGACTGGGATGAATTGATCGGTAGTAATCTGAAAGAGCCGTTTTTTTTAACGCAAGCCTTAGTCGAGGAGCTTTCGGCAAGGCGGGGCTGTGTCGTGAATATTACCGATATTCATGCGGAACGAGGGCTCAAAGGCTATCCGGTTTATAGTATAGCCAAGGCCGGTTTAGTGGCGATGACCCGGGTTATGGCCAAGGAACTAGGCCCCGACATCAGGGTCAACGCAGTGTCGCCCGGTGCAATTTTATGGCCGGAGCAGGATATGTCGGAAGCGGTTAAACAGGAAATTGTCGAACGGATTGCGCTAAAACGTAACGGCGCGCCCGAGGATATTGCTCGCGCGGTACGGTTTTTAATCAAGGAAGCAGATTACATTACCGGCCAAGTCATTGCGGTCGATGGAGGGAGAACATTGTTTTGCTAACCCTTCAGCGAACGCATTTGGGGAATCGTCTTTAGTTGCCGTAGTTTCTTAGGGTTTTGAGTGTTTGGTATGCGTATTTTGCATCTTTTCCTAAATAACGGTGCAGCAAAGCCAGCAGTCCGTAAATCAGCCAAACTTGTCTTGCGAAGGAAAGTGTATTGCACCACATGGATTTAGGCGCTAGCTGTCGGTAGAGTTCGATGGCTTCTAGTATCATAGGCCGATCATCGGCCAGGTATCGATGTAAGCTATGGAAATAAAGCAAAGCATCGCGCAACATGCACTGAGCCGGAGTCAGTACGCCGCCCGGATCTTCCTCGAAATCTAAAAATCCGAAGAATTGACCATCGTAAGCCATGTCTCTGAAAGCGGGGCGGCCGCGCCACAGTCCTTGACTGTGAAGCAAGGCCAATTGTTCGGAGGCCTTTTTGACGATTGTGCGTTTTTGTTCCCGCGAAACTTCGGGGTCTCTAATCCAGCCTGTCAATGGGCGGCCGATATCATTAAGCATGAACCAGTCCTTGCCCTCGGCAACGATTTGGGGAACGCTGACGCCTAAAGCCGCAAGCTTTCTCAAGCGGTTAGCCTCGGCTTTCAATGCCTCGGGCCCTCCGGTAGCGACGGTGGGTTTTAGTAAGGGATTGCGGCTCAGTATCGCGACAACTGCTCCGAGCCAATGCCAAATTCTACGGTGAGCAATCTGGCTCTGTTTAATCCAAAAAGCTTGTTGTTGATGATAAATCTTGAATGTCCTTGCGCCTGCGTGTTCTTGCAGTTGTTGCTTCGCCAATCGATGTAAATCCGCGTTAAACGACTCAAGAGATTTATCGAGTCCGCGGTTTGTGTGAGAAATGTTTGAGGTCATCGAAAATTATAATGATTTATTTTAGTTAAGGATTTCGTGACAAATAAATTCCTGGGACTATGAGCTTTGTCAGCAATTCTCGGTTTGAGAAATTTCTCCGTGTTCAGGGTACGGGGTATGCCTGTCGAGGAACGCCGTAAACCCACCCATGGGGGCTTGGCGGCGGCTCCCTGCCGACGACATCCTCGCCAAGCACGCTCCGCCCCCTTTTTTATTCTCAAATTGGGAATTGCTGGAGCTTTGTTGAGGGGGCTTGACAGGGCGCCGTAAATACATCTGTGTAGGCTTGACGGCGACTGATTGCCAAGGATGGCATGAATGCAGATTTTGCATTACGCCATGGGTGACGTGTATTAGGGCAATGAAGGAGCAATTGCCGAGGAGCAAAAATCTGCCCTGCCGCCGACACCTGTTAATCGAGCAACCGAACCAGCTTACCTTGCATTAAAAATAGGGAAGTTATTTATGACCGAATCCTAAGTATGAAAAATGCTGAGAGATTCGATTTTTTATCGACCAGATTTGAATGTAAGTTAAGAATGCCAGTGTAGCTTAAATTTTAATTTTAGAATGACGAAGTTAAAAAACAGATCATTGCTTAAGAGGCCAATCGGGTCGTATACGCGTTTGCTTGACATTGCCTTTGTCTAGATTTTGCCATAATTCTTTGTAACTTAATCGGCTAATCGGATGTTTGCTGTCCGGAGCAATTTCTGCGAGCGGTTCAAGGACGAAGGCGTATTGTTCGATTTCCTTGCGAGGTATTTGTAATCGCCCATCTTCGATAATTAGGTCGTCGTATAACAGTAAATCAAGATCTAGTGTTCGCGCGGAAAATTTTTTACTGTCGCGAACCCTGCCATGCTCTAGTTCGATTTGTTTGAGTATTTTGGCGACGCACTTGACATCGAGCTCGGTATCGAATCCCACGACAAGATTATAAAAATTATCGCCGTTGAAGCCAACCGCTTCCGATTCGTAAAGACTGGAAATGATCAGTTGGCCGAAATGATGGTCGAGCGCGCGCAAGCTAGAGGGGATGTTGTCATCCCGGTCAATGTTGCTGCCTATGCTTATGTAGCATCGGGCCATGATTTATTTTTTACCTCGTTCGATGATAATGCCGACATCGCTGGCTCCGCGAATGGCGCCTTTTTTGTTTAATACGATTTTTACCCATGGTACATGAAATTCGCTTTGTATCAGTTTAGCAATTTCTTCGATTAATTTTTCGACTAGAAAAAATTCGCTCGCTTCGACAAACGAGATAATGCGTTTGGAAACGGACTTATAGTCAAGGGCATGCTTGATATCGTCGGTCTCGGCTGCTTTGCTAATATCGAAGGCCATTTGGATATCCAGTACTACGGTTTGTTTTTGGGTTCTTTCCCAGTCATAGATGCCAATGATCGTTTCGATTTCTAGACCACCTAAAAAAATGATGTCCATTGAATTTTCCGTTTATTATGTCGTTGAGTTATTATCGATATAAGAATGATATAAGGCAAATTTATAGCAATTGGCCGTAAATATCATCAAATTTATTGAATATTGGGGAAATACAGTTCTATGTTGATAGGTGAAATAATGCTTGAAGGGTTGTTTGTGCTGTTCGCGTATTTGGCAGGTTCGGTTTCGAGTGCGATTATTGTTTGTCGAATGATGGGTTTACCTGATCCTCGTGAGCAGGGGTCCGGAAATCCCGGGGCGACGAATGTGATGAGAATCGGCGGAAAAAAAGCGGCCGGCATTACGTTGTTAGGCGATATGTTGAAGGGCTTATTGCCTGTGTATTTGGCAAAAATACTGGGCATGCCTGTCGATGCGTTGGCCTTGATCGGTTTGGCGGCATTTCTTGGGCATTTATATCCGGTTTTTTTCGGATTCAAAGGCGGTAAAGGGGTCGCGACATCGGTTGGCGTATTACTGGGTTTTGCCTGGCTGTTGGGTTTCGCGATCATTGCAACTTGGCTGTTAATTTATAAAATTTCCAAGATTTCGTCTTTATCGGCTTTGATTGCATCGAGCTTATCATCCGTTTATGCATGGTATATTGTCGAGAGTCCGGGTCTGGTCGGGTCTTGTGTGTTGATGACCGTATTATTATTGTGGCGTCATAAAAGTAACATACAGAGGCTATTGGCCGGCGAGGAGAGCTAAGCAAGGAGGGGTTGCTTATAATTTTAGTTAGCAGTTCAGGTGTGTTTGACGAGGGTTTCGGCGCTTCCTTAAGCAATGCCGAACCTCCACAGTGCCTAAAACTTGTAGAAGTAAATTTGTGCATATTCCTAAACCGGCAGCAGTTCTTCAATCGGCCAGCGCGCGCGTGCAAATATAACGCTTCCCTGGTGTTGGTCGGCCATCAATCGTTGGCAGCCGGCATAGGCAATCATTGCACCGTTATCGGTGCAAAATTCAGGTCGTGGAAAATAAATTAGGGCTCGTTCTTTGTAGGCCATTTCCGTCAAAGATTGGCGTATGACCGAATTAGCGCTGACGCCGCCGGCTACGACCAATTTATCCAATTGGGTTTGTTGTAGTGCGCGTTTGCATTTGATGCTCAATGTTTCAGCAACGGCGGTCTGAAAAGCGAAAGCGATATCGGCTTTGTCCTGATCGGATTGTGCTGTGTCGTGCAATGCATTCATTGTGTAAGTTTTTAGGCCGCTGAAACTGAAATCGAGCCCGGGTCGGTCGGTCATAGGCCTTGGGAATTTAAAGCGTGGCGTACCGCGTTTGGCTAGTTCGGATAGTTTGGGGCCTCCGGGATAACCCAGGCCGAGCATTTTGGCGGTTTTGTCGAAGGCTTCGCCGGCAGCGTCGTCGAGCGATTCTCCCAATAAGCGATATCGGCCAATACCTGTAACTTCGACCAGCATCGTATGGCCTCCCGAAATCAATAGGGCTAGAAATGGAAATGACGGCGGATTGTTTTCCAGCATTGGCGCGAGTAAGTGCCCTTCCATGTGATGAACTGCGATCGCCGGTTTGCGCCAAGCCCAAGCTAAGCTGTTTGCGGTAGCCGCGCCGACTAGCAAGGCGCCCATTAATCCAGGCCCTGCAGTATAAGCAATACCGCCGATATCTCGGCTCGTTAGCCCGGCTTCGTTCATGCATTGTTTGATCAGCGGGACGAGTTTGCGAATATGGTCGCGGGAGGCCAGTTCGGGAACGACGCCGCCGTATTCGCTGTGCATGTCGATTTGACTGTAGAGCAAATGGTTGATGAGACCTTTTTCGGAATGATAAATAGCGACTCCGGTTTCATCGCAGGAAGTTTCTAAGCCTAAAACGTACATGGTTTTTGAAAAAATGCTAAGAGGGCGTATAATAATGAGTTCATTTTTATATAGGGACTATCGTCCCTCGATTTTTAAATATTAACACAGTTGGATCATTAATAATGCCGTCAGTAAAAGTTAAAGAAAACGAACCATTCGATATTGCTATTCGCCGTTTTAAGCGTGCTTGCGAGAAAGCCGGTGTCCTGTCCGAAGTCAGACGTCGTGAATTCTATGAAAAACCCACTGCCGAACGTAAAAGAAAAGGTGCGGCGGCGATCAAGCGTCATTTAAAAAAATTGGCTCGCGAACGTTATGCGTTGAAAAATCTGCGCCGCGGTCGGCCGCAATTATAATTCGACCGGAATTGATATTGGTATGGAATTACTAAAAGACCGTATCAAGGAAGATATGAAAGCCGCTATGAAGGGCGGCGAAAAAGCGAGACTCGCCGTGATACGTTTAATCATGGCGGCCATCAAACAGCGCGAGGTCGATGAGCGTATCGAACTCGATAATGATCAGATCATTGCCGTGCTCGATAAAATGGTCAAGCAGCGCAGGGAGTCGATTAGGCAGTACTCAGGGGCAAACCGCATGGATTTGGTCGAGGTCGAAGAAGCCGAGATTTTGGTGATTCAGGACTATCTGCCGCAGGCGCTAACCGAGCAGGAAATTGATGAAATGGTTGCCGAAGCGGTTGAGCAATCCGGTGCCGAATCGGTTAAGGATATGGGTAAAGTGATGGGGTTGCTGAGGAATAAAATGCAAGGCCGCGCCGATATGTCGATCGTTAGTGCAAAAATTAAAGCCGTTTTAGCAGGGTGATAGTCCGATTCGTCTATTAAAGTTTGAGTTCCGGGTAATCTATGTCCGGTAGAATTCCTCGAGACTTTATTAATGATCTCCTACTGCGAGTTGACATCGTTGATTTAATCGACTCGCACGTTCCTTTAAAAAAAACGGGTAGCAACTTTGTAGCGCGCTGTCCGTTTCACACAGAAAAAACGCCTAGTTTTTCGGTTAATCGTAAAAAACAGTTCTTTTATTGTTTTGGTTGCGGAGCCAGCGGCAATGCCATCAGTTTCTTAATGGATTTTAGCCATTTGGATTTTGTCGAGGCGGTCGAAGATCTGGCTGCATTTGTCGGTGTTTCGGTGCCGCGCGAGTCAATTGTAGCGCCGGCAGGAAGCTCCCGGAGCGATGTCGGGCCGATCTACGAATTGATGGATCAAGTAGCCGCATTTTATGCTGAACAATTAGCGAGCGGAGACGGCAAGAAGGCTATCGATTATTTAAAGCGTCGTGGTGTCAGCGGTGTAATCGCTAAGGCGTATCAATTGGGTTATGCGCCTGAAGGTTGGAATACGTTGGCTTCCCGTTTCAATTTTGAGGCGCTTACTAAAGCCGGGTTGCTTGTTAGCAAGGAGGGCGGGGGTGGATATGATCGCTTCCGCGGGAGAGTCATGTTTCCTATCCGCGATAAGCGTGGGCGCGTCGTGGGTTTCGGCGCGAGGGTATTGGATGATTCTTTGCCGAAATACTTGAATTCACCGGAAACGCCCATATTTTCTAAAGGTAATGAAGTTTACGGGCTTTATGAATTACTGCAAAGCCATTCAAGGCCGGAACGGATTCTGGTGGTCGAGGGCTATATGGATGTGGTGGCCTTGGCTCAGTTCGGTATCGGCTATGCCGTTGCGACTTTAGGTACGTCGACGTCCAAGACGCATATGGAATTATTGTTCCGTTTTAGTTCGGAATTGGTGTTTTGTTTCGATGGCGACAAGGCCGGAAAAGAAGCGGCTTGGCGTGCGATGGAGGCGACTTTTCCCTGTTTGAAAGATGGTCGACAGGTAAAAATCATGCTGCTGCCCGAAGGACAGGATCCCGATTCATTAATTAGAGTGGAAGGTGTTGCTGCATTTGAGCGTGGCATTGCTTCGGCGGCAACGCTATCTGAGTATTTTTTCGGCCGTGTTCAAGACGAATTGTCGCTGGAGTCGATGGAGGGCCGCGCGCAATTGATTAGCCGTTCGAAAAAGTATTTAGAGCGGTTGCCGATTGGTGTATTCAGGGAGATGATGTATCAAAGACTTCAGGATTTATCGGGTTTCAATAAACTGGACGTTTTAGAAAATACGGCTACACTGACAAGGGTGCATAAGGCTGCTGTCCATAGGGATAAAAAGCGCTTGTCGCCTGCAAGGGTGGCCGTTTCTTTGCTGTTGCAAAATCCGGAATTAGTCGAGATTGTCGAGCAAAAAGAGCTCGATTGGAATAGTTTGAACTTTCCCGGCAAAGAATTGTTTAAAGAGGCTGTCGATCTGATTTCGAGCGAACATCCGAAAAATCTTTCCATGCTTTTAGAATTGTTTCGTGGACGAAATAGTGAGAAAGTCGTGAAGCAACTGGTCTTTTTGGATGTAATGGTTCCCGAAGAAGGGGTTCGTGCCGAATTTTCAGACGCTTTGGAGCGATTGAATGCGCAAGCGAGAGAAAGTCGTATTGAGCAGTTATTAGAAAAAGAGTCGGCGGAAGGCTTAAGTCGAGAGGAGCGAGAAATATTAGGGAGATTACTGGTAAGCCGATAAAAGGGAATTCGTATTAACATAAAAAAGAATATGTTGTATAATTTCCTGTTCAGCGTAATTGTGCTGATCGTATTCTGTGAGTGAGTGATGAATCAAGAACAACAGCAGTCCCAACTTAAACAATTGATAGCCAAAGGTAAAGTACAAGGTTACTTGACGTATGCCGAGGTTAACGATCATTTGCCCAGCGATATTGCCGATCCGGAACAGATAGAAGATATCATCGGTATGATAAACGACATGGGTATTCAAGTTTATGAGGATGCCCCCGATGAAGACTCGCTCATTACCGACGGCGCTGCGGTTACCGGTGATGAGGATGATGATGACGAAGTAGCGGCCTTAGCCTCGGTTGATAGCGAGTTCGGCAGAACTACCGATCCGGTTCGCATGTATATGAGGGAAATGGGATCGGTCGAATTACTGAACCGGGAAGACGAATTAAAAATCGCCAAACGCATAGAAGAAGGACAGCAACAGGTTGTCAGAGCGATTTCTCGATCCTGTAAAGTCGTTGATGAATTCATTAGTGACTTCGATTCCATATCGGACGAAGAGGGCGGTATTCGTTTGACGGACTTGGTTTCCGGTTTCGTTGATCTTAGTGAACCGGAGGCGGTTTTCAGTAGTCAAGCGGCTAATGACGACTCGGTCGATGAGGACGCCGACGAAGATGAGGTCAAAGGACTTGACTATAATGATGTCAAGGAAAAAGTCGAAGTGTTGCGTAAGCTGCATAAATCGGCGGCGGCAGCAATCAAGAAATATGGTTACGGTGATCCTAAGGTCAATGAAAAACTAGATGAGCTTGCAGAAAGTTTTATCGAGTTTAAATGGGCTCCGCAATATTTTAAAAGGTTGACGGCTACCGTTTCAGAGGCGGTCGCTCTTATCCGTGAAAAGGAAAGATTAATAGCGGATTTGTGTGTCAATGAAGCCAAAATGACACGCAAAGAATTTATTATTGCAATGACCGGTCATGAGACCGATTACGAATGGTTGGTTCAATATCTGCGATCGACGGGAATTGATAATCAGGCCATCGCGGAAAATGAGCAGGAAGTCAAGAAGGCGCAATCGGTATTAGCCGATATTGCCAGTACCTATGGCTTGTCAGTTAGCGATATCAAGGATATCAACCGACGCATGTCGATTGGCGAAGCAAAAGTCCGGCGCGCTAAGAAGGAGATGATCGAAGCGAACTTACGCTTGGTCATTTCGATCGCAAAAAAATATACCAACCGCGGCTTGCAATTCCTAGATTTGATTCAGGAAGGTAATATCGGCTTAATGAAAGCGGTCGATAAATTCGAGTACCGACGCGGATATAAGTTTTCGACTTATGCGACCTGGTGGATCAGGCAGGCGATCACGCGTTCGATTGCCGATCAGGCCAGAACGATTAGAATTCCGGTGCATATGATTGAAACGATCAATAAATTAAACCGGATTTCAAGGCAGATTCTGCAAGAATTGGGTCGTGAGGCGACCCCGGAAGAACTGGCCGAGCGCATGGAAATGCCTGAAGACAAAGTTCGTAAGGTATTGAAAATTGCGAAAGAACCGATTTCTATGGAAACGCCGATCGGAGACGATGAAGATTCTCATTTGGGAGATTTCATAGAAGATGCTAAAGTATTGTCCCCCATTGAATCGGCGACGATTGCAGGTCTTAGAGAGTCGACCCAAAGCGTGTTGGCCGGTTTGACAGCTAGAGAAGCAAAAGTCTTGAGAATGCGATTTGGGATTAATATGAACACCGATCACACTTTGGAAGAGGTTGGTAAACAGTTTGATGTGACTCGCGAAAGGATACGGCAAATAGAAGCAAAAGCATTAAGAAAATTGAGACATCCGTCGAGATCCGAACAATTGCGCTGCTTCTTGGATGGCGAATAAAAGTTTAAGGGCCCTTAGCTCAGTTGGTTAGAGCGTCCGACTCATAATCGGCAGGTCGTAGGTTCAAGTCCTACAGGGCCCACCATCATTTGAAAGGCTGCTGATGCAGCCTTTTGTGTATTAGACATTAGATAGTAAAGGCGGTGTCGTGAGCAATAATTTTATTTTTACATCAGAATCGGTTTCGGAAGGTCATCCAGATAAAGTCGCGGATCAAATTTCCGATGCGGTATTGGATGCACTCCTAGAGCAAGACCCTCGCTCGCGGGTGGCCTGCGAAACAATGGTTAAAACCGGTATGGTTATTTTAGCCGGCGAAATCACGACCGATGCATGGGTGGATACCGAAGCACTGGTCAGAAAAGTCGTCTGCGAGATCGGTTACGATCATGGCGATATCGGTTTCGACGGACAAAGTTGCGCGGTCTTGAACGCAATCGGCAAGCAGTCGTCCGATATCGCGATGGGCGTCAACGAGTCCGATAATCATGAACAAGGTGCGGGCGACCAAGGCTTGATGTTCGGTTATGCGACTAATGAAACTGACGTGTTAATGCCGGCTCCGATCACTTATTCACATTTATTGGTCAAACGCCAAGCCGAAGTTCGCAAAAATAAAACCCTGCCATGGCTTAGACCGGATGCGAAAAGCCAAATTACTTTCCGCTATGAGAACAATAAGCCGGTCGCGATCGACGCAGTCGTATTGTCGACCCAACATTCTCCGGAAATCGGTGCCAAGCAGATTCATGAAGCAGTCATGGACGAGATTATTTTGCATGTTCTGCCTAAGGAATGGTTGCACAAAGACACCCAATATTTCATCAATCCGACTGGTAATTTCGTGATCGGCGGTCCGGTCGGCGATTGCGGTTTAACCGGCCGTAAAATCATCGTCGATACCTACGGCGGGATGGCAAGACACGGCGGAGGCGCATTTTCCGGCAAGGATCCGTCGAAAGTGGATAGATCTGCAGCTTACATGGCGCGCTATGTCGCAAAAAATATTGTTGCGGCAGGCCTTGCCGAGCGTTGCGAAATCCAAGTTTCCTATGCGATCGGTGTTGCCGAACCGACTTCGATCAGCGTCGAGACTTTCGGGACCGGAAAAATCGGTGAAGAAAGGTTGGTACAAATTATTCGGGAACATTTTGACTTAAGACCGAAAGGTTTAATTGCAGCTTTGGACTTATTGAAGCCGATTTATCAAGCGACTGCTGCGTACGGCCATTTCGGTAGAACCGAAGCGTCCTTCAGTTGGGAAAAAACAGATAAAGCCGATGCATTGAGAGATGCGGCCGGACTCTAATTAAATTTAGGAGATAACAATGACTCAACCGGACTACAAAGTCGCAGATATTAATTTAGCCGAGTGGGGCCGTAAGGAAATCAATATTGCCGAAACCGAAATGCCGGGCTTGATGGCTTTGCGCAAGGAATTCGGCAGTGAACAACCACTGAAAGGCGCACGGATCGCAGGCTGTTTGCATATGACGATTCAGACGGCAGTTCTGATCGAGACTTTGATCGCACTGGGCGCTGAAGTTCGCTGGTCGTCCTGCAACATTTTTTCGACACAGGATCATGCGGCCGCGGCGATTGCCGCTAAGGGTATTCCGGTTTTCGCTTGGAAAGGCGAAACTGAGGAAGAGGCTGAGTGGTGTATCGCGCAAACGATCGAAGGCCCGAACGGTTGGCGTCCGAATATGATCTTGGATGACGGGGGCGATTTGACGTTGATGATGCATCAGCAATATCCTGAGCTCATGGCCGATGTCAAGGGTCTTTCCGAGGAAACGACCACAGGCGTGTTGCGGCTAACCGAAATGGTTGCCAAAGGCAAGCTGATGGTCCCGGCCTTCAATGTCAATGATTCGGTCACCAAGTCGAAATTCGATAATCTTTACGGTTGCCGCGAATCCTTGGTTGACGGTATCAAGCGCGCAACCGATGTCATGATTGCCGGTAAAATTGCAGTCGTCTGCGGTTATGGCGACGTCGGCAAGGGCTGTGCGCAATCGTTACGTGGTTTGGGTGCGACCGTATGGATTACCGAAATCGATCCGATTTGCGCCTTACAGGCGGCGATGGAAGGTTATCGTGTCGTTACATTGGAAGAAGCCGCGCCGGTCGCCAATATTTTTGTGACGGCGACCGGTAATTTCAATGTCATTGCGCATGATCATATGGCGGCGATGAGAGATCAAGCTATTGTCTGCAATATCGGGCATTTTGATTCCGAGATCGAAATTTCTTCGTTACGACAATACCAATGGGAAAACATCAAGCCGCAAGTCGATCATGTTATCTTCCCGGACGGCAAGCGTTTAATCGTATTAGCCGAAGGGCGGTTGGTCAATTTAGGTTGTGCGACAGGTCATCCGAGCTTTGTCATGTCTAACTCGTTCTGCAATCAGGTCCTGGCGCAAATGGAGCTATGGAATCATGCGGATAAATACGAGAATAAAGTTTATGTGTTGCCTAAAAAATTGGATGAAAAAGTCGCCGCGTTGCATCTAAATCAATTGGGTGTGAAATTGACCCGGTTGACTGAGAAGCAAGCCGAGTACATCAATGTGCCGGCGGATGGACCGTTCAAGCCCGAACATTACCGTTATTGATCGATATAGACACAGACAAGTCATTGATTGGCTTGTCTGTTGTTTCAATAATCTGAAATCATGCAAACACAACAAAAATATCCCAAGCTGTTCAGTTTCGAATTTTATCCGCCCAAGACCGAAGCCGGCGAGGAAAGTTTGCAGGCGGTACATGAAAAGTTGAGCCGGTTGAATCCCGATTTTTTTTCGGTGACTTTCGGCGCCGGCGGGTCGACACGGGATAAGACTTTCGATACGGTCGTCAAAATTCAAGAGCGCGGCGTTGCTGCAGCGCCTCATCTGTCTTGCGTTGCATCGACGCATGAAAATATCAGAGAGATTCTGCACGGATACCGCTCGAACGGGATAAAAAAAATCGTCGCGTTGAGAGGCGATTTGCCATCCGGAATGATGTCGGCCGGGCAATTTCGTTATGCCAATGAATTGGTCGAATTTATTCGTAGCGAAACCGGTGATTATTTTCAGATTCATGTCGCAGCCTACCCCGAGACCCATCCTCAGGCGCGTAGTGCTGCCGAGGATTTAAAGAATTTCAAACGCAAAGTCGATGCCGGTGCGAATGCCGCGATTACGCAGTATTTTTATAACGCAGAGTCTTATTTTTATTTTGTCGATGCCTGCGAAAAAATGGGTATCGATATTCCGATTGTTCCCGGCATCATGCCGATTACGAATTATTCGCAATTATTCCGTTTTTCCGATATGTGCGGCGCGGATATTCCTCGCTGGCTGAGGAAAAAACTGGAAGGCTTTGGTGACGATAGGGAGCAAATCATCGCGTTCGGTTGCGATGTCGTAACGCGTTTATGTCAGCAATTGTTGGATAATGGCGCCCCGGGATTGCATTTTTATACGATGAATCAATCCGCGCCAACGTTAGCGATTTGGAATAATTTGAATTTATCGGATTAATCGAAAAGGATCTGTGGTTTGTCGAGAAAAGGGCGAAAGCCCTTTTTTTGTGACCGCACGAAGTTTAACTCACAGGTCATGGGTATTTGAGATGAGAGTTTCCCGTTTGTATGTGCAAGAAGGTCTTGGCAAAAGTCAAACCGTAGAGCTTGACGACGATGCGGCTCATTATGTCAGAACGGTTTTACGACTGAAGAGAGATTCGAGCTTGATCGTTTTCGATGGCACGGGCGGCGAATATACGGCAGTTGTTGCAGAAGCGAGTAAAAAAAGAGTTGCTCTGGATCTGGGGCAATGGCGCGACCGGACGGTTGAGTCTAATTTGATGATTAATCTGGGCCTTGCGATATCGCGAGGCGATAAGATGGATTGGGGCGTACAGAAAGCCGTAGAATTAGGGGTTAACAGGATCACTCCGTTGGTGACCGAGCGTTGTGTCGTGCAATTGAAAGGTGAAAAGCAACAGCAACGGTTGATGCATTGGCAAAAAATTGTGCAACATGCGGCCGAACAATGTGGTAGAACCGTTTTACCCGCACTGAGTCCGATTTATGATTTGACCGATTGGGTCGATAAACAAGCAGGTTTGAGAATTTTCTTGGATCCTTATGCCGAAACGAGCTTGTCTCAGCTTAAGCCGTTAAATGATCGGGTTACCTTGCTATCCGGTCCGGAAGGTGGGTTTGCCGACCATGAGCGGGATATGGCCAAAGCGGCGGGTTTTATAGGGGTTCGTCTAGGGGGCAGGGTCTTGCGTACCGAAACGGCTGCGTTGGCCTCAATCGCCTCTCTACAGATGCTATGGGGTGACTTCAGTAGCACGCAATCATGAAATATCTTGTTTATATTTTAATGCCATTGGCGGTCTTGTTGGCGGCGGCGTCGCTGGGTTGCGTGGTGGGTTATCTGATATGGCTGGGTGTCGGCGATCAGCTTCCTCTGCATAAAATCATCAGCAAGGTCAGTAAGTTATTCTTGGTGTTGAGCATTTTTCCGGTCATGGCGGTGCTTCATCTCAAGGGGCGGGATTTGGGCTTTGCCGATAAGGCTACGATGCTGCGGCAGTTCGGTAACGGGTTAGGCTTAGGTGTTTTGACGTTGCTACCGGTTTTTATCGTGCTCTATCTCGCGGGCGTTCATGTCATCGATGAGACGCGATCCTGGTCTTTTGCTTGGGTTTTACAAAAATTCGTCACTGGGTTTTTATTGGCTTTATTGATATCGCTGGCCGAAGAGCCGATTTTTAGAGGTATTCTATTCGCTGGCCTTAAACAAAGAATGCCGGTGATCGGAGTGGTACTGATCAGTTCTTTTTATTACGGTATACTACATTTTCTCGATAGTCATAGTCGTTTTGCGAATGAAGAGGTTACCTTTTTTAGCGGATTCATTTTGTTGAAAGAGGCGCTGCTAAATGTTTTGAATCCCGATATTTTGCCCGCCTTTTTGGCGTTGCTCATGGTCGGAGTTTTTCTGGGAGTCGTTAGGTCGAGGGTGCCGAACAGCTTGGCTTTATGTATTGGCTGTCACACCGCTTGGGTTTGGCAGATAAAGTTTAATAAGTCCTTATTCAACGTCGATGCTCAATCGCCTAATCTTTATTTGGTGAGTAGTTATGACGGTGTGGTCGGCCCGTTGGTGACAGTTTGGATGTTCTTAGTGCTATTCTGCTATATCGGTTATCGATATTTAAAATTACGCTGATTCGGTTTAATCGCGAAAATTATTGAATTGCAGAGGTATTTCAAAATTTTCCGCCTTGAGCATTTGAATGACTTGTTGTAAGTCGTCTCTTTTATTACCGGTGACCCTCACTTTTTCGCCTTGTATAGCAGCTTGTACTTTAAGTTTTTTATCTTTGACCAACTTGACGATTTTTTTGGCAAGTAGTGATTCAATGCCTTGTTTGAGCTCTATGATCTGTTGAGCCGTTCTGCCGGTAGTTTTGGGTTCGTTGATTTCCATGCAACTGATGTCGATGCCGCGCTTGGTCAGTTTCATTTGCAAGATGTCGAGCATCTGCTGCAATTGAAATTCCGAGCCGGCGCTCATCGTGACTGTGTTGTCCTTGAGTTCGTATGTCGCGCCGGAGCCTTTAAAATCGAAGCGTGTGGTAACTTCCCTATTAGCCTGGTCGACGGCGTTATGCGCTTCGTGCGAGTCGTATTCGGAAACTATGTCAAAAGATGGCATGGTGTAATTTATCGTTTAAAAGGGCAATATAAGGCGAATGTCTTTTTAATTCAAGACAGGTTTGCATTAGTGTTTTTTTGTTGTTTCAGATTTTCAGTAATCGCATGTATCCTTAACCTGCGAATTGCCGCACCAATTTGCGCACCTTCCAGGCCGGATTTGAGTACGCCGGAAATATCGATGGCTGCCGCTGCTTTAGCGGCTTCTAAAATGTAATCGGCCTGCGGATAGGCGGTGTTTTCTGTCCCGCCCCTGCCTCTCGCATCCGCCTCGCAAGCTAATAAGAAATCTTTTAGGGTTGAGGTATTTTTAAATGCCCCTAGGTCTAACAACAGGTCGGTTAAGGTAGCAGGCCGCAGTTCGAAAGCTCTATGCGCAAGTGTGTGGTAGCGCATGACCCGTTTAGCGAGCATTCTATAATGATTTGGTACTCGTATTCGGTCAGCTAATTGCTCAAGCAAAGGCAGACCGGTTTTTTCATGACCGTAGTGATGCGGAAGTCGTTCTTTCGGAGATATCGCCTTGCCGAGATCATGCACTAAGACGGCAAAGCGAATTTCGGGTTTCTCGGATAGGCGAGCCGCTTGTTCGAGACTCAGCATCGTATGAATGCCTGTGTCGATTTCAGGGTGATGTTGTCGCGGTTGTGGAATGCCGAAGAGGGCGTCTATTTCCGGGAAAATTTTGGCTAACGCTCCGCATTCTCTGAGGGCATAAAAAAATGCCGATGGCGTTCTTTCGATGAGCGCTTTATATAGTTCGGCCCAGACGCGTTCGGGAACAAGATAGTCGATTTCACCGCTACGTACCATTTGTTGCATGAGTCTCAAGGTTTCATCGGCAATATGAAAGCCTAAATGCGCATAACGAGCAGCAAAGCGTGCAACGCGCAACACTCGGACCGGGTCTTCGCTGAAAGCTGGGGAGACATGGCGTAAAATACGATTTTCTAGATCGGCAATACCGTTATACGGATCGATGACTTTGCCTTCCGAGCTCATCGCGATAGCATTAATAGTCAAGTCGCGGCGTAGAAGGTCTTGTTCCAGACTGACGTCTGGTGCGCTGTGAATACTGAATCCTTTGTAACCTGGGCCGGTCTTGCGTTCGGTGCGTGCCAGCGCGTATTCCTCCCTGCTCTCGGGGTGTAAAAATACCGGAAAATCTTTGCCTACAGGGTTAAATCCTTTTTTCAGCATTGATTCGGGTGTTTCCCCGAGCACGACCCAATCTCTTTCCGTCACAGGGAGGTTGAGCAGCTGGTCGCGTACTGCGCCGCCTACTAAATAGGTTTTCATGATTATGATTTGTCTTCGTCTTTCTATGATGGCGTTAGTATAACGCTTGATTAGAGTCTAAAAAAAATACGCTGTTAACAAAAGGAGGGCAAGTGGTCGAAATTTTTATATTAAGCATGATTGCCGGCACGGTAAGCGGATTATTAGCAGGATTATTCGGCATCGGCGGCGGACTGATATTAGTGCCGATACTTGTTTTTTTGTTTAAGGCGCAGGGTTTTTCAGCCGATTTTATCATGCATATGGCTGTGGCCACGTCCTTGTCGACTATCGTGTTGACTTCAATTTCGGCGACTCTTGCGCATCACAGGTTGAAGTCTGTGATATGGCATAAGGTTTACAACTTGGTTCCGGGCATCGTAATAGGGTCGGTTTTAGGCGCCGTCATTGCCGACACTATTTCGGCAGACTCGCTGCGTATTATCTTTGCTATTTTTCTGTTGTACATAGGGTTTCAGATGGCATTTCAACTCAAGCCCGAAGCGGGCGCGATGCAACAATCGCGACCGCTGGATGCTGCGGTCGCCATAGTTATTGGAATCCTTTCGTCATTGTTGGGTATCGGGGGCGGGACGATGACGGTACCTTACTTAGTGCGAGGGCAGTATCCGGTACGCAATGCGGTAGGTATTGCCAGTGCGTGCGGATTACCGATTGCGATTGGCGGGACGCTCAGTTACATGTTCTTAGGCTATGGAAAAACCGGCTTGCCCGCAGGCAGTTGGGGTTATGTTTATTTGCCCGCGTTTGCAGGTATTGTGCTATTGAGTATGATCACGGCACCGGTGGGTGCAAAATTGGCTCATAAGCTTCCCGCGCAAACCATGAAGAGTTATTTTTCATTATTAATTTTTATCATGGCGGCAAAGTTACTTTCGGAATAATTGGGTTGTTAGCGCGATTGTCTAGCGGTTTGGAAACTATATCGATTAAGCTGATTCTAATGCAAGATATTTCATAGTATAATTTTCGGTTATTTTTCTGACTGTAAGGAGTGAGTATGCGAGTTATTCAGGAAGCTCTCACGTTTGATGATGTATTACTAGTTCCGGCCCATTCGGCGGTGTTGCCTCGCGATGTGGATTTGAAAACCCGCTTGACGCGCGACATTACGCTTAATATCCCTTTGATTTCCGCGGCTATGGATACGGTAACAGAATCGAGGCTCGCCATCGCAATTGCACAGGAGGGCGGAATCGGTATTATTCATAAAAATATGACTGCGGAGCAACAAGCTCGAGAAGTGTTGCGAGTCAAAAAATACGAAAGTGGGGTGATCAAGGATCCGATTACGGTATCGCCGAATATTAGTATTCGTGAAGTATTGGCGCTGACACGAGCAAAAAACATTTCCGGCGTGCCGGTTGTCGATGGCGATAATTTAGTCGGTATTGTGACGAGTCGCGATTTACGCTTCGAAACCCGTTTTGATGAGCCGGTTTCGAAAGTGATGACGCCAAAAGAACGCTTGATTACGGTTAATGAAAATGCCGACCACAAGGAAGCTATCGAACTGCTGCACAAATATCGGATCGAGAAAGTATTAGTGGTCAATGATTCATTTCATTTGAAAGGGATGATCACGGTTAAGGATATACAAAAAGCAAAAGACTATCCGCAAGCATGCAAGGATGAGCAAGAACGTCTTCGCGTAGGCGCGGCGGTCGGGACCGGTCAAGGTACCGAAGAGCGCGTTGAAGCATTGGTGATGGCAGGCGTCGATGTGATTATTGTCGATACGGCTCACGGGCATTCTCAAGGCGTATTGGATCGGGTCGGTTGGGTTAAGCGAAATTATCCGGAAGTGCAGGTGATCGGTGGAAATATCGCCACGGCAGCAGCTGCGAAAGCCTTGGTTGAGGCAGGAGCCGATGCGGTTAAAGTGGGTATCGGTCCGGGCTCGATCTGTACGACTCGTATCGTTGCCGGTGTGGGTGTGCCTCAAATAACTGCAGTCAGTAATGTTGCCGATGCGCTTAAAGGCACCGGCGTTCCGCTGATCGCGGATGGCGGCGTTCGGTATTCGGGGGATGTCGCCAAAGCATTGGCAGCGGGAGCTCATGCGGTGATGTTAGGTGGCTTATTCGCCGGTACTGAAGAAGCGCCGGGCGAAGTCGAGCTTTATCAAGGGCGCTCTTATAAATCGTATCGAGGCATGGGGTCGCTGGGCGCGATGTCGCAGTCACAAGGTTCCAGCGACCGATATTTCCAAGAGGAAACCGATAAAGTCGAAAAACTGGTGCCTGAAGGTATTGAAGGCAGAGTGCCTTACAAAGGCAGCCTGTATGCGATCATCCATCAATTGTTAGGCGGCATTAGGGCGAGTATGGGTTATACCGGTAGCCGTACGATCGATGACATGCATCAGCGGTCCGAATTTGTTCGGGTTACCAATGCCGGTATGCGTGAAAGCCATGTCCATGACGTTACGATCACCAAGGAAGCGCCAAATTATCATATGGAATAATGGTTAATCCATTCGGTAAGCTCATCAGGGGTTCGTTGGAGTCCTTTTAATTTTTGTCGTTACAATATTCGAGTGTCAACGTGAGCCAACAAGCATCGACCAACATTCATCTCTATAAAATCCTGATTTTGGATTTCGGGTCCCAATACACCCAATTGATCGCCCGAAGAATACGAGAAATCGGTGTGTATTGCGAGATACTTTCTTGTGATTGCGGGGTCGACGACATTATTCGATTTGCACCGAATGGCATTATATTGTCGGGTGGTCCGGAAACGGTCACTAGCGATGATACGCCGCGTGCGCCTCAACGGGTTTTTGAATTGGGTGTGCCGGTATTGGGTATTTGCTACGGCATGCAGACCATGACCGAGCAATTAGGAGGTAAAGTCGAGTCGTCCAGTCACCGTGAATTCGGTTATGCACAAATTCGCGCACATGCGCATTCCAAGTTATTGAAAGGTATTGAAGACCATACATCGTCGGAAGGCTTCGGTTTGTTGGATGTTTGGATGAGCCATGGCGATAGAGTTGTCGACTTGCCGGAAGGTTTTATCCGTATTGCCAGTTCCGACGGAGCTCCTATTGCCGGTATCGCGCATGAAGACAAGTTATTTTATGGGTTGCAATTTCATCCGGAAGTGACGCATACCCGGCAGGGTTCAAGAATACTGTCGCGTTTTGTACTCGACATTTGCGGTTGCGAGGCGCTGTGGACGGCCGATAATATCATCGAAGACAGTGTTCATGCGGTTCGCCGTAAAGTCGGCTCGGATCGAGTGATTCTAGGGCTTTCGGGTGGCGTGGATTCGTCGGTCGTGGCGGCCTTGTTGCATGAGGCAATCGGCGATCAATTGACTTGTGTGTTCGTCGATACCGGTTTGTTGCGCTTGCACGAAGGCGATCAGGTCATGGCTACATTTGCCGAACACATGGGCGTCCGGGTAATCAGGGTCGATGCCGAGCAACGTTACCTTGAGGCTTTGCAAGGAGTGGCGGATCCGGAGCGGAAACGAAAAATTATCGGTAACTTGTTCGTCGAGATCTTCGATGAGGAAGCCGCTAAACTGGCCGATGCGAAATGGTTGGCGCAAGGCACGATTTATCCGGATGTGATCGAGTCGGCCGGCGCGAAAAGTGGTAAGGCTCATTTAATCAAGTCTCACCATAACGTCGGTGGGTTGCCGGAAAATATGACGCTTAAGTTGCTGGAGCCCTTGCGTGAATTGTTCAAGGATGAGGTTAGAAAGCTTGGTTTGGAGCTTGGCTTGCCTTACGAAATGGTATTTCGTCATCCCTTTCCAGGGCCTGGCTTGGGTGTGCGGATTTTAGGTGAAGTCAAAAAAGACTATGCCGATTTGTTACGACAAGCCGATGCGATATTTATCGAAGAATTATATCGTCATCAATTATATGAGAAGGTCAGTCAGGCATTTGCGGTGTTCTTGCCGGTCAAATCGGTCGGCGTGATGGGCGACGGGCGGCGTTACGATTATGTGATTGCCTTGCGCGCGGTTGAAACCATCGATTTCATGACGGCGCGTTGGGCGCATTTACCTTATGATTTTTTGGATTTGGTTTCGCGTCGGATCATTAACGAAGTCTCGGGTATTTCTCGGGTGACTTACGATATTTCCGGCAAGCCGCCGGCTACGATTGAGTGGGAATAGCCGATAATCATAACGACGAAGCGTGGATGCGGCATGCCTTTAGATTGGCGCAACGTGCCGAGGGCATGGGTGAGGTGCCGGTTGGCGCGGTTATCGTCAAAGATGGCGTATGCATTGCCGAAGGGTGGAATCGGCCGATTGCGAGTCACGATCCTTCGGCGCACGCGGAAATGCTTGCGATTCGTGAAGCCGGGAAGGAATTGAAAAACTATCGACTGATCGGTACGACGCTCTACGTTACGCTTGAACCTTGTGTGATGTGTATGGGTGCGATCGTTCATGCCAGAATCGATCGCCTGGTGTTTGCTGCCAAAGATCCTAAGCGTGGCGCAGTATGCAGTGCAATCAATCTGTCCGAATCGCCAATTTTAAATCATCGAGTCGCATGGCGATGCGGTGTTTTAAAAGATGAGTGTTCCGAAATGCTTAAAGACTTCTTTCGGGCGCGTCGTTAGTTTGGTACTGATCAATTTTCTGCTTTACGTAATTCTTTATACGCATTAATCAGGCCATTCGTGGAGCAGTCATGACTGCTGATGGTTTCGTCATTTAGCAGTTCGGGTAAAATGACTTTAGCCAGTACTTTGCCCAGTTCAACGCCCATTTGGTCGAAAGAGTTGATATTCCAAATAGCGCCTTGCACGAAGATTTTATGCTCGTAGAACGCGATTAAAGAGCCTAATGTTTTAGGTGTAAGCTTATCGAAAAGAAAAGAATTAGACGGCTTGTTACCCACAAAGACTTTAGATGCGACTAATATGTCGTTATTTCTATCTTGTTCGGGTAGTTCAGCAATGACTTCTTCGGCGCTTCTGCCATGCATCAAAGCTTCCGGTTGGGCAAGAAAGTTTGAAATTAAAATATCATGATGTTTCGGTAGGTGATAATGTGAGTTAGCCGGAGCCAGGAAATCACAGGGTATGAGTTTAGTGCCTTGATGGATCAATTGGTAAAACGCATGCTGTCCATTCGTTCCCGGCTGGCCCCAGATGATCGGTCCGGTACTATAGTCGACCGATTGGCCCTCTCTGTCGATGCTCTTACCGTTACTTTCCATGTCGCTTTGTTGTAGGAATTCGCAAAAATAACGCAGTGATTGGTCGTAGGGTAATATCGCATGAGATTCTGCGCCATAAAAATTATTATACCAAATGCCTAGTAAACCCATGATGACCGGAATATTGCGGTCGAATGGCGTATGTCGAAAATGTAAATCGGCTTCGTGTGCGCCTTGCAACAATTGTTCGAAATTATCCATCCCTATTTGTAAAGCAATGGACAAGCCAATTGCTGACCATAATGAATAGCGTCCGCCAACCCAGTCCCAAAATTCGAACATATTTTCCGGATTAATGCCAAATTCAATGACATTTTCAGGGTGTGTGGAAATCGCGACAAAATGTTTACCGATGGCTTTTTCGTCATTAATTTGCTCGAGAAACCAGTTTCTTGCGGAGTGCGCATTAGTCATGGTTTCCTGAGTGTTGAACATTTTTGATGCAACGATAAACAGAGTCGTTTCGGCGTTGAGCGTTTTGAGTGTTTCGACGAGATCTGTTTGATCGACGTTTGAAACAAAATGAACATTTAATTTATCGGAAGCATAAGGGGTTAGCGCAGTAGCAACCATCTTCGGGCCAAGGTTCGAGCCGCCTATGCCGATATTGACGATGTCCTTAACGGGTTTTCCAGTGTGTCCTAGCCATTGTTCTTTTCTTACCTTATCCGTAAAGACACGCATTTTGGCCAAAACCTGATTGATGCTTGGCATTACATCGACGCCGTCAACTATGACCGGATGGTTGCTTCTGTTGCGTAATGCGGTATGCAAAACAGCTCTTTGTTCGGTATGGTTGATTTTTTCGCCGGTAAACATGGCTTCGATTTTTGAACTAAGTGCCGAATCAGTTGCCAAATCGACCAACAATGAACGTGTATCTTCTGTGATTAAGTTTTTCGAGTAGTCGAATAGAATGTCGTTGAAATGAAGTGAGAACTGTTCAAAACGACGAGGGTTTAGATTAAATGCTTCTCTAAGGTCGAAGTTTTGAAGGGCGGCGCAATGACTAACTAAGGATTTCCAGGTGGGGGTCCGGGTCAAAGATGGCATGTGATTAGTTTCCTGTATGAGTCGGTCAGGTTTGCAAAAGTCTACGAAAACACGGCTAATTGCTGATACAAATTAAATAAGCATTATATTACTATGTGCCTTTTTGGGGCAATTTACCCCGCGCCTAAATTCAAAGTGCATTGTTTTATGATGGATTAGGTGGTGTAGTAGCAAGGAAATCTAGTTGTAGTATTACAATATCTGAACGAAATAACGACTAATAAGCAAAAAGGTGTGCTGTATTTCGTAGAGATGTCGATAGCTGGTTAAAGCCGCCAAGCCACAGCGGATGGGTTCAAGGCGGTTCTCGACGGACATGCTTTAACCTGAATCGGTTATTGACTAAGAAGGGAGTGGCTTTATTTGTATTGGGTGATATGTTAGAGTTCATAAGTGCATCAGTGATAATAAAAAAATTAATGCAGTTTTTTGCTTATTCGAAACTTTGGTTTATCGCTGGTTTTAATCTTTAAAAGAGCAACAAGCAATTATAAAAATTATAATTAACCGACAAAACTGGAAGGTATTATGAACAGAAAGAACATCGTAAGAAATAGTCTCCTAGCGCTTATGGGCTTGGTTTTTTCCGCTTCAGTTTGGGCTCATGGCGGTGCGGCTGGTACCGATACCGATCAATGTAAGTTTGAATTGGAGCCTGGGCACTGGGTTCATTACACGGCTTATCAACCATCTGCTTTCCCTGCCGAAGAGTTTTGTGCAAATATTCCTAACACTAACACTTTGACTCAATTAGTTTTCGATTATCAAGATCCACGATACAGAAAGATGTCTGTTGAGTTTGAAGTGACAAAAGAACCTGAAGGTACTCGTGTTTTTCATATGCCTGCGAAAAAACATAAATCCGGGACAGTCACTTTAACTTTAGATAAAGGTGTTCCAGAGGCGGGAAATTATCTGATTCATATCACACTAGTTCCAGACGAAGGCGAAAGGATGGATGTACATATGGGTTTTGTCGCGGGTAAAGGGCAAGAGACTAGTACAGGTTTGATGGCGCTATATGCCTTTTTTGTATTCGCGGGTCTTTATATCCTCTACCTGTCGCATGCCGGATTTAAGAAAAAAGTCGACGAGTTGTTAGGAAAAATCAAAGAAGTCTGAGATTTATTATGGCGGCAAATACGATCGAAAGGCGCCAATTTCATCTTCTCGCATACCAGGCTTAGTACATATATAGAAATGGGCTTTGCCTGGTTATGGCAGAGGTGCAGTATTTCCTATGTTCTATTTTCTAAAATTATTTCAATTAGCTATTTGCCCGGTTACGGAAATGATAGGAGCGTTTTACCGATCTAAAAAAGCTTTTGACTGTTGTATAGGCAGAGCAACGGTTCGGAAAAGGGCAGAAGAAAACCGCAGTTTTGAATGAGTGGAATAACTCAAACGAACGATTAAGGACTTGGTCGTAAATATACCGGTCGTAGATGAAAATTCGGCACCGGGGAGCTCAAAGAACATCGTAAACCCGGCATCCAAATTATCCAAGACAATAAACCATGGCAAATGGGCTATGGAATTTAGGTGCTGGGTGAATTCGTCCATGTAGGATGTGGCCAGCTCCATGCTGGTTCCTCGCCTAGCGTTACGTGAGGGACCGGGCACCCTGGTACTGCCGAAATTTGAAGTGCGAAAGGTATATCTACCCTATTTTTAAAATAAGGTAGGCTGGTTCGGTTGTTTGATTGACAGGTGTCGGCGGCAGGTGCACTACCCTGTCAAGAGAGTAACAGAGGCCGCTACAAAGCTCATGGTTCTAGGATGTTATTTGGCACTAAATCCTAAACGCTCAGCTCAATTAAGAATGTCGACGAAAGTTGTTAAAGAAGACGAATTTTAAAGTTAAGGTGAAAATATGAGGTTTGGATTTTTCTCAATTGTTGCTACAAGTTTTATGTTGGCATGAACGGTGCTTCAGGCAAAGGAGTATGAAGAGCACAACAATATGATGGATCACGGTGGCGGCCATCTGATGGACATGGGCGGCGGAATGGTAATGGGGCAAAATACGGATACCTTGCCCGGTGGTTGCGATAAGATTGCTGCAACTAAAGAAATTACAGTTCGCGCAGGGCATCAATATGCCGAAAAATTTCCGGGGCGAATGTTTGCATTCGATACCCAGGAGTTTCAGTTCGAACCCTGTACCAAATTGACTGTTAATTTCATTAACGATGACAATGTTCGACATCAATGGATGATGCATGGTCTACCTAAATATTTGTATCCGAAAGGCATGTTTCATTTGGAGGTAACCGGTCCAGGAAAAATATCGGGTACATTAATTTTACCGCCTGGAGATAAGACCTATTTAGTACACTGCGATATCGCCCAGCACATGGAGAAAGGGATGAAGGCGCAATTGAAGGTAGGTAAGGGCGCCGGCGATTTGCCGAGTATCCCGGGCGTTACCCCCTATGTGATTCAGGATAGTTACGAAGTTTCTCCAATTCTTGATAATCCGATCCAGTCCCAAGACGCTTCCTCGGCAACATCAAGCAACACAGCTTCGCAAGAGAGTAGCTCATGGTTTTCAGGGGTTATGGTAATCGGTTTGGCGATTGGTTTATTAATCTCACCTTTATTAGCGAAGAAATTTAAAGGGATGAGTTTTTCCGAAGGAGTCTCTTTTATATTTGAGTTAATCGGAAATGTATTAGGTTTTATATACAGACTTTTTTCCAAAGTGCTACAGTCCGTTTTTTCAGGAAAAAATAAAGTATTGCCTGAGAAATAAATGTAAAAGTTGGGTCAAGCCCCTGTAACCTTTGGGTTTCAGGGGCTTTTTTGTGGGTTAAGTAAATGCCGGAAGATTTTCTAGGTTTGGCGGGTTTATTTTTTAGTGCCTTTATATCGTCGACGATTGCTCCAGGAGGTTCCGAAGCCGTGCTGGCTCTGATGGTGTCGGAACATCAGGACCAAGTGATACTATTAGTCGGAATTGCGACGATCGGCAATACTTTAGGGGCTTTAACAACTTGGTTTTTAGGATATTTAGCGGCAAAGAAATATTCTATCGATTCATTGTTAGACACTAAAAAACAAAAAGCGATAATGTGGGTTAGAAAATGGGGACGATGGGCGCTTTTATTTTCATGGTTACCGGTTATCGGAGATGGATTTTGTTTTGCCGGAGGGTGGTTAAAATTATCTTTGTATTCATCAATAGCATTCATTTTTATTGGAAAATTAGTTCGATATGCGGCGATTTCCTGGGTATTCGCGGGAAATTAACGATGAGAGCTGCTTTTTAAATATGTGTTCAACGAGGAAGTTTGATGTTAAGACATTTTCCGGAGCCGGGTATTGCTTACGAGCATAGACCGCGCGACTATTTTATTGCAGGATTTACATTTTTTTGTGTGGCTGTTTGTTTGGTCGTAGATGCTAACGCTACCTTGGAAAAACAAAATGCATTGGGAGTTTGCGGATGGGTTTTTCTCATAGGTTTGTTGTTAGGCGAGTCGAGTGAAGTAAGGATGCAAGTTATTATTGCCGTAGCATTTGCGACAGTCGGCGAGCATTTTGCGTCTCCTTATATGGGGGGGTATACCTATCGTTTTGAAAATGTGCCGGCTTATGTTCCCCCAGGTCATGGTATGGTTTACTTGACCGCCGTTGCATTAGCGCGTTCCGGATTTTTTATGCGGCAAGCACGAATGATTGCGCTATTCGTTGTAACGGCTTGTGGTCTTTGGTCTATTTGGGGCATCAGTGGCCTAGCTGCGCAGGGTGACTCTGTAGGGGCACTGTTGTTTTGCATATTTTTAGGCTATTTATTCAAAGGGCGGTCTCCGTTAGTGTATCTGGCTGCATTTTTTATTACAACTTGGTTAGAGTTAATTGGGACGGCTTCCGGAACTTGGACTTGGGCTTCTATTGATCCTGTACTGAGTCTTCCGCAAGGAAACCCGCCGAGCGGAGTGGCTGCTTGGTATTGTTTGGTCGATGCGGTTGCAATGGGTGGGGCTGCGCCGGTTATGAGAGGGTTAACAAATGTATCTACTTGGTTGCCTATTATAGGGCGAAGCCGAGTCGCCGCTTATCAATCGGCGGATGAATAGATAGAGTTTACGTGAGCAAAAATTCTTTATCGTGAATGTTGCTATACCGTTGATCAAATTTAGGCACCAAAATTTGGTTGGTAATGAGCAAACAAAAAGTGAGTATTCAGTCCCTCGGCCATTCTCGTTCCCATGCTCTGCGTGGGAACGATAGGGGGGGTTGAATAATGACAACAAAAAGGTTTTTCATGTCACTAGACCCAGTCTTAAAAAATGTGGTGCTTAGGGTTTAAGGCGTTGATTTATAATAGTCAAAAATCATGCCAATTTTTACTGAGCGTCTACAAATAAGTTTGGGTTGAATTATTGGCGTATAAAGTAGTCGCGTGTTTTTTGCATTGTTTGGGTTTTAAGCAGAGGTTGAAAATGAAAAAATTAGCATTAATTGTGTTGGTATTGTTTGCGCCAACGGCGTTTGCCGATTGGGTCTTAAATCAAAAATTATCGTCATTAAGTTTTCTCACTACTAAAAATGCAAGCGTTACCGAGAAACATACGTTCAATAAAATGTCTGGATCGTTAAGTGATGAAGGTCTGGCGAAACTAGTTATTCAGTTAAATAGTGTCGAAACCGGTGTGCCGATCAGAAATGAACGAATGAAGGAGTTGTTATTTCAAATTGAACGTTTTCCGGAAGCGTTAGTTGAGCTGAAATTTGATAAGACTAAGTTGGATTCGTTAAAGGCCGGACAAATGATGGACCTGCCCGTAACAGCGAATCTTAAATTGCACGGTTTTGAGCGTTCAATGGATGCTAATTTAAGGATTATTAAGTTAACCAATGCTCAAGTCTCAGTGACAACTGTCGAGCCGATTATCATGAATACCGAATGGTTCGGTTTGCAGGCGGGAGTTGAAAAGTTACGTGAAATCGTTAATTTGCAGAGCATCACCGGAGCGGTGCCCGTCACGATGAGTCTTGTTTACAATTTACAATAAAAAATTTTTCAATAGATTTGTTTGCACGGCCCTCTTCTTGGTTATTGAGGTTTAAGCGTCTGGTGTTTATCGGGAGAGTGTTTATATTTGCTTCATGCAAAATTCACATTCACTCATCCAGGGGGGGCAGATTGCCGCAAGTTCCCATGAATGGATTCGCCCAGCACCTAATTTATATAAAGACAATTAGCCATGGCCAATGGGCTATGGAATTAGGTGCTGGGTAAATACGCCCATGTATGCTCTATGGCAGCAGCATGCCGGCAAGACTTTTGCCGAGCAGCCCGTCGTTTCCTTAGGCGCTGCCGAAATTTGAAGTGCGAAAGGTATAGACAGATCTCATACCTTTTATTCTTAGACGGGTTTTCGATCAAAAGGGAGTAAGTTGGGAAGTTGTCAATTTTTGAGCGAAAGGGCGACAAAAACTAAATCTTGAGCCTGCTTTCAGATAAATAAAAGAGAACAGGGCTAAATATAAATTAATCAGTTAATCGGCCGGTTCGTTTCGTTACGAATTAGACTGTGGGATCATGAAAATTTTTAAGTCAAAAAAAAAGAACAAATCAAAGACCGGTTATCTAGTTTATAAAAGATTACTGAGTTATGTTCGCCCCTATAAAAGCTGGTTTTTTTTCAGCATAATCGGTTTCTTGATATATGCGGCGACACAACCTTTATTTGCGGCAATCTTAAAACACATCATCGATTCGTTACAGAGCGGCTCGAGAGAAGATGTCGGTTTAATGCCCTTGCTCTTTATCGGCTTGATATTATTAAGAGGAACCGGATCTTATCTTGGTAATTATTTCATTGCCAAAGTGTCTACAAGTATCGTTCATGCATTGAGGTGTGAAATATTCAATCATTATACGGGGTTGCCTACGAATTATTTCGATTCAAACAACAGCGGTTACATGATGTCTAGGATCACGCATAATGTTGGAGAGGTGACGCAGGCAACGACAGACTCGGTACAAATCGTAATTAAGGAAGGATTGACTGCGCTTGGCCTAGTGCTGTATTTGTTTTATATGAACTGGTTGCTGACATTAGCATTTTTGTCAGTCACGCCATTTATAGTGTGGTTGGTCAAGTATGTGAGTAAAAGATTACGCTTATTGAGTAAAGATATTCAAAATTCGATAGGTAATTTGACGCACATAACGTCTGAGCTGGTCAGTGGGCATCGAATTGTGAGGAGTTATGGAGGCGAAGAATATGAAAAAAATAGATTTAAGATTAGTAGCCAATTTCATCGTCGACAATCATTAAAACTTGCGGCAACATCTGCGTTACATGGGCCATTGCTGCAACTAATTATTTCTATTGCCTTGGCTGGTTTAATGTATTTGTCTTTGACTCTAATGCAAGAGGCTACTGCGGGTGAATTTGTTGCGTTTTTAACAGCCGCTTTTCTTTTGCCGCGCCCTATTAGGCAGTTGAGTGATGCTAATTCAAAAATACAAAAAGGAGTGGTGGCAGCCGAGTCCTTGTTTACCATATTAGATGAGCCAGTCGAGAATGATTCTGGCGAATATGCGCCAAAGCATTGTGGCGGAAAAATTGAATTTAAAAACGTACGATTTAAATACCAGGGAGCGGAGAGCGAAGCATTAAAAGGAATTAGTTTTACGGTTGAGCCAGGACAGACTGTAGCTTTAGTTGGTGCTTCGGGAGGAGGCAAGAGTACGCTGATTAATTTATTGCCAAGATTTTACGAATATTCGTCGGGTCAAATCCTTCTTGATGGTGTAGACATAACCGCTTATAAGTTGGAAAACTTAAGGCGACAAATTGCAGTAGTAACCCAACAAGTCACATTGTTTAACGATACGGTAGCGAATAATATTGCTTATGGCGCTTTGCAAGGGGTATCTTTGGAAAGCGTGGAGCAAGCGGCAAAAGATGCCTATGCGATGAAATTCATCCAAAAAATGCCGAAGGGTTTGCAAACCGAAATCGGAGAAAATGGCGTCAAGTTATCTGGAGGGCAAAAACAGCGATTAGCATTAGCGAGAGCTTTATTGAAAAATGCGCCGGTGTTAATCCTAGATGAAGCCACTTCTGCTCTCGATACCGAATCAGAGCGGTATATTCAAAAGGCCTTGCAGAACATTCTTTCAAATAGGTCCACAATAGTAGTGGCACACCGTTTGTCTACTATAGAGAATGCCGATGTAATTCTTGTAATGGATAATGGTCAAATAGTAGAACAGGGCGGTCACAAGGAATTGCTCGCAAAGAATGGGCTCTATGCCAGGTTATACGACATGCAGTTCAATGGCGAGACCAATGTAGCCGGTTAAAGTATGCCTTTTCCACTTCAAATTTCGGTAGTGCCCGAGGAGGCGTCTGGGTGAATGACAAAGGCTATGCCAGCATGGATGTATTCACCCAGCACTTAAATCCATATCCTGTTGGCTATGGTTAACTGACTTGGATAATTTAAGCGCTGGGTTCACGGCGACCTTTGGCGGACTCCCGTCTCCGAATTTTGGTCAACGGCGGGTATAAATTGACAAAATGAAACAAGCGCGCCAAGATTTTTCGCGAAAGTTGAAATGGGGTCCGTCCGATTTCAGCAGCGAAAAATGACTTGGCGATTATTGCCTTCGGCGGCCCCGATTCGCCCTGCGTCCGTGCCACTACGCAACATCATCGTCAACTCGATGCGGCTCCGTAGCACTCCCACAAATGGCTTGACGCCGTGTCGCGATGCCTTGTATTTTGCCTCCGCCTGCGCTAGTCGCGCAGACTCCGGCAAAACACCCGGCGCTACGGCTATC
>Ga0180009_10000710_pt1 | contig 43784 bp, 71 predicted proteins | sample OS_PC_MetaG_FD_123537 | JGI IMG/M metagenome (GOLD analysis project Ga0180009, IMG submission 123537) | Groundwater microbial communities from the Aspo Hard Rock Laboratory (HRL) deep subsurface site, Sweden - OS_PC_MetaG | ecosystem: Environmental > Aquatic > Deep subsurface > Groundwater...
GGCTCTAATCGGTTGACCTCTGGCCTATTCCATCCAAACTCGCGCCCGTATTCGTACCAGTGTTTTACTCGCCACAAAGTACGGTCAAAACTATTCGGCTCTTGTGGCTCTGGCTGCGGAATAGCAAACTCCACCGCGCCGTCAGAATATACATACAAATCACGGATAAGCGTTACCATCTACCGTTATACTCCCGTCACTGTAAACTTTGATCGTGTGCGTCAGGGTTGGTCCACCTGGCTCTGGATCCGGCTCCTCATCAGTTACCACCGTCAATAATTTTTTGTCGATATACATCCCCTCGAGATTTTCCCTATTGCTATACATGATAATGTGATAGACCACTCCGCCCTTTTGGATGGTGGAATTTCCCAATACCACCACAGTCAGGCGGCCAGCTTTTCCCCCCACATTCCCGCTCTTTGTCCTGTACACTGTCCCATCCGGCACGCTGTAAGTAATCATCGCTCACCTCTGTTATAATTATACCATCGCTCGGCGTGTGGCCTGCCAAATCAATTCGCAGATACCCGGAGCGACTATATCATTACCAATTCTACCGGATCGCCTATGTCGCCGCCCGCGTGTATTACGAAATATTGCAATCCAACTTTATTTAGCGTCAATGGTGCCACTTTGTACGCATATCGCGTTTTTTGTTGCCAACTGGGAGATATAAGCCCGCGAACGGGGAAATATGCGCCTTTGTAACGCGCGATAAATATCTGCCAGTATGGATCATGGGTGTGCCCAGAAATAATCATGTGCGGCGGCTCCTGTCCTTCATTCACCGTATCGTAGTAGATATTCCTTAACCAATTCCTAAAACCGTTGCCTTTGTTCGCGCCCTTGCCGCTAACGGGCCCGTGATGTACCCACCATATACGCCTATCATTGATTGTCAATTTCAATTCGTTGAACGCATAAAGATTATCATCCGCCTGGACCGCCCCCATTTTTTCGCCTATCACATCCTCCCCGGAATTTGTGTGAACTTCTGTCCCAAGTGTGTAATACAACAAATCCCCGCGCCGATAATCCACCGCCCGTTTGAACCATGTCATCAATTCAGTGTGGATGTCTATTTGTTCCTTTTCGAGCAAAGTGCAGACAGTAGATAGCCCATAGCGATTTCCTTCGATTGCATCCCCATTGATGACAATGATTAGCCGCTTATCTTTTCGCGCCTTCAATACCTCCCTGGCGCAATATTCAAAGTGTTTCCAAATTCTCAACTGCGCTCCCTTCGGCGCATGGACTTGTTTAGACTCCGCAAATTCGACAAATCTGTCAGGAAACAGCGCGAAATTGCTCCCGCTGTGCATGTCCGATAGTGTGACCACCAGCGTGTCTCTATTCATTTGATTTTATCCTTTTGGGATTGTACTCATTATGGCAAATTTACGATGATTGCTATCGTTACAGCAACCGCAATAAGTCCTAAAATGATAAGGTAAATTCGAGCGCCGTTTCTCATTAGCCCCCCGCCGTTTGTAATAGTCTGATTATGCCGTATCCAATTGCAGATAGCAACGGCATCAATATCCCACCTAAAATAACGAGGATAAGTTTTACCCTATCCTCCAGCCTGCTTATTCTCTTTTCGTGGTCGTCCACTGCCCGCTCGTTGTTTTCAACAACCTTATCCTTATGCCTCCGTTCAGCCATTGATAATTTTATAGTATCAATAGACTGCTGCAAAGCATTGAAGTGATCGTCCGTCTTTTTTTCAAAGTCTTTGAAGTCTTTGGATGATACCGAGATGTCACCGTTTGCCATAATAGACAACCCTTATGTTAATGTCCCGGTATTGGTGGCGGGCATTATATTATTTCGCCGGGGGTAGTTCGCCGCTACCCCCGGCATAGAAAGGAGGAGGAAACGTTTATCCCTTGCGCAGGCTCACCTTCGTGCTGGTAACGAGCCGCAAGACAAGGACAATTACAGACACAACAACGTTGACGATCTCGGTCACGTTGCTGTCCGGGGTGTAATCAGCGTAACCGAACAAACCGGCCACACTCACAAGCCCGAACAAAACCGCGAACCATACAGTTTTACTTTCATACCATGCTTTCATTTTTTATCTCCTTCTAACATAGAACGAACAAAGCAATCTTTTGCCTCTAGCAATTTACGCATCCCCGCTGATTTTTCAGGGCCATCGGGAAGCGCCGCCTCCATTAAATATGCAAGGTCACATAATGGTTTAGCAACTTCTTGCAAATTTTCGGGAAGGTGGTCGTATTCAAAATACTGAATTGTGGTACTTGGCATTATTACTCCTTTTTCAAAAATTATACTACAAAACTTCAAGATACCATCCGGCGGTATCAAGTTCTTTCAAGCTAATGTACACCGCGCCGCCTTCCTCAACGTCCCCAACCTCCCGGACTGTCCGGCGTATCAAGTTGTCATCCAGCCCTAGCGCCTTGAATATCCCATCGCGTGTGCTCTTGAAGGCGGCCTCGATGTTATCATCATCGCGCCTGCGCCTATCTGGCGGACATATCAACATATACAATTCGAGCGGCTTCTCTCCGCTAAATCCCAACTTGCTATCCAGGGTGATGTAATAACCAACTTGCCGCGCGTATTGTCTCTCGTTTGTCAGGCGCCTGTGATCCTTGCGCGAGTTTGGCGATAGGCGCATGTCAGGAAATGGATACCGGATTAGTTCAGTCGTCTTCGGCTTCGCTGTCATCTAACTCAATCCGCATTTCCACGCCCTCGCGAAACGCAAAGGCGGCAATCTCTTCCGCCGTCATGAATGGCCAGATTACGTATATCACACTGGTTTCACTCATCGATCAACTTTCTATCTCATTCATATCTCTAACTCCGCATCAATAAAAAAATCTTCGGGTAATTCGCGTCCGCGTACCTTGTAAAGAAGTCTTACCCACTCTATTTCTGTTATCTCAATTTTCTTGGGAACAAACTTGCGAGCATAATCATTCAATGAAACAACGCGCCACCACGAAAAATTATCAGCATACCGAACAGCAAATACAGGAATGCCCGCACGATCACCCAAATCTATAAGCGCCTTATAGGTTGCAGTAGTTGGCGTTTGTGGTTTTGCATATTCATGCTTGTATTCCACCAGCGCAGTAGCTTTGCAATTATCATATTCAACAAATAGCCAATCAATATCAAACCCAGGACAATCCCAACCCCACCTTCTATGCCTTGCGCTTAGTCTTTGATCGCGCCAGCCCGTCCGTTCCTCGGCCACTTTATTTGACATCATTCAATCTCGCCTTTGAAATATTCACATTGTCAATGTCGATTTCAACACCATCAAAAAGACAACCCAACTCAAGCGCAGCTACACCCGTAGAGCCTGCGCCACAAAATGGATCTAAAATATAATCACCTTCATTAGCAAACCGCCTGATAATATCTGTCATTCCGCTTACAGATTGCCCCCAGTCATGGCCGCTTTTGTCGTTGTCATTTACATCAGACTTGCAAACATCTCCAAACCATTTCCCATCATACTCGCCTTTAGCATAAATAAGTAGTGGCTTCCAATATGGCATAGCTTTTCTTGGGAACACTTGTGCTGACTGTCCGCCTGGCGTAAGGTATGCGCCTGTCCACCAATATTTCAAGTGCCTATCGAACATAGCATAAATCTGATTTAAGTATGCTTGTCCACACATAGCAATCAAAAGCCCGCCATCTTTCAGCCATTCATTAGCCGCCCGCTTTGCCAAGATTGGATAAAGATATAAATATTCGTATTTGTAAGGCGCGTCTGTGATAATGAAATTGTATTGTCGAGGCGCTTTCCACGCTTGCATGTCCGCATGGTAAACGTTCCATCGTTCTGTCGGCTGTAGGTCTTTGCCAAGCGCTGCAATTCCATTTCGTTCTTTCTTGCGTAAATGATTTTTGGCAAGACCACGCAAACCCGACGCGCTTATTTCTCTTTCAGTTGACAGGCATTCATCCACCCATTCGAGAAAACGCTCTTCTGGCAAGGCCGCCTCTAATTGCCAGCGGGAACTTTCATATCTATTTATTCCATCTGGCAAACGAGTCGCATCTTGCAACTCGTTGCCAGCAACTGCGCCGCGATGATCTACATTTCTTTCCAGCCACGCCCCCGCCCTGCGCTCTGCCTTTAGCTGGAATATCTTAGCCTTTTGCGCCGCATCTTTGAAGCCCTGAGCGTTTGCGAACAATTGAAAAGCAGCCGCCCTATCACGCAAAGATACCATTTCGTGAATATTGTCCGCCCGCTCAAGCGCCTGTTCTGCCGCGCTAATCTCTACGAGAGCCTTATTTTCTTCTTCCACAATTCTCCAAAATAAAAAGCGACTGCCGAGAAATCAAGGGCTTGCTTAGGGCTCAGTCTCAGTAGTCGCTTTTTATCCTCGATGTCTGATCCCTAAGCGGCTTTATTTTACCACAACTTACTCACCTTTTAACGGCGGTTTAAAGACTATTTTCCGGCAATCGTCTCCCAGCCGAAATACATAATCCACCCGCTTGCTAGTAGGCGTGTTTATCCATTCCGGGCCGCGCGTATAGGATGTCAACGGCAACCAACCCTTGATGAGACCGAGAAACCACATCTTAATTTTCCAGGTCATTTGCTCGCCTCCTGTAATACTTCCCTGTTTTCTAGCGCTCGCGCCAGTTCCTTGACCGGCCAGTCAAACAAACTTCTATATACGCGCGGCTTGCGTTTCCGTTTCGTCACAACTTGAGACTGACAGTCATAACAATGGACAACGCCGTGTACCAAACACACTGGAGCCGGGGCCTCGTAGGGTATCCCAAACCGCGCTTTGAATTTATCCGGTATCTCACGTTCGCCTTTCGCAATCGCCCAAAGCGTACCCGGCTTTATCCCTTTGTATTCGCCCATTTTGGCAATTTTACGCCAAGACAGCCCGTATGTATCATGTAGCTCATTTAATTGGGCCTTGATAATGTCACACTTGTGACGCGCATCCCTAGATTGCGGCCGAGAACTCATCCGCGCCTCTTGTCGATTATCAGCGCAACCATCCACAGCACCAGAATGAGGGCGGCAATTCCGAAAACTCTAACAACTATTTCAATCGGTATCATCGCCGTTTACGTTATCTGCCGCTTCATGACAGCGTTTGGAGATTCTCTATAGTGATTCTCGACAACGCCGTCCGCCTGGGCCGCAACCAACATTCGTTCTTTTGCGCGTCGCCTCTCTGCTTTTAGCAATGCCACTTTGGCCAAGCGACTGGCTCTCAAAAGTGAAATTTTCATAGTCGTCACTCCAATTCTTGCAGCGTTCTGGTGTGTAAAAACTCCTCAAAATGTTTCCAGCATTTTTCATGAGCAGCATCATTGCGCCACAACCACGAATGAGAACCGGCGGCGCTGTCTTTTATTACAAATCCATGCGCCTCTAAATTCTTCCTGATCTGTTCCCACGACCATTCAGGCAGCCAATCGTTTCGACAATTCCTGATTGGGAACACCTGTTTTTTATCCGAACCGTGCATAAATCTAATAAAGTAAACAAGCGGGACATCGGTATCGTCATAATATTGTATTGCTCGTGATCCAGTCCATTTGACACGGATTTTCGGAAGAGAAATACCCAGGCACTCAAAACGGTCTGCCTGCATTTTATCTAGTTTTTCAGCAGCACCGCCAACAATCCACCAAAAATTCTCGGCACTCTTCCAGGCAAGCATAATCAAAATAACAGCAATGATTACAACACAGACAATCCAGGCAACAGTAAAAACGCTACTCGCCTTTTCCCAAATTACACCAATAACACCTAAAATAATCCCCAGTATCAAAACTCCTATTGCATGTCCCACGCTTGGATTGTATTGTGACACAATTATTTACCATTATTGTGATCGAAACCCAATACAATCACGACGATGGCCAAAATAACGATTACCCCCAGCAGAACGAACAAAACAACTAAATCCTTGTCCGGTTCTGCCAAAAAACGCAAAATTGCGTGTTGGGGAGCTATTTTAGCCAGTAAGAGGGGGATAAACACGGTGGGGGAGTGGTTCACAGTTCCTTCTTTCTCTAACTGGGGCCGCTTTGGCGACCCCGTTACAGTATTCCTACACATGGCAGGCCCGCTATCCTACTATTATACGCTAATACAATCCTAAGCCGTTGCCATTTGTTCATAGTTCACCTCATCTCTTCCACCTTTCTTGACGGCTGCGTTTTTCGTAGTCTGGCCCGTTCAGAAAATCACGCACATCTTGACTGGCAGGGCGTCTAGGCACAAGTTTCATTTTGAATTTGTCATAAAATTTATCACACGCCATATATTCATCTTGTACATCCACGACCTGTCCATTCTGGAAAATAACCTCTGTCTTTGCCCAAACCTCACCAGGCGTAACGTTGGCCTTGCTTTTTTCCAGTATGTGTTGCGCCCAATGCCCAGCCTTTTCTGACAACGGAGCGCCTGAAATTCCAGCCTGCGTTTGACCTGGATAGTATGTAACAACTGTACGGCCCTGATCCTCTGGTTCACGCACCCCGACAAATAGACAGAGCAAATCTACCGCGAAAACAACACAGAACGCGCCAAATACCTTGAGAGTCCAGTTCCATTCAGGAACAACCTTATACAGCACAAGGGAAAGCATGAACAGAAAAACAGTGAGCCTAAAAAGAAAGTTACCCATTATTTCACCACCTTTGCTCCCATTCGCAACGCCTCGGCAATCCCAGCCCGCCGCGCTTCATACTGGGTAACATACACTCCCGTCTCCCTCCTCTGCCCCATCACGATCACCGTTGCGCGATACATTGGCTTTCCCCCGGCCACGCACGGCCAAACATCAATAACCGCTTTTACTTCGCCATCACCGTGTAGTACGTGTGTCATTTTTAGCCTTCCTTGCCTTCATGTGACACTCCTGAGCATTGGTCACATGACCAATAGCCCTATACTGATGCTTCAATTCCATCCATTCGCTATACGTTCCCCCACGATCTATCAAGCGCGAGTATTTCAGGTTCAGCTCTAACAATTGTCTTTCATGCGCCGTTGTCATCCTGTCCGCCTTTCAATAGTTCAGCACAGTTTTGACAGCACTCATTTGTACATTCCCGAAAACTAAAGCCCGTATGGTATTTTTTTCCTAGGTATTGCGCGTGTGCGTGTGCTCGTTGCGCGGCATCGTTGAGCGCCGCTTCAAGCTCGGCAATGCGCTCACACATTACATGGTTCCCGGTTTCAGGATTGAACGCCCCCGCACACGTCTGGCAAATGTCACATTTGAAATAACCTAAGTCGTCTTTCATTCCACGCCTGCGCTTTCTTTTTCATCTGTCTTGAATTCCTTCAAAAGTAATGGCCGATCTTCGTAACAGGCCAACACAATCTTCTCCCCACTTTCGCGGATAAGCACCAAGTCATAATGACCATCTGCCAACTTATCCAAATAAATATTTTCGACACGGTTCATACCTAAAATTATACACGCCAACATTAAGAGAACATTAAAATCAGATGAGTGTTTTCTAATCCGATTCTCATATTTCTTTAATCTTTCTGTGTATAATACTAATTGCACGGGCGGCGGCAAAGAAGGCTTCGAAATTGCTACGGCGATTACGCACTTATCGTGAGCGCGTCAACGAGAAGCCCCCGCACGATCCGCCCGTGACTTCTCCTCTAGACCCCCGCCCGTAGGGCACAATACCCGGCGGGCGGGGCGAAGAGACAAACGAGAAAGGCAATTATGACATCATTGAAACGAATTGAACATTTTGCGGGTCTGGCAAGAAATTCTCGTGGCGTAAGAAAAGAGGCTGCTTTGCGAGAAATGAAGCTGGCAATCTTGGATTTCTTGCGCGATGAGAGGGCCGAGATGCTCTGCGGTCATCCAAGAAGCGCCATTGTGTCATCAGACGAGGGGACTAATTATTGTAGCGAGTGCGAAAGGGAAGCATGACAGTCAGAGAATTCTTACAAGAAACAAAAGCGACCAGTTGGTATGAGTGTCACTGGTCTATCGCCGGAACGTTAGAGCAGGCGCAAGCATGGTTCAAAAACCACGGCCTCACAGGCGCTATCTATCCCGTCCCTTTTGGGTTTTGGTTGGTGACAGCATGAAAAAATATATCGTTATCTATTGGGACGCGGGCGATCAGCTAGTTACCCGTACAGTTTGGGCCAACAATAGCGATGAAGCTATTGAGATGTTGGCGAATGATCCACAAAACCCGCTCGCACAGGTCAAAGAGATTGAGTTGGTGCTGGAATGACAGACAAAGAGGAAGCCGCGAAACACCTACGCAAGATTGGCAAAGAACTGGCCGAAAAATACCCGAAACACGCCAGCGCTGAAGTTCTAGCGAATGAAGCCGCCGACCGGCTGGAAAAACCAGACGACGTTGATCCAGAGCCGCCACCGATTAGGTTAATACACAAAAAATGTCAATTGTCTCGAATGTAATTGACACCAGAAAGAAGGAAACGATGGAAAAACCAGATTGCTATAGTTGTTCACACAGGGGAACCGTTCCAGGAAGTTGTCACAGTTCTTGCCATCATCCCGAAGCCCAGACCATTCACTCCAATCCACTTGCGGTGTTGGCTGGAATTATGGGCGGAGCAATTATTGACATGGATAATACGTTGAATATAAAAGGAAACCCGCACGGTATCCGTAAAGGCTGGTTTGCTTGGCCTGTCAATTTCGATCCAGTTTGGCTTGAAAACTGCGACGGTTTTACTCCAAAGGAATAGCCACTTAAAATGCAAACAACAATACACACTGTATGGTTGGTTGGTGTTTGTCGAAGAAGCCGACACCGTAGAACTTGCGGAAATTGTCGAAACCGCTATTGACGAGAAGGAGAAGGACAACGATGAATGAACAAGAAATAATCGAACAAAAACAGAAAGAATACAAACGCGGATTTATCGATGGGTTGACCGCCTTTGCTCATTGGAGAGATGGAGTCCAGCGTGTTGGAACAAGCAGTGAGCGCCCGTTAAAACAAGCCGTTGAAGAAGTAGAACACACCTGGAACTACTTACCACCAACCCACGCGGAAGATGATTAGCCACTCCGCCGGTGCCGCTGGCGGCTGTGCAAAATGTTATGTCACCCGTTAGTATTTGCGCACTTGACAAGGACAGGAGTCCGGGTGTATAAATAGATACAACAACTTGGCGCGAAAGCGCAAACCACTGTGGCAGGTGGAAATGCAAGGATAAACTCCCCTCTTTTTGGGCGTTCTGTGTCTTTTACCATACCTTGCAGGTACTTGCCACAGACGCAGGACGACCGAAAATAGAGGAGTTTTTTATTTTTACAACGGATTATCACAGACGCGGACGGGTGATGATCCTAAATAGATGACAACCGGGAAACCGTCCCAACCGTTACGATAAGTTCACGACCGGCGAAACCCAGACCAGGCCGCAAGGCCATCCCCCGACAAAGCGGAGAACGGGAGGGGACCAGGGCGAAACCCTAACCGGGTAGACTGGAAATGTGGCAAGTAGCCGACTTTCTCCCTAACCGGGAATGCGAAAGCAGAGAGTCGCCGATACCCAACGCAAGGAAGAAAAAAAATTTTCTCACCCTTGAGGGTTAATCCTTTTAACCCAGGAGCTTAAATGACTAAAACAACTAATTCAAGACAATTAAGACTATTTATTCAAGATGTGTATAATAGTTATGGGGAACCTATTCCAGCAGGCTTCGAATTTTATCTTGTTGACGCAGTTATGAAATATGTTCGCTCAGTTTATGAAGATAATGAAAGTCCCGTTACAGTTCGGGAACGATTGACAAATGCCATGTTCAAAGGAGCAAAGCGGGCGGCAACCTTGGAAACCATTACAGATACCATAAAGAAGAAATTGAACATAAACCCATCCGAGGAGTTCGCAGAGTTCGCTTATAATAAATCTAAGCACGGGGAAGATATAGAAACGTTTTGTACTTACTGGCTAGAGAACGGGGGAGAACCTACATACTGGTCAGAGAAAAGAATGATGATGCTATGGCCGCAAGCGTTCACCCAAACACTATCCTATGATGAACAGCTCGCAAAGGCAGGATACAAGTGACAGAAATACCGCGCAGCAGAGAAGCAGAGGAAGCGTTGCTCGGATCGTTGATTATCGCGCCAGAACTCATGCCAACGATAGCGCTAAAGCCGGAGTATTTTTACATCGTTCGTCATCAATGGATTTTTGCAGCCATGCAAGAACTGGACCGCCGGGGGATTACATTTGACTTAGTTACGCTATCCGAAGAATTGAATAAGCATGACCGGCTTACAGAATTGGGCGGACCTGCCTATCTCACAGCCCTGATAAACCAATCCCCCACATCTCTAAATGCCTCGCATTATGCCGATATTGTCAGGGACAAGGCGTCAAGGCGCAACGATATAAAAATAGCCAATATGATTGCAGAGGGCGCTTTCAATGGCGGAGTGGACAGGGCAAAGGCTATTGATTTACTTACCAAGAATTCCGATAATGGCAAGGGCGCAACGCCTTTAGCCGATAGCCTTCCTGAATTTATGGATCTGGTAGAAAAACGAGCCATGAACCCGAAAGATGTATGGGGAATAGATACTGGACTCCCTGATCTTAATAAACGTACAGGCGGATTGCACAAACAACAAACTACCATGCTAGTAGGCGCGCCAGGAGTGGGAAAAACTACATTAATGTTACAGATTGCTTTGCACGCGGCTCAGAAGGATTGCTCGGTAGCTATCTATGAATTGGAAATGGACTTGCAGCCCCGTCTTATTTCTCGCCTTATGTTTATGTTGACGGGTGTCCCTTCCCGTGCCATGCTATCAGGAAACATGCGTGAAGAATATTGGCCGATGCTTACAAATGGTATAGAAATCTTGGCAACCTTGCCGATTTATATCTGTGACAACCCGGTCATGGATACAATGAAGATACGGGCGGACGTTGCCAGGATGAAAGCGCAAAAAGGGATTGAATTTGTTGCACTGGATTATTTGAATTTGCTCACAGACAAGGACGGTGACAACTCGAATGAGAACACAAGCGCAAAGGCTACACGGTTCAGGCAGATATGCAGGGAGTTTGACGTTGCTGGCCTAACTGTCCAGTCGATGAACAAAGAAGGGATGAAGTCGCTCATCCCGCACTTGGCGGATATGTCCGGTCCTGCTGAGGTTGCCTTTAGCGCCGATAATGTTTTCTTCCTGGTCGAAGAGCCAGACAAACCATTGATGTATAAACTACTACCAGCCAAACAAAGGGATGGCGATATGGGACATTCACCAATCCAGCTTATCCGGCCTAAAAATAAAATAGGCTTTCAATGTACTACACTTTTGGAGAGATAATGGAAACTCAAGCAGAATATAAAACAGGAAGCCCCGCTCTATTTCACGCCACCGCCACAGAGTACAGAATATGGACGTACTGTCCGAACTGCTGGGACAGAACGGAACATCTATTCAAGTACGAAGATGAAACAAAAGAATATTACGAATGTCAGTGTTGCCAAAAACTACACGGCATTGCAGTAAGATGACCACAGATGAACGAATAGACTGGCTGTATGATGCGCTTATTGAAATCGAAGGCTTGTTGGTCGAACAGGCAGACTGGACAGAGCGCGAAAGGAAAATCTACTCTATCATTGCGCATGCGCTAAATGATTTTGATGCCAGCGAAATTAAGACGAATGTCACCTTGATTTTATGACAACGAATAGCGTAAAATGATAGTATGGAAATCAATCTGAACAAAGATTTGTTCCACGCACTAAAGTTTCTAGTAGCCGCTATAGACAATGACCAGCAATACGGGTTGGCGCTGGCGTTAGATGAAGCGCGGACGGTGATCGCAAACACCGAAATGGTGCTGGATTTTCAAGAAGTTTTGGAAGAAGGCTGAAATGTCAACAATAAATCAATACGACCGAATGAACGATCCCGAACTTGGCAGTGGTATTTACGCTCAGACAAGTTTTGTAGAACAATGGTGTACCGCGCTCGCTCGTCTGAAGGAACTCGATCCGGATTGGGAAACGTGGTACGACGAACGACCGGAGCAAACAACGGGCAAACTGCTACCGCTGATTGAAGCGCGGATTATCTGGCTGGAGGGCGCAATTGAAACACTAGAGCGGGACGAACGCGCTGGTGTTGATATTGACGGCTTTTTGTTGGTCATGGCTGTAGCAGACTGCCCGCCCGATACGTATCGGATTGCAGACGACCCCGACCGGCTGGGGAAGGCGGTGGCTCTGGCTTATATGGAATTCCCCGAACCAGACTGGCGCGAAAAGCGGAAACAGGAATGGCAAGACTGGAAGGCGCGCTGGATTGCGGCAAATGGTGATTATCTAACGCCTCACGGGTATAGAACGATCCGCCCGCCACTTACAGACCGAGGGTTGCAAGACGATGAATTTCAATGCTGGCACGACGATCCGGGATTGTATTAATAGGGCTGTGATGCAAAAATATTGGTATTACATTACTATTTATTATTGCCCACAATGTAACAAAACTGTCGAAATTCGTGAGCGCAAATATACTCTACGACCCGACAAATGGGAAGAACGCCACGAAGTCAAAGAGCAATATGATTGGTGCGGATAGGGCTACCGCTGGCCTTAGATAGCGGCAAGGAGACACCAGACAAGATAACTAACTCTAACTTACTCGAACTCAAACTCGAACTCAAACTCTAACCAGAAAAGGATATAAAATGAAACTCTCAGAAATGTTCCCCAGCGACCTGCTCAAATCACAGGATATTTTAGACGCAGGCGGCGAAATGACACTCACCATCCTGAAAGTTGAAATGAAAACTTTCGACCGGGATGAGGGCGACAAAGACACAAAGCCTATTGTTTACTTTGAAGAGGGCAAGCAATTGGTTTTGAACGTTACCAACAAGAACGCAATTGCAGAAATGCACGGCCAGGAAGATACCGATCAATGGATTGGTAAGCAAGTTACTTTGACCGTCAAAGATGTCGAATTCCAGGGCAAAACTGTTCTTGGCATCCGAGTCAAAAACGAAAACAGCAAGGATGCTCTTATCCAAGAATTTTGGTCAAGCGCCCGCGCTCTTGGATATGACCAGAAAGCCGGTCAGGAGTTGTTGAAAGAACACAACATGGATTTCAAGGCAGCTATCGCCGCTCTCGAATTCTAACCCCTCAACGCCCGTCCTGCTCTACTTGGCTGGGCAGGACGGGCTCGGAAAGGTACTATATGGCAAAAGGTGATTACCCAACAGGCGCATTAGTTGTAGTTTTGCGCGAATATAGATATAGTGGCGGAAGCCATGAAGTTTATGAGCATGCAAAAAAGGAATTGAAAAACCTGATGATGTGCCTCGTAAATTTTGAAGCCGCCCAACAAGGCGTGCAGTCGGAACAGATGGGGCAGGATACTGACCCTAAACAGAATCCAGGCGAAAAGAGCGAAGCCGCCTGTCCCTATTACACACACAATGCCCTGTTAGCGTGGCATGGAAACTATAAGTATTGTCCTGAGTGCGGGGAGCGGCTTCGCTGGTCTGGTAAAGAGACGGATTCTCAACCCGCCCCATCTGTCCGCTGACGCTCTGCCCGTTAGCCCGCGCTGCGGCCACCCAACGAACGGGTGTCCTTGGCGGGCTAATGGGGCAAGCACTAATGCAGAGCTAGCCCTTCGTGAAAGGAAAAAGATGTTCACTGATATTCTTGAAGCCGAAATAAAATGGTGTGAAAATAATGATGGCGCTATGCCAGAAGAATTTCGTAAAGGGTTTATTGCTGGCCTAAAGCAAGCGATTTACCTGATAAACGCCGCTCTTCAACGGATAGGGTGGGAAGAAGGTGTGCTTGAAAATGATGGAGTCTGGTTAGACATGCGCGGGCTAACTCTGCATGAAGCTGTCCAACGGTACGGGGATAATCCCGTTTCCGAAGATTCTACAGGCTATTCGGGTTCTGCTTTTTGTGAATGTACGGGTGATAAGTATGGCTATTTTGACAAGGTTTCTGGAAAATGTTTGTATTGCAACAAGCAGCAGAACCCTCACGCATTCCGTGACAGGTTTTTTTCCTAAGCCCGCCCCGTACTCCGTTGGCAGCTTATGCTCGCCCCATTAGGCGGAACTGCGGCGGGTAGCAACCCCGCCTTGCCGTCCAACGGCACCCAGCGACCCAACGCAGAGCTGGACTTCTTGAAAGGATAAAAAGATGGCAAATAATCATGATCTCGCAAATCTCATCTACCTTGCTCTCAAAGATAAGGGGGCGGGAGTGGGTAACGCTTCGATAGGTATCATTCGGAAAGTTCTTGATGAACATAATGCAGTCCGTCCAACTCTGCGTGCACCCGTCCATAGGGGGGTCTCAGTGGAATTGCCAGATTATCCACTGTATGAACTGGTTGAGGAGCTAAAAAACGGGGTGTACGTTCAATTTGTTGGCGTCCACGCTCTTGAATGGCGATCCGAATGGGGTCGTCCTAAATATGGCTTTATTGAATACGACCCTCCCAATGGCGGGTGACGCTGGGTGCCGTTAGGCCGCTTACTTATGAATAAATTTGATTTGCATTTCGGTGATTGTCTCAATGTGTTGCCCCGGTTGAAGGGCGGCAGTATAGATGCAATTATCACTGATCCTCCATACTCAAGCGGCGGTGCATACCGAGCAGACCGCACACAAACAACGGATAAAAAGTATCAACATACAGCAGAAACAAATCGTAGTTATGCAACATTTTCAGGAGACAATAGAGACCAAAGAAGTTTTGAAAAGTGGTGCTATATGTGGATGTCTGAAAGTCTAAGAGTAACCAGGGAAGGTGGTATTTTTGCAACGTTTATTGATTGGCGAAACATAGCCAGCATGATTGATGCCGTTCAGATTGCTGGGTGGGTATTTCGCGGAATAGTTCCATGGTACAAAGGAAAAGATCAACGCCCGCGCAAGGGTTGGTTTAGGGCAAATGTGGAATATTTAGTAATGGCTTCAAATGGCCCATTGCTAACAGGCCACAAAGCACCTGGTATTTGTGCAGATGGTATTATTTATGCTCGCATAAATGGAATTGAAAAATATCATCAAACCGGAAAACCCGTTGAGGTTGCAACTCATCTTGTTACCATGCGGCCAGACATTCAAAAAGTTCTTGACCCCTTTATGGGAAGTGGTACAACCGGCATAGCATGTATGCAAACAGAAAGATATTTTATCGGTATTGAAAAAGAAAATGAGTATTTTGAAATAGCTAAAGAGCGCATTGAAAACGCCGCCCTTCAACCTGTCTTGCTAGAAAAAGGCGGCCTAACACAGCGTGAACCTGACAAGGGGGATTCTCCCCGTCAATCGAGTTTTATCAGCCCCGAAGCGGATACCGCTCAGGGAGCATTATCGTAGCCCGCCCCTTGCAGGTTACGCAAACCGTTAGACCGCGCTCGGCGACCAGCAACGAACGCTGGCCCCCTCCCTCGGTCTAACGGCGCGAGCACTAATGCAGAGTCAGACCGCTTACTCTAAAAGAAAGGTGTTGCAAATGGAATATGAATTACTGGCTATCTTATATGCAACCAAAAACAGTCGTAAATTGTCAGCGTCGCAAATGGATGCTATAAAGGAATTTGCCATCTTCCTAGACACGCGCGGTCTAACTCTGCATGAACCCGTCACAGCCATTCAGGGCGGGTTTACGTGTGAAAATTGCGGGTGCGCTAATAGTGGCTCATTCGATACGTGTGTAGAGTGCGATGCCCCCCGCCCTTCATGAACGGCTGAGCGGGTTATGCTCGTGCCGTTAGGCGGCCCGCGGATGGGCAACAACCGCCCACCCTTGCCCGCCTAATGGCGCAAGCACAAATGCAGTAGCTAGGCTACTAGAAATGGAAGAAAAGATGGATCGTAAATGTGAAAATTGCAAATTTTTTGAGGATATAAACAAATGGGGCCATTGCAGGCGTTATGCCCCTCGTCATATATCGGGTGTAGGTACAGGCTATGAGGAAAAAATGTGGCCTGAAGTTAAATCGTATGATTGGTGTGGTGAATTCCAAGAGAAAGAGCCTTGCCCGAAGGCCGCCTAACTACTGCATGGAGCGGAACTTGGGCAAGCTCCATCAAAGAAATTTATACCGATGTCTAAAAACATTTATCCGATTAGCAAGCGCGTACTCGCCCAAGTCCGCTCATGCTTGCGCCATTGGGCGGACTGCTCAAAGAAGGTGATTATGGAAGAAGAACTTTATCAATCGCTAAAAGATGTTCTAAGCATGTTTGGTGATGTAGAGCCAGGCAGTCGCACATGGCACTTTATCAACAAGGCAAACATAGTTATTGCCAAATATGAAGGCCGCCCAACAAAGCGTGCAGCGGACGGGGTAACGGGCTGTGCATGTAAGCCTGAATTACCCTATCTTCTAACTGGCGACATTTGTTCGGAGTGTAAATTACCCCGCCGCTGACGCAAACCGTTAGACCCCTTCTTGTAAAATTATCTCACCCCTAAAAGGAAAGGTTATCCAATGAATGAAAACGAAATCAAACAGAAGTTAGACCAGTTGGCAGAGTTTCAATCCGAGCGCGATGTTGCTATGCTTGAAAAACAACGTCTGCTCGATGAAATTTATACCGCCGAAATCAAGGCGCGGATGGCTGAAATAGAAGCCGAGTTTGCAGGTAAGACCGAAGCGGTAAACGAAAACATCTCCGTACTCGAAGCCGAAATAAAACAGGCTATTATCGAGCATGGCGCAAGCGTCAAAGGCTCTGTGTTTCATGCGGTCTTTGCAAAAGGTCGCGTATCGTGGGATACAAAATCTCTCGATGGTTACGCAACCGCTCATCCTGAATTGCTTACGTTCCGAAAAGAAGGTGAGCCATCAGTCAGTATCCGTGTTGCAAAATAGGCACGGGGTCTAACACAGCGTGAACCAGACGGCGGGAATCATACCGTTGAAAATGAGTTGTTCCCGCCCGAAGCTTATTCCGATTTTGAAGGAGAGCAGTAATCCACCCGCCGCCGAACAACGCAATGAAGCTGTCCAACGGAGAGATGAAATGAGTTTCAAAGAAGCATGTGCAAAAGCAGCAATAAAAGCAGGTGAAACAGGAGTGCAGTTTTTCGTGTACGATGCCCCTACCACGTGGGATGTTACTGCTTCTTTTCGTCCAGGTTGGTTGTTTCGTGCGTATCCCGGTGGCCGTAAGGTTTTGTCGGTTGAAGGCACAAAGCTCTTGCAAGAAGATGAGCTGCCTAACGCAAACCGTTGGGCTGCTGTAGGTGGCCCGGAAAGGTAAAGAATAATGAGTATCCCATTCACACAATATCTTCTCCCAAATGGTAGGTGCAATCTAGTTACGATTGATATGCCAGAAGATGTCGAAAAGAAAGCACATGCACTTATTGAAGCAGGTTGTCATTTTGATATTGAAGTTCTCACTACTGGCCTTGTCAGTATGACGTGTGAACGCGATGACGATATGCTTTCGATTGAAGTTTGCGAAGGTGGGCCGCCTGTTGTTGCTGGCGTGCGTAAGATTGTTGAGAGCGCAGCAGCCCAACTACGCGTGCACTTGACGGGTGAAGCGTGACCGTTATATCGGTATTCCCCGTTATGTTTCACCCGCAAGTAACGCAAGTTCGTTCGACCGCGTGCGGCCAGGGGCAACGAACGCCGCCCCCCTCCCTCGGCCTAATGGGGCGAGCATACAATGCAGAGTTATGCTCGCGCCATTAGCTGGCTTCGTGCCAGAGAAAGAGTTGAAAGTCTAGGATGCTAACTTATGATGAAATGAAATTAGTAGCCGAAGGTTGCTATCGCCCATCTAACGATCAACGGGTTCGCGCAATGGTGAAGCTGATTGAGGATATTGTATTCCCAGAGCATGTGTTTTCATATTCCGAGGAAGAAATGCTAAACGCATTGATGCGTAAATTGGGTGTTCAGTTGACGCTTGCGCATTGGGCAGACCCCGAAAGGATAGAAGCATGACGTATGATTTTATGAGAGAGTTACGCGCTCAGTGGACAAGGTGGGTGGAAGAAGAAAATAAATGTCCGCATTGTGGTGGTGTCCTGCCACGGATACAAAGTCCGTTAGCTAATAATCTGTCTGCCCAACAAAACGTGCAGCGGAAGCATGAGCATAATCACGTATTTATTGGCGGTGTGTGTCGTCACTGTGGCAAGAAATGTTATTAATCCGCCAAGAGAGTAGGTAATTGTGACAAAAATTATTGCTCAAAATGCACTAGGGCGTGGAACACGTCAGGTCATTATCCAAAGCAATGATGGCAAAATATACGAAGCCCATCTGGAGCGCGGAGATAAAATCGAGAATGCCGATTGGAAACCAACGCAGTCGCAAGACCCCGCTAGCTTTGGGGGTGCTATGTACCATCAGGGCCAGGGCTGGCTCTTTGTTGGTTACTGTGCTCTCATGGCTCCGTTTTTCCTGATTGCGTATTTGCTCATAACGGGTCGTATGCAATGGCAAACGGTTGAATTGTTGGGTCAGATATGCGGCATTCCAGTGTTTTTGTTTTTCGCGGTCGGGATGCCAGTCATTATTGCAATTAAGAAACGTCACCATGGATGAACTTGAAATTGCTAAAAATGCACTTGAGCAAATCATCGGATATTATCGGCGCAGTCATAAGCATGGCAAAAATACGTGCTATATGATGTGCCTTGAGGCAGAGAGGGCTTTGCAAGAAATGAGCCTTCTAACACAGCGCGCGGACGAGCTGACAACGTTATCCCTCAAGAGCAAGCTCTAAGTAAGCCTCTTCCTCTAATGTTTGTCTTATTCTTTCAGCATCTTCTTCCCCATAAATATAAGATAGTATCTCCTCGATGTATGTTCTCTCTCTAGTTGTAGTAGGTTTATATTCTGGGAACTTTTTCGTAAAATCACCCAAATCAAATCTATTCCAATGTCCAAATTCCTTGTATACATCTTCCAATAATATAACTTCTGCTCTTGACAATTTCTGAAATTTCACAGGCTTGCCATGAAGTCTTATTGAAACATCATCAGATTGCTCAATGTGTTTGCGCCATAGTGGATCTTTGATTTTGTCGTTAATCAAATCTAAAACCCCACTTAGTACTTGTCCTTCTTTCATGGAATAATATGTATCAAATGTAATTGGACGCTCCCAATTCTCCAATGCTTTTCTATCTGCTATGTACAACAACTTTATTATTTTGAGGCGGCTCATTTTTCCCCCATGCATACTAAGAAGCAATGAAGCTGCTTCAGTAGCCTTTTGTTCATTGAACTCAGGATACTTCTTATCGTTTATTATCATTTTCTCCTCAATGTGATTATACAACATCAAGGCACCTGTTACAATAAAGCGGAGGAGTCTATTCATTTCCCATCGTTTTTATGTAAATTCCACCAAGACGTGCGGCCCAGCCATATATAAACTGCCGGGACTGCCTGTTTTAGTAACGATAACCAAAATGCCTTTATTCGCGCTTGTGACTGTATCGATGATCCAGGCGTCATCATCGTTTCTGTAATGCGTGTTTGGACTGCCCGCTGCGGTCGTGAAGGAATTCATTGTTTCCCACGCGCTCCCGGCGCTATCCAATCTGCTGAGTGCGATTGTCCAGTAGTGGCTGGCGTTATTAGTTGTGGCGACATACCAATGCTGGCTCCATTCCAGCATAGTCAAAGAGTTTCGGTTGGTGTACATGTATGGGAATGCTGTGCCCGTGAAAGGGGCTACGTTTGCGTAAATACCGAAAGGTAGCAGGAAGCTTCCTGCTCCGCCGATGTTGTCATCCACGTACTTCTTATTTGCTACCTGGTAGTCTGTGGTTGGCGCGCTGGAAGGGGTAACAGGAAAAGAAGAAAAGGTTTTGATCCCGGCAACGGTCTCATCGCCGGTGGTGTCTACGTGCCCGCTGTGGGGCGCGGACGCGGCCAGGTGTGTGTCGATTTGTGCATGGGTGTTCGTGCCGATGTTGGACAAACCGGTGTGATTGATCTGCGCACCATCGCCGCCTACGTGGTCGTGGGAGTCGCCGTTGGTGACGCCTTTGGCTGTTGCTGCATAGATGGTATCGAAATATGTCTTCAGAAATGCTTTTACTTGTGTCCAGGTGGATGTTACTAAAGCGTCACTGGCCGTACTGTCCCTGTAAATTGCCTTGTCTGCGTCAATGGGTGGGTTCTTAGTTCCCAGTGCGCCTAAGGCTATATCTGTTCCCTGTGTGTGTCTTGCGGCTGTATTCTCGCTAATCCCGTCGTGGTCATGCAGGGTGGTGTCACTCCCGTCTGTCAGTTGTTCCAATTCCGCGCCGGTCACGTCCGTGGCCGCGTCGTTGGCTGATATGTCATCGTAGTCTGCACTAGATGCTAGATAAGCGTGTGTATGTACTGTTCCGGCGTAGTCATGGACATGCCCTCGTTCCGCAAACCAATCCAGCAAAGTCCTTTTTTGAATGGAAAATAACTCTGACGCTGAATGATTGTGAATTTGAAACGGGTGTACATGCTCGCCCTGTGGTGGGTGAGAATGTACGCGTAATCTTTCCTGTATCTGGTAAATCAGCTTTGTCAGAGTTTCAGTATTCATTAATCTGTCACACGCTCAACATATCCACTAACTACAACAACGTTCGCAACCGCCGCAAACGCTTTCACTGTTTTTGAGTTTTGCAATATCAACCCAGGCACTACCAAAAATAAGCCCTGCTCGAACGGGATTGTTTTTACAATATGGTTAGTCGGGTCAGTCGCCCCGCCGAATTCTATTGTAAGCTGCACGTCGGCTGTGTGACTGTTATACGCCCACAACCAAATCTTGTCATACGATCCGTCTGCGGTTTCCGCCGTTGCGGTATGAATGGCCGTTCCTGCGGTAGCCGTAGCGACGATCTTGATAGGTACGCCATCAGCCCCGCCCGAAAATTCCCTGATTACGATTGTGCTCATAGTTTCAATTTCTCCTTTATGGCCTGCGCCGTCATGCTGGTGGTAAGCGCTTCGTGCTCCCAAATCTGCACGACTTTCTTATGGTAGGCCGCCTCGATCCTGGCAAACAGAAAAGCATCTTCGTCCTCTTTGTTCCCGCGCGTATGCCAGTAATCGCCCTGCGCAAAAATGAAAACGCCCTGAACGGGTAAATGTACAAGGAAATCAACTACGCTCCCGCCGCTCACCCGTCCGCCGAAAACAGGAACCTGATACTCATAATTCAACTCGAACTCATCCAGCCCTATAGCTACATTCCATTCGAGCGCAGACCCTACCGCCTTACCCTGTATACTCAATCCTTCTACGGAGAAGTGCGGCATTTTCGGGTCAATGTTCTCCGCTTTCGGGCCCGCCCTGACTTCTCGTAACGCAGCAGGCAGGACGCTTCGGGGGATAGTAAAGGCTTTTATCTTAGGCATCTCTTAAGCATCTTGTAATGTCAACTGGCCTATATACTGTACCTCTCCGCTTTGGTCGTCTCGCTTTACAAGCGTTTCCACGAAGGGCAGTAAGAGAACCATCTTATTATCAAAGCGTGCATCCATGGACTCCATGAACAACGGCCCTTCATCTGCCCAATCTATCAGGGTTGCCAGTTTTCCATCAGCGGTAGTAAGGACGCTATTGCTGTCCACTTCTTCCTGGTTGAGTAAATCTAACGGGTGCTTGTTCGCTGACCCTTCCAAAACAAACGGGACAGTGTAAGAGTATTTGTTTACGATCCTTGCCAGCCCCTCAACGACCAGCGCTTTCAACACGGGCGTTTTAGTTTTGTCGGTTGTAAAGAGCTTTATCCGCAAGCGCAGGGAGTACCCGTTCAGTCCATAGTAGGGCGTTCCTGATACAACATTGGTAAGGTTATACAGGATAGTGGTGTCATCGTCGGTGGTAGGATTGGCGGCGTTATCTAGGTCTGTCCAGGTCGTGCCCTCGTCAAGAGAATATTGTATTTCTGAATACTGTTCAGTCAATATGTCTTTGAATATGAACTTGATAGAAGCAATGTACTTCAAGGCGGTTTTCAGTTCTGTGTAATAGCTGGACGTTTCCAGATACCCGCCAGCCGTATAGAGCATGTTGCTGTCATTTAGAGGGTTAGGGGTATCGCTGGGCATGGGCACCCAGAGCAAATCCCCGCCCGCCGCAATCCACAAACGATCCAAAGATACTCCCGGTATGGTCTGCGGCATGATAGATAGTACCCTTTGTCCATACGCGCCTCTCCACTCTTCATGCCAGCCGCCGGATGATAGTACAGAAGAATACCCGGTAGTATCCCCATCTACTCCAATGAAGAAGCGCCCAGGATAGCCAGCCCCGCAGCGAATAGCCCCGGCTCGTGTTTCTGGTAAACCTTCGTCCTGGTTGGGGCCAACGCTGTCAAGGTTGGGGTTGTACCAACGCTGTAAGCCGTTTGCAAAGCTAAAGTACACGTTCGTGTCATGTGCCAATGAAAAGCGCCCATTTCGGCTACTGGCCAATACCTGCATTTCGTCCAGTTGTACGCGGTTATATTCGCCTTGCGAGATAAATCCGAACTCCCCTTCTTTGAATATCATTGGGGCCTTATAGCCAAAACTATCTATATAAGATACTAGCCCCGAAAAGACATCCACGATCGAGCCGCACTGAATTGAAGAGCTCCATACCCGCGCGTTGGCGATTCCGTCTGTTATATTCCCCGTCGCAGCGCTGCGCGCCTGGGTTGCCTCTGTGTGTTCTACTCCCCAGAGAGTATTGCCAACCTGACATATAAAACGCGGGCCTGGTGCGGCGGCGTCATCAGCAAAATATAAACTTCCGGCATCAGCGGCAACAGAGCCTTCGTACATTTTCACCATAGCAAATGCCGAACCTTGAGCAAAATACACCACACCGTTATTAGCCACCAAAATGTCATGCACGTATCCGGTCAAGCCATGTTGATTGAGTGCAGGCGTCCCAACTACACCGCCCGGTATTTCTTCCCAGTGGTCTGTCCCAAGAATACAGTAAAACGTAGTAGCATCTAACGCAACGTCAAAACCATCTGAAAATGTAATCGCGCCTGCGCTGGTATTGGATGCGATCACGCGCCAGCGTTGATGCTGCGAGAACCCACTTCCGCCGCGTACAAAAAATATCTTGCCTGCCAACTCGTTTGTTTCCCATACCCCGGCGAAGGTATCATCTATGGCAGTTGCAGTCCCTCCAGTGGTCAACATCCCCGCATATCCGTTTTTCCAGAGATGAGTAACCCCATCTATGGTTTGAAGATAATAAGGTCTATACCAATAGTTAAAGAGTTTCCCGTAACTTGGCTCTTTCTTTACCACCGCGCGACAAGGAAAACCCTCATCTAAGACAGGACTTCCTGCCTGTTTCAAGTAGCCTGCGATTGCGCCATCCGGCGCGTATTTTGTAGTCCCCGCCACCAATGGCACGCTGATCCAAATCCCGTCTAAATCCACCGTAACCGCAGAAGTCAGGTCTATGACATGCCAGCCAGGAGCGAATGACGGGGGGGTGCTGTTCGGGGTAGTTTGAAGCAGGGTTACAAAAGCAGCATCCGCGCCGTCGTATAGCTTTACCCCAGAGATAGCGGTATCCAGGTGGGACCATATCCAAATCTGGTCTATTGGCCGCAATCCCCAAATTGAAATAATATCTGTAACGGTTGTAGCATCCGAATAGCCTGTGCCCGCCGGGTTCGGTAAGGCCGCGAAGGCCGCCGCCTTGTACTTTCTTGCCGTTGCGGCTGAGGCTATTGCGCCGACTATATCTCCGCTGGAATTGTACCCAATCCAATAAGCAGTACCGGATGTGATACTGATAGCCGTAGTCAGGGGTACTTTGATTTCCCTTTCCCTTGTTCCTGATGCCACCGCCAGTGTAGCGGTCTGTCCCAGGAGCGCTCCGGGACTTCCGGCGCTATCTGCGTACAGACCAAATACAACATTGCCAGCCACTCCCGCGTCTGCCCTAAACCTAAATTCGGTTACAACTCCCGTATAGCCCGCCGTGATCTTCAACAATATAATATTGTTTGCCCCACTTGCGCCAGCCGTATTTTGATCTTGCGTGCCCGCGTTGTACTCGAATGTATCCGGGGTTATTTTCGTAGCCCACTCGGTAGAGTTTGGCGTAGGTACGCTGGGCTCGGCCATGTTTCCGGGCTGTAGCTGTCCCCCGGAGCGTAAGAGGGCAGATAGTTGCTCCTGTCCGTTCAGGTGTACATAGCCGCCCCTACGAGTATTCAATCCACCAGCATCAAGGAATCTTGTTTTGTCTTTCGAGAAATCATCTAGCGCTCTTCCGCCTGAAAAGTCATCCTGTTTCAGCGCGTAATATGGAGGCCGCCAGTCTGAATACTCGGTATCTCCCGAACTGGTTTTCATGGCCGTGCGGTCGATGGGGGAGCGGTTGAGGTGCTTTACATCCTTCTCTATCACGCCTCCGCGAACCGCTGCGGCGATTATCCCTATTTGATAGCCGTCAGAGTCTTTGAGCGCTACATGGTGCGTGCATCTCTCGGTCGGGCCTACCGTGATAGCCATTACGCCACCCTCACCATAATATTATGATCTCCAACCAACGGGCGGACAGAGATTACCTTTTGCTGCGCTTCCTCGAAGGGAACTTTCACCTCACCCCAGGACTTAATTCTAGTACCCAACGATCTAAGTAGGTTCACACTGGCCGCATAAGTCAACCACTGTTTATTTACGTTCGGGTTTACAACATCTTCGTAGGTATCCAACACGCTATGAGGAGCATAGTATTTCAATCTCAAAGGATACCCGTCTCCCAGGTAGCCGGTGTACTGGTAGGGGATATATAAATACCCGTTGTTTTCTGTAAAGTGCGTGAATTTTCTCCACTTGTAAGGCGCTGACGTTGCTCCCGCTACCCACATTTGGCGGACATTGCGAACCCCGGTGGGAAGCGCGTACTCTTCGGTATCCGTTGCGCTAATCAGGGTAGCATCGTCCACGTAATCAATGATGGTAGGAATGTCGCCAAGCTCGAAAAGAGCCTGGTTTATCGCCCTTACAATGTCATACATATTCGCCCCGCTGGATAGAGCGCAAGCTTCATACAACACGCCCGAAACAACCAGGCCTGTAGTGGAGAAGGTGAACGTTCCGGTAGCCCCGTCGTAGTCCGCGACCATCGTATATTTACCTGCATTCGTACCAGTCAGGAAGAAGATAATACCCGCGTTGAACTGGTCACTAATCTGTTTTCTCAGGTTGTCTACAAGGGTGGTTGTGCCCCCGCCTGTCGCCGCGCCGGAGTGCATGACGAGGCTAAAGCGAGAAACGGCCAGGAGCATGTCGTTTAGAGTTGTCATTTTCTCATTTTCCTAAAAGTCATCGCAAGGCGTGCGCGCCTCCCCAACTTTCCCTTTTTCTTCGATGCAGCAACAAGACGATCCCAGGGTATTTTTTTACCTTCTTTGATACCGAGTGACCGGCGGAGCGCGCCCTTCTTGAGATTTTTGGGTATCCATTTCTCAGCCATAATTCACCTCTAGGCCAAATATGACATCTTTCTAATCCACTTGTGTGAATTCTTGTATTGCTATGGGGGTATCTTCTCCGGATGCAATCGCCTTAACTTTGCCAGCGGAAAAGGCACATTCATTCATCATAAACATTTCATGTGGGTAGAGCGTAACTCCCTTATACAGAGTGGGGTTATTGTCGCCAAACGAAAGCGATACAATGTTCGTGTCGTGTACGTTTTGAAGAACAAGCCCGACACGATCAGGGGTATTGTATAATATTGTGGTCTTTTCGGTGCCTACTGATTTTTGATCCGGAGCGCTTGACTCCATCAGAAATACTTCGGGGACATATCCTGGTTTTGTCATGGTTCATCCTCCATGAATTTCTCATAAACCGCAATGTGATTTTCACTTAACTTACCATCCTTGTTAAGTTCTTCTAGCGCGGAGACAATGATTGTCAATGCCTTTGGGCCTATGTTTATTTCTTTATCAATATTTTTTTTCCATACCACTTGATTGCCCTCTTGGCTAATTTCGCATTCCTCAACGTCTTTCTCATCGAACCCTAACGCTGTACGCAAATCACGAATGATCTTTATTGTAACAATATCGCCCTCTTTAGGTAGAATGCTTTGCAGCAAAACACGATCTAAAATAGACAGTTTCATACATACTCCTATTGAAGCAGGCGAGTTTCCCCGCCTGCTTTGTTATTGCTCGGTTCCGCTTCCTGCCTCTTTATGTATTCACATACAGTGGAATCCAGTATTCAGAAGAGCCAACTTTGCAGCGAATGCCCAGGTCGGGAGCGCCCGAACAATTAGCCTCGTCCGCTCCCCAGGTCGTGAATGGAGACGTAGCCTCTGACACGTTCAGGAAGTATGTAGATAGTACAGATGCGCCCGCGTTAATGTGAATAATGTTTTGCAGCAATCCAGAGTCTACGCTCAATTGGAGCACGCTGGTCTGTTGTCCGTTGATTGGCGTAACATTGGATTGATACAAGAAGCAGGCAACCGCCGAAATCGCGCCGGATTCAATCGTAGCGCCATCGAACAGCATCTTGAACTGAGCGGCATACGCGCCGTACAGGGGAGAACCGCCAGCCGTTGCCAGCGTTGCGCCAGCCGACATAGTAGTAATCGCCTGTAGGCTCAAGATGGTATTCACGTCTGCGCCACTATCTGCGAAGGCAAAGCGCCCAGCGCCATAAACGATCTCGGTTGCTTCCGTGTGCATTTCCATGTAGTCCATGTATGCTGATACAGAACTTAATGTACCAGTAAAACAGACCCATCCAGAAGCGCGGGTAGGGACAATTTCGGTCCCGCGAATGACATTCGAGCTGCTTGGAAGTGTTACGCTTGAAAAGTTAAGCGGGTGGGTAGTTGGAGAGCTTGACGAAAAGTTAAGCTCAGGGGCTGCGCCAGATATAGCCAGCCTTCCACCACCCGACAAAGTAATATTTACAGAATGCCCGGCGGGAGGCGTGAACGTCCAGAGGCCGTCAATTCTTTCAAAGCCTTTCATAATGGCCTCCTTAGGTCAGGTACGGACCGTTGTAACGATTGGCGTTGTCAATCCACACTTTCACCGCACCGGCTGAAAAGCCGCCACCACCAACATCTGTAACATTCAGCTTGACTTGCAAGTACTCCAGGGTTGGGGCCATAAAGAACGGGACTGCGTAGTGTCCGGCTGCTGTGATCTGCTTCATGTTCATATTGTAAACTTCGGTGGTCGATGCAGCGGAATCGCAGAACTCAAGTTCCACATCCAGGGTATCGGTTGCAGTGATAGACGGGACGAGCAAATGCAGCCACATGGGGCGCGACATAGGACCAACCTGCACACTGGTCAGGGTTTCATCTGCGGTCAAATCAGCAGAACCATCGCGTAATTCTAAATTGGTATCCATTTTATCTCTCCTTATGCAGCCGTCCAGCCATAAGCCAATGCGGCGCTGCGTGGGCTGGTCATGAATAAGCCGGGGCTGAAACGAACGACCGTGCGATAGTTCACGCGATCTTCGAGCAATCCAACATCTTCCGCGTTGGGCATTTCCTGACACCAGCCGCTTACATACGGTTCGCCAAAGCGGACGCAATACATTGAGCTATCCGTTCCGCCGGTCAAAGCGGTAATACCGTTCTCGGCGTCTGCCAGGATTGCGGTAGACTGGTCGTACTTGTAGCCAGCGTCGATGATCTTCGGGCCGCCTTCGCCGTAGGTAGTGAAAACGCGGCCAAGCTGGTCTTTAGTCGTGGCAAGCAGGCCGGATTGTCGGCAATAGGACTGGAAGCGCCGCCAAAGGGTCAAGCCCATAAACAGCGCTTTTTCGCCAGGATTGCCGTCTACCCGCGAAAGCAGGTAATCAACGGCGTCGAACATCTGATTCATGATAGCCGCAGTTACCGCAACGTCAGCGGAAACATCCAGGCCGGTATCGAAATATTGACCACTGCCCAGGTCGTTCTTGATGCGATACCACATGCCCACAATTGCATCTTCATCAGCAGCGGGGGTGTTGTTGAAGAAGGCGTCATTGAAGCCAAAGGCGGCGGTTTTCATCTCTGCCTCTGTCTGCGCGGCCCGCACGTCGATCAGCGATTCTGCTTTGATGTATTCGTAGGGGACGTCGATCTTTGCGCCCATGAAGAACAGGCGCTCTTCGATGGGTTCTGGTACGACTTTGTGTTGAGTAAAATCTTCGCCAATCTTGCGCCAGGTTGCGGCGTTAAGACTGTTGAAGCGCAGCACCTTCTCACTCAGCTTGGTGCTAGTCCGAAACTTGAGCATGTCAAGAATAGGGCTTGCTTCGCGCCAAGTGCGTGCTACTGCTTTGTTCAGATTATCGGGCGCGGTGCGCTCATAATCTGCAAGGGTGAATTCATCTGCCATTTGGAGGCTCCTTTTAGTAGTGGCCTCCAAAGAGTTTTATTTTTTGGGGTACGCCCTTTGGTAGTAATCATGAGCGGACTCAGCAACAAACTCTCCGGGGCCTTGTCCACTTGGAACGGGTGTTCTAAGTGGGGCTTTTTCTCGTTGTTGGAGAGTGCGCGCTTTCTTCGCATCGATTGCCTTCCGCATAGCTGCGGTATATTGCCAGCGAGAGGAGTTATCATTCTCGAAAAGCGGCTTCAAAAATTCTTCATATTCCGGGTCGCTTTCCTGGATGCTAACCCTCTCCATGTCCATCATGGCAAAGGCATCTTCTAATTCAGGCGGTATGTCCGGCGTGGGGCTGCCCTGTTCTTCTTCGTCATCTCGTAGATTGTCTACGATCTGAGCATGAAGTTTCTGCTCCACTTCCGGCGTAAGGGGGATACCTGCGGCTTCTAGCCGTTGTTTCATGGTATCCATCTCTGCCTTTATTTGCTTGGCGCGCTGCTTATCGGCTTGCTTGATTTCACGCTTTTGTTGCGCGAGTAACTCGGTAAGCTCTTCACGGGTGATGTACGTCTGTTCTTCCTGTGTCGCTTCCGGTGTCTGCGTCTCTTCGGACGGTGTTTCAGTTACCGGGGTGGGCTCCTGTTGCTCCACAGGTGCGACTTCATCAGTCATAGTGAACTCCTATTCTTTTGTAAAAACATTATAGCACAAAACTATTGGCTAATATCCTGCATCATCTGGTTTTTCAAACTTGGATAAACACTATTGTACACCCAACTATCGAAACTTCCATATGGTTGGCCTTCGCTTATCCAGACCTGCTCCAGTATCGCTTTTGTGCCACTGGATAATCTATCTCCTGTAAGGGCGGCCTCTTGTGTCACAGACAATAGAGAGGGCGGCCAATTGGTTGTATCGATTCTCTTGAATACTGTACCTTTTATGACAGGTGCTAAATCTGGATAATCATTATATTTTTGCTTGATCCATTTTTGATACCCGGCATATTCGGGGAAATTTACCAAGAACCTTTTCCGCTCGCTTGGGGGTAAATTATAATAAGCAGATTGCAGATTATAATAATTAGGGAATTTCTCTTTTCGCTCCTCGAATATCTTGTCTGTAACCCTGGTCACTTCGGGCGAGAAGAAATCGATCTGTGGCGTTTGTCCCACCCCTTGCGTTTCAGGTGTTTGTGGCACCATGCCATTCAACATCTTCGACCACGTAGCCAATTGCTCGTTCGAGAACTCCACTCCACTATCAGCATCTAAGAAGTCTTGGAACTGCGGACCCATAAAAGCGGTAGCCTGTTTCTTGTCAGTCGGCCCCAAGTCCCCGTAAGCGTCCCAAATCTCCGACTTTAGGAATTGTGTCATGCGCTCCTGCGGGTCGCGCCTTAGCGCCAACCTGGTCGAATATTCAGGATGTTTGTCAAAGAACTCCGTAAAGGCTTCTTTGTTGCCGTTCTTGTAGGCTTCCCATACAAGGCTGTATTCCTGTTTCAATCCCTTGTATTCCATCTCCCCAGGTGGTAACAATCCACCGGGAAACAGAGACGGCAACACAGAACCGACAATCTTGTCCAGCGTTGCCCCGTGCGCTGCTCCATACAGCGGAGCCATGCCGGGGACTTTCAACATCAGTTCTTGTCTTACTCTCTCATTGGCCTGATCCCAAATATCGCCCTTCTTTTCGATAAGCGCCATTTGTCCGGTTTTGGGGTCAATCACTCCCTCGGCCACCATATTAGCCACCTGGCGTTCGATGTAATACTCTCCCCATTCCCCGAACTCGTTCAGCCCTTTAGCTTCGCGTAAAGCCTTCTCCGGTTTCGCTAAATTCCCGGCAATATTACCAACCCATTCAAGCGGGGTGTCTTTGAAGGCGGTCTCTAGTCCCTGCCCAAACTTGGTGATAGGCAATTGACCGGATGGCCAGCTTGATTGTATCCCGCCCATTTTCTTTCCGGTTGCAAGGTAATAAGGCAGGGTCAAGTAGAGGGCAGGGGATAGCAGCATAGAGAAGTAGTCCGCCGCGCCGTTCTTGTTTTCTCCCCGTTCGATCTTGGCCTGTTCTATAGCTCTTTCCCAAATAGGCCCGGTCTGGTTTGCAATCGCTTGATCGTACTGGTCTTTTGTGATGAGTCCATCATCTTGCATGTTCTGTAAGATATAGCTGGCGTTATTTACGATGTACTCATTATCACGCCTCAGGGCGTCCAGTGGTTGCGTGAATTGCTTGAACGGGAACAGTTGAAATGTGGGGTCTATGAACATTCCACCGCCTGCCCATTCCGGGAGGAAGGGCATGGGAACGAACAACTTATTCCTTGTTCTCTCTGGAAGTTGCGACTGGTAGGTGTTGTGCAAGTTCTGTAATCTGACATACTGCGAAATCCAAGCGGGGCGATCTGCAACCCTGGTCAGCCACGTTCCGGCGCTGCGAGTACCGAAGAACTCATAGGGCACTAATCCCGATAACGGTTTATCGAATCCGTATTGACGGCTGTAATCTAATAATGCAAAGTCTCTCTGCGCTTCTCCGTATGCTTTAGCCTGGTGTTTTGTGCTTGCCATTTTCGAGCGGGTATCGCGCAGCCAGTTATTTAACTGCGCCTGTGTATCCGCGTCCATATCCGCGAAATTGTGGGTAGTTTCAGGCTGCGCGGCGGCTTCTCGCATAGCATCCATAACCGGCTTGACTTCGGTGTTATAGCCGTCAAGAAGTATCTTTTGATAGTCCACATAGCCCGTAAATTGGTCGTACCCACCGGGAGGGAATAGCTCTTGCGCGCGCGTCTCTTCCGTAACTTTGGCATCCCGCACTTTCTTCAAGTTCTTTTGTACAGTGTTGGTATCCAAAGGCCCTTCTGCTTTGCGAATGTCCATCTCTGCCTGTGTCATGCCTTCGGCAATGGCTACATCGTTGCGCAAGTCTTTTATTTCATTTGCAACCCTGGTTTGCAGTTCTGTAAGTCGTTCTATCATTGCGGGGTCTGCATCATCTGGTAGGGCTTCCCAGGCGCGTTGTACTTCCGCGTTCAGGTCGTTGAGCGCTTTTTCTTGTGTGGTGTACTTCCGTTTAGCAAGCGCGGCATCGTAAGTTTTTTCAAAATCATCGAAGCGGACTTGTTCTGTCGGTATTGTAACTTCGCCCTTGATAGCCTGCTCTCGCAATTGCAAAGCCTTCTCTACCATCTCAGGCGTAAGGTCTCTATAGGTATTTACATCCGCAGCCTCAGCCCCCAGGTATTTCTTTACAGTAGCCAACAGGCGGCGGTTATTAGGAATACCTGTTTCTGTAGCAGTAGGAATGCCGTACTTGTTAGCAATCTCTTCGATACTGGCAAACTTCCCGACATCCGGCGCAACCGGCGCGTGCGCTTCGGGTGGAAGTTCGCCAAACTTATAAAGGCCTCCAGCCCCTTCCATGTCAATGCGCACAAAATCAAGATACATTGCACGAAGTTCTGGCTTACGCGCTTCCCAGGCTGCTGAATGCCAAAGCTCGGTAGACGTAAATTGTGGAGGCATATTCTTTTCATCCGCCAGGAAATCACGAAAAGCAATGTTACTTTCATTGATTCTTTGATGAGCTTCAAACGCCGCATCTGTCCACATCTTAGCAGTAACCCCGGCTGCTTCTCCGTAGGCGCGCTTCATCTCATCTACAAAGACAGTATCCATCTTGCGCTGAATTTCCAGCACAGGCGCATCAACATCGCTTTTGTATCTTTCCCTTAATTCAAGCTCAACGTCTTTCCACTCAACAGGTTTTCCGGCCTCTAAATCATCAAAAAATTGAGTAATGCGCCTGGTTCTATATTCATGATAATTTCTATAAACCTTATGCTGTTCGCTCAAATCCCCCAAAAAACTTCGCTTAAACTGTGTATCCAGCCCCAACCCTTCGATAGCACCTTGTAGCAACGCGCCTTGACGTGCCTGTGTTCGCTTCCATGCCGCACTTGTTTTTCTTGCAGCATCGGCCTTTATAGAACGTCGCAGGGCTACATTATCAACAGATGCAGCCTTACGATATGTATCTCCCCAAATCTTATCTACCATTAGCCCGGTATCGTAATAATCAAGGCGTATATCCCGGAATGCCTGAACTGCCCCCGCCCCCCCCTCGGTCTTGATCTTGTTCCTGGTTTGCTCTAATAAGTTCTGTAACCCTTGCGCTTGTTTCTGGTCGAAGTTCTCATAGAGCTTATTTTCGATAGCGTCGAAGGCGGCTTGTCTGGCTTCGGATGTCTTGGCTCTTTCCAATCCTCCCCGCAGTTCATCGGCAATACCCAACTCTTCCAGCATCCCCATAACGGCGGCTGGCTCTTTGCCTAATTGTTTGGCCGCATTATCCGCAAACGAATTGACGTTATTATTCGATATACGTTGATTGATGCTCTCTAGTTGCTTGGTTGACATCACCCCTTCGAGATTCTTGTATACCGTGTTGGCGTCCAGTCCATATTCTTTCAACCGTCCTTCTAGCGCGGCGGGCATCCGGTCGAACCCAACTCCCGCGCGCCATTGTTTAGACCAGAACGTCTTAGCTGATTTATAGAATATCTGCCTGGCGTGTGCCGCGTTGAACCTTGCTGAGGCTTGCGGTCTCAGCAGGTAAGAGCGTCCTTTGTTTACAGCATCGGCCACTGAACCGATTGCGCTACTCCCGCGCGTCATGCTGCTTACAACGTCCGTTTCCTTGACCGGCAAATCTCCTAACAGTCCATACCCGGCCTCTTTGGGGGTAAAGCCGAAATCTTTTACCCAGGCATCGATGACTTTATGCGGCGTAAGTCCCAACGTCCCGGTAGTTGCCATCATCACCCGTTCGTTGATGAAGTCGTTCACCATCGCAGAGGGGGACAGGTCTAACAGTAATAATGACTGCGCTCCCTTTAGCAATCTAAGGCTGTCATCCCAAACGCTATCCTTCGTCAGTTTGAAATAATCCTTCCCCCAGGTTTTCATGTGATCTTCCATAGTGTTAATAAATTGCGCGCTGAACTCTTCCGGCCTGATTGCCACCTTCCCGTCCCTGAACGGCTCGAAGGCTTTTGTCAGTGTGTCGGGGGTCATTCTCCCCGCTTCGATCTCAGCTAACATTGCCTTAGCTTCCGGCAAGTCAGTTCTTTGTAAGGTTTCTGTAAGGCGCTTGAAATCCGCGCGCGCGTCACCGTCTAAGAAATTTTTCAACAAATCTTTTGGCGGGTCTCCTAGAATGCTCTGGATCTGCCAGAACAGGTTGCGGCTTGCCCCGGCTGCTTCGTAGGTAACTACCTTGCTTTCTAATGCGTTTACACCATCACGAGCAGCGCCCAAAATCGTATAAGCCTCTGGAGTGTTCAAATATTCTGCACCTAAATCGTGCAACTTCCGCATATCTCCATTGGCCATCGACTTGGCAACATCATATAAATCTCTAACTGTCGCATCGGTCATCTTGCCCCAATCGAACAGGCTTGAAACGGTCGTATGGTAACGCTCCAGGAACATCTTTGCTTTTGCTTTTGGTTGAAGCGTTAGCATGGTTTCGATGAACTTTGGAACCCTGCCCTCAAGCGGGCTTGGCAACAATTCCCTTATTTTCCCGTCTGGTGTTATCCCTGCTACCGTCCGCTCCCATTTCGTCATGAACCTGGCATCTTCGGGTTTGATAGCGCCGGACGTTATCAATGCTCTAAATTTCTTGCCCGCTTCTCCCCAGGTTATACCGAGCGGCGTTCCAGGCACATGCGCTTCAAGCCCCAAAATTCCAGGGGTAGTTTCATACACCGTTGCCTTAGCGGTCTCGATCCTGGCTCTTGCGTCCAGTTGCGCTATTTTCTCAACCGAAGATATTCCGGGCGTTTCTCGAAGCGTAACCGCTTCTACTGCCGCAGCTCCGGCTTTGCCTCTCGATATTTTCCCGCGCGCGCCGCTTATGATCTCAGGCACGACGTTCAACGGGTCGTAGATAGTTGACTGTGCAAAGTCTGTAAACGTTCCAGATATTCCGTACTCCCTGGCAAAGTCAGCCTGTACCTCCCCGGCGCTCTCCCCGTTCAGTATCCTTTGGGCTGCGTCGTCGAGAGTGTATCCGGCTCTAACTTGTACTGGTTGGTTTTCACCTAATACCCAAACGGTGCCTTCTTCTTTCATCATGGGGAGAAAACTATTGGCAACCTTAGAGATATTGTCAATCTGTTCAGATGTCAGGCTTCCGTCTGCTTTCAAAATCTCTGTTAACTTACTTTCATTTGCCCCTGTAATCTCATAATAGGATTTACCCGCCTCCCAAACGGCGGCTCTAATCTTGGGGTCTGAAATAAACCCAGATAATTTCTGTGTAGCTTCCTGGCTAATTTGTGCCAATTCTTGAGGAGTCTTTTGGAAGGCGCTTAGTACCACTTTGGGGATAGTCTGTGTAATTTGCGCGGGGGTGTACTCCATAGGGCTTTCTGGTAAGTCAAACACATTGAAATAAGAAGCCAATCCTCTAACCTGTTCCGTTTTTTCTGCTCCCCACATAAAGGGTTTCAGAAGCGTTTCGGAAGTTACCCGTATTGCTTCATTTTCAGATTGCGCCCCGTATCCAAGTAACGTCATGGGAATGGCAAGGGCTAATCCCTTCCCCTTCGTCATAACAGTAAGCGCCGCTCCCTGTACTGCTGGGGTGGTCTTTGGGTTAGATAGAATAGAAAATGCTGGCCGTTGCCACCACTGCAATTGTCCTTTCCCGAATTGCCAACGACCACCCTCCTTCACGAATTCAGAATCAGAGAAGATAAGTCCTTGTTGTCCTGGCGCTGTGACTTTGGCAATGGAGAAATTAGGGTCTTTTAGAATTTCTTGTTTCTGTTCTACCGTCAGGCGTTGCCAGTCGAAATCAGGCGCTTTGAAGTCTGCCTGCGACGTTCCGCCGGGCTGTAATAATTTCGGATCTGTTGCCCCCCATATCTTCGTTTCACTCTCGCTCAAAAAATTATTGGAAGGCGCGGGGATGTTTTTCAAATACTCCCGCATCGGGTCATCAGCGCCCAATCTCCACAAGTTTTTATTCTGGATACCCTTACTCTGATATTGGATGTAATCGTATGCGCCCTTTAGGGTCTGCGCGTCCATCCCCTCGGGTAATTGGATAGTAGGGTCAGCCTGTGAGCGGGTATACCAATCTACGATCTTATCCGGGTTTTCCCAATACGTTTGCTCCCGTTGCGCTACACTGCCCTTGAACGAATAAGCAAAGGGGAAGGCCTCTCGTAAGGAAGGTTGGCGCTGTGGTTGTATGCCTGGCTGTGTAGGTTGTTGAGTTTGTTGAGCTGGTTGCTGTCTTTGACTTTCTTCAATGCGTTCTTTGATCCGGTGCCTTACCGCTCCCGAACCTATATCCTGCCAGGTCTTTTGACGCTTCTTATAGTCCGACATTTAGAAATTCCAACGACTGAGAAGTCCTTGCAAATATCTTTGATACTCTTGTGGTAAATAGCTGCTTCCGCCGTAGCTGCTCCCGCCGCCTCCTCCACCCTTATACCCACCACCCCTGTACCCGCCCCCGCTACCACCTCCGCCACCATACCCTCCGCTACTGCCCCCGCTCGTTGTCCCTGGTGTAGGCCAATAGGGAGTAGTGTATCCAAGTTCCTTGTTCTTATCGTAGTTTATATAATCCTGGTAACGTTCCTCGATTGTTTTATTCGGAGTATTGTAGTATATATTTCTGTAAGCATCAGACCCCGGCCCGGTAGGGCGCCCGATTTTTTGTTCCTGTATTTTTTTGGGGTTTACATTTAAGCCAAAGGCGCGCGAAATTGCGGGGGCCGCCAATGTGCCTACGGTTGCGGAGCCTGCTAAACCATACAATAAAGGATTAGATATAATTGCAGACCCTTGTCGAATACCCTGAATAGCCTTGCTTACATTTGATGTTCTTCCGGCAGCCCCAGTTATTGTTGATCTTCCAGAAGTTCCAGTTATCCCCCTGTCGACTGTTTCTCCGGTAAGTCTTACTAGCGCTTGGTTGTAGGCCTGTTCTTTCTGGATACCCGGCATCAAGTCCGGCCCCTTTCGCCAAGGGACGCCCTCTATCGTCTCCCTCTTGACGCCCGTTATTGGTTGCAATTGAGAAACATCAACGCGCCTTACGCCTTCTATTGGCGTAAGTTTGGATGTGACTGGCGCTTCTCCGCCCGTCAATCTATTTCCGTACCCGCCCTCTCCATAGCGTTCTTTCTCTCGCTGGATTTGGCGGTAATTCAAGTTCGTTTTAGGTTTTCTATACTTTGCCACCTACCACCTCCAAAGCCTTTTTGTACCCTTGCGGATCGTTCTTCTTCAACCACTCTTTCATTTCAGGCGGCATCATTGCCCAGGCTTGTTTCAGTTGTCCTTTCTGTATCGTCTCCTGCCATGTGGAAAGGAAGTTTTTTCGCCAGGTCATATACCTGCCAACCCCTTCCATAATGGCCTCTTCGTTTTCGCGTGAACCCATTAGCCCACCCCTGGCGGTCTCCCGCCCAGCGCTTCTTCCGGTATGGGTTGGTTTCCTGGTAAGACTGCCCCGCCAGCATTCGGACCGCCTACCATTTCAGGGCGGGATGTATTTACCGGCCCTTCTGGTGGTGCTCCGGGTGGCATTCCTTCGGGTGGAACTCCGGGCGGCATCCCGCCTGGGGGTACCATCCCTTCCGGTGGAGCTTCTTCGGGTGGTGGAGCTTGTAGCATCTGGATAAGCTGTGGAATTAGCGACTCCATGCCCATGTTGAAGGCGGCTACCTCCGCGCGTTCGCTCATCCAGTCATGTACCATCTTCGCGCTGTCCCTGATCTGCAATTCGTTATGGATCCATTCGGTAGAGATAGGAACGTTCAGGTTAGACAATTGCGCCAATGCTTGTGCGGCCTGTACTTTATCTTGTGGCAGTTCTACCGTCAGCTTGACTTCGATCTCTACATCGTCAAGTATTTCGTCCGGTTTCAGCCCTTCCCACTCGATATTTTCCTCTTTGAACAGTTCAAGAGCGTAGACAACCGCGTCGTGGATGACTTTCTTCTCCGCTTCTTCGATGTCGATCAGCGGCAATCTACCGCCTTTTTGTGCGGCTAAATAGCCACTATAGGCAGTATATTTCTCTATAGCTTCTCCAAGAGCCTGGCCTGAAATAGCGGTAGACTCTCCCATCTGTCCATACATATTATAGGCTTGGAACAACACACCGTCGAAGGCTTTATCGTCTACCAATTGCGGTTTGCCGTGCATGGACATGATACGAACTAGTCCCTCGTGGGTCACGTCTATCGCGTCATCCTGATAGCCGGGCTCCGATTTATTCCTCAACACCAAAGGCCCGCCGCCGCGATTGAAAATACTCGAAGCTATGACTGTCAATAATTCATCTTCGCGTTTGTGGATGTTAGACTTCCATTTACCATATAAGAACGGATTACGCTTTTTGTTCTCTTCGTGGAATAACTCGGTGCCATCGGTCACGGATGTAAATCTTGGAATGTCGGGGAGTTCATGCTCCCCTCCAACAATTTGCTTTTCGTCGAAGTACACGCAGCGATAGACTAAATTCCAGTAATCGTTGACCACATAATCGTGGTCATCCTGCACGTCCATGATCCCCCAAGTTTCTTTGATCTCGATACCTTTCATGGTGGTTTGTGTCAAATGTTCGCTTTTGCCGTTCCTGCCCCATACAGGATAGGCGTCTAGCGCGCTTTCGGTCTCGAACAAGAACGGCGTTTTCTTGCGGAGATGCTTGAGCCGCTTTACCAGAATCTTCTTTATTTTATTGTCCCCATTCTCCAACTCAGTTATCATGTCATCGACTTTGGTGACGGATAAATTCATATCCGCCCATAACGCGCCGGAGAAAGACAACTCGCTCTCGTTGGTAAAGCGTAAACGTTCGTTGCTTGCCAGCCACCACTTATCAAGCACCTGCTCGATCTTGTTGGCATAACCCTTGTCATTACACTTCACGCTAAATTTGGGCTTGGTAGATTTTAGCAGCCTATGTAACCCGGTTATCTGGTCGCGGCTATTGGTGGAAGCGGTCAAACGAATATCATCCCCCCAGGCTTCCTGATTGTACCGAATGCCCAGGCTGCTGTTGCCCGCGTTCACATCGGTTTCAGCAATCCAGAACATATCGGCCATAGCCTTGTTCATATTCTTGACCGCGCTTTGTGACGCTACGATCTGCCCCACCCTTGTCCTGATTTTCTCGAATTCTTCCAGCGGTAATAATTCCATTAGTTCCTCCCGAACACTGCCACCATCGGGTTATCTACTTTCTTTTTCTTGGGCTGGCCTGCCAGTTCGATCCTGCGTTCGTTGGTCAATCCATACCTCAACGTATCGTAGGCGTGATCTTTCTGGGTAGTGTCCACATCTTCGAGGTTGTGTTGATCCGAAGCAAGGCTGCCCAACTCTTCAATTAGATTGTCACACGTATCGAAAACCTGCAAGCCTGGTTCCCCGTCCGGCAAATCTGCTAACAGATTGTTGATCTTGCGCTTGCCGCTCAATCTGTTGTTATCGCCGCGTGCCAGTATTATACCCTCATTTGCATACTCGTCAGCAGTAGAAAATACTTCCCCAGCCCTGCTCTTTCTCTCCCACAAAGCCGGGTCAGCGTAGTGAATGAATATCAATTCAGACGGGGGTGACATATCCAGTATTTGCCGCGCCTGTTGCCTGTCCGTCAAATTCGCCTGGTACAACTCACGATAGACGAATATCCTCTGCGTGTCAGGGTCTTTGGTCAACCATAGAGTACAAAACGGACTGGCATAGCCCCAATCCGTAGCCCTCCATTTCAACCAGTTAGACGGTATTTCAAACGGCTTTACTACGTGCCTTTCCCTGTTCCACTCAGGAAACGCCATCCCTGCAAAGGCATCCCAATCCCCATCCCTCCACGCCTTCCTAAGCGGCCCGCTCAAACTATCCAACCACTCGTCATACTCTTTATTGATGAACGGGTTCTTGATATTGGTCACATCCAAAAAGCGGGTTTCCTTCTCGCGCCCTTCCCGGTGCGGCTCGATAATTCGCTTCTTGAACCACTGCAACCCCGGCCCGTCCGCGTTCGTATCTAAATACAATCTCGGCCTGAATCCCTTACTGCTCCGCAAGCTCCCCCGCAGTTTATCGAACTTCATCTCCCCAATCTGCGTACATTCCCCTACAGAGATAACGTCATACTCCAACCCCAGATACTTCTCGATGTCCTTATCGTCCTTGTACCCGCCAATAATGATCCTGCTCTTATTCGGAAACTCTACCCCGTCAGTTATTGGAGTGTGTGGAGTATAGCGAAATACGTTGTAACTAATATCTTCAAGGCTCTCTTTACTCGCTCTCTGCAACTTGCGAATAAACAACGCTTTCAGTCGCGCAAAGCGTTGACAGTCATCTAACCCCACCTGCGCCATCTCTGTATGAGTTTTCCCCGGCCCACGCTTCCCGCCCATTGCTATCACCGTCGGCCCGTCATCATCGTCCGCTTCCCTGGCATACGCGTGAAAACGCAACATCCCACCATCAGGCTCGATGATAGGGAAGTACCCGCCACGTATGAAACGCGCTATCTGATCCGCCGGACACCCAGCGCGCTTCGCCGCAACGAGTAATTTCTCTATCCGCGCGTCAGCTTTTATCCGGGCTGTGGTTTGCATACCATTCCTCGGGAATGCTTATGATGTCACCGCACTTCTTACACCTGAGTTGTATTGCAACAATGTTCAACTCCCAATTATCTGAATAGGGAATAGAGTATTCATTCCCACAAACACACGTTACCGCAATAAAAGCACATCGCGTTAATGAGCCACCGTTGACATAAAACATCGGGGGTGTTTCAAATTGTTTTGGCATTGCTGCATCCTTGTTCCAGCAGTAGCCTACAACGCTATCTCGTGGGTAGAACAACATCCTTGCCGCCTTTCAAAAGTTGAGTTAGAAAATTCCGAAAGTTGAAAAAAGAAATACTTGCAGTACTGGTGTTGATGCTGCTGATGTTTTTACTTATACCCATGCCCCTGCTACTCCTACTACCCATGGCTCTATCTGTCTGTCTGTGTGTGTGTTGTGTGTATGTATGTGGTTTAGGGGTCGGCTGTCGCTCGGTGCTGGGGTTGGCTGGTCTGGGTTGGGTCTGCATTTTGGGTTTGCGTTTGAGCGCTTACGGAAACTGCCATATACGTAAGTGTTATTTGCCATCTTCCAGCTGCGCCGGCTCGGCCACTACACCGTCCACGATCTCGCCGTACACGCGCTCGATTAGCTGATCCAGGCCGGTCACTTCTAGCTTGCCGTCCACCTCAGCCCGGAATGGGACGCGGCCTTCCAGCCTGTCCATCAACTCGCGGAACATCACGCCGTTGGGGTCGAACATTTGGCTGGCAAACACACGGAGAATGAGCACCCACTTCATTTGTACGTTTTTCGGATACTTCGCTATCTCGCGCCCCAGGTCGTTATTAACCCCGATGATGTCCACGATCTCATCCGATGTCATGTTGCCCACGCGCCGGATGATACCGCTCCAGCTTTCGTCGTCCTTCGGCCTGCCTTTGGGGTTGCCGCTTTCGCCGGGCCGCCAACTGGCCGGGGTCGGTTTGCGCTTCTGCTGTTTTTTTGCTGTAAAAGTTGTGCGGGCGGGCGTAGTTAAGCTATCTACGCTCATCACAAATCCCTTTCCTCGACGCACCAAACACCTACCTTCTGCGGCATTCCCGGCTGGATGTACTCAGGCTGGTAGTTTGTGCATACGATAATGGTGGGTGGTGGCTGGCTGCCTACATATACGGCGAGCGCGATAGCATTCGCCACAATCAGCAGGATGATGAGCCATGTATACCATTTCATAGCTACATTATACATCAAATTTCAACGGGTGAATTGTAGGAAATGTGACATTTGTCATGTTGGAATATGACATTTGTCACTTGCAATTGTATAACGGACGTGCTATCATATAGTCAGAAACAAACAACAGCACATTGACAACCAAATACCGGAACCGAAAGAGTGACAACCCCCTGCAAGCAAGACCTTCGGGTGACAGGACAAGACCAAAGGAACCGGATACCCCCCCCGATTACAGCAACAATCAGCTTATCACTCTGTGATAGGCTGGCATGTTCCTATAATCAAACAAGGAGAAGATACGATGACTGCAACATCTGTTAGAAAAGCAACCAGAACTGATGTACTCGAATGCAAACATACATACAGATTGTTTGTCTACGCTGATGGTACAAACAAAATCGAAGATTGGATTTACGGCAAAGATGGCGCCTTAATCGCAATCAACGAATACCGAAATGTTCCACAGCCCAACATTGACAAGATTTTCAACAACTAGCCCACCCGTACCGATGATGACAGGCTATTAGTCGAAAAGGAGTTAAAAATGTCACGCTGTCAGGAAATCTCAGACGCAACATCATTTGATGCAGGTTCAAGATTCGAAACCGTGCAGGAAGTGCGCTCATATTTCACCGTCGAAAATATGAGCGCTATGTTCGGGGCAGATGCCGCTGAGCAATACCCGCTCTATGCCGATCAGGATGAGTTGACATCAATGGCAAACGATGTCATCGCAAACAAATGGCATTGCGATTTCTAACAACCCCCCCCGATTACAGCAGCAATCAGCTTATCACTCCGGTGGTAGGCTGGCGTGTTCCTATAATCAAACAAAAAAGGAGAAATACAATGAACGCAATCCAAATCCTGTGTGACGGTACAACCAAAGCCGCAATCCTAATTCTGGAGAGCAAGGGGATCGAGAGAAAGTCTATCGATGCTGAAAGGCTATCCGCCGATCTTCGTGTCGCCCTTAAGGCTGAGATTGAAATCGCAATGGCTGAATGGAGAAAGGCCGTCGATGCTAATATGAACGAGTTATGGCTTCGCGAGTTGATGAATACCCAGTGCAATCATATCGCCCTGCACGCCCTCAAGGCAGGCGAGTGGTTCTAATCCCCAGCAGTCCCGTTTACGGGCTGCTATGGCCGATCCCGACCGGGTCCAATGTCATGCAGAATGACTAACCAAAAGCGGATGAAAGCAGAGTGATCCCGGTACACTCTGCGGGCCATAGGAACCCGTAAGCAAATCTATAAGTTGAGAGTGGTTCTCAACAAAAACAAAAAAGGAGAAATAAAATGAACATCATCGATCGAGATACAGCCAAGGTTTTCCTCAATGCCTGCAAGGCGCGCCAAGTTGCGACGGCTGAAAATGATACTAGCCGCGTCGTCATGTACGAAATTGACCGCCTTGTAGACGGCGAGGAAATCACAGAGACATGGACTGAGAGGGAAAGCAAACTTGAGGAACCCGAATATTACTACGAGCTAAAACGCAAAAGCTAAATCGCCTATCGTATCCTACTAGAATTAGACAGGAGAATGACATGCCAAAAGGACGCCCCGCTAACCCCCAATTGCTCACGGATACCGTGACCGCCGTCCGCGAATTCAGGCAGGAGAACGGCTACCTGCCCAGCGTCCGCGAGCTGGCCAAGCTGTTGGGCCGTGCCACTTACTCAACCCACAGGCGATTACGGAAATGCGTTGACGCTGGCTTACTGCGCTATGCAAACGGCCACTACATACCAACCAAAAACCCCTCAGCTTGAGGGGTTTTTTGATTTAACAAAGCAGCCAGCGGCGGGCAGGCCACTGGCTTGGGCAACACGACGCAACTGGGAAGTGCTGCTAATCGTGTACAGGTATTATACCCCGTAAATGGTTTTTTGCGTTAATTATGATATACTTTGTATAGACGGCTGTCTATTTGGTGTAGTTGTCTTACAACTGTAAAAGGCAGAACCTATGCTGCCAGCCGCACAAGCCCCGCCACTAACGGGGTTTTGTGTTACCTCTGTGTACAATTTGCTAAATGTCTCCATGTTCCGCTCTAGTTTCCAGCGCCGATGATCGTTATGTATTTCGTTGAAGCGTCTTGCAATTCGACCCCGGTAATCATCACAGCCGCCAAATTTGCGCATTAACCTTTCTGTGGTTTTTAGGCTGGCGCCATGCGCATGAGTCCACCAACCGTACACCGTCATCCTGTCAACTTCTAACCCGTCCGCAATGTCGCTGATTGTCAGGCGTAAACGCGGTTCCGCGTATCTGTGCTTTAGCTCACGCTGGATCGTTTCGTGAAAACGATAGTCAACTGTCATAGTTAAGTTCTATTGTGGACATTCTACAAATATAGCATAGACATCATTATTGTAAAACAAATCCATGAATATATACCCATTAGGCTCTGTCACTTTGGCCGCCATGCCCACGCCAGGAATAGTCAATATTTCCAATGGCCTGAAAACAAATCCAGGCCCCAAGTATGAGCGCCCATCAGCATTATTGCCCATGCTCGGACCGTAACGAATGTTAAGCCC
>Ga0180009_10000711_pt1 | contig 43734 bp, 33 predicted proteins | sample OS_PC_MetaG_FD_123537 | JGI IMG/M metagenome (GOLD analysis project Ga0180009, IMG submission 123537) | Groundwater microbial communities from the Aspo Hard Rock Laboratory (HRL) deep subsurface site, Sweden - OS_PC_MetaG | ecosystem: Environmental > Aquatic > Deep subsurface > Groundwater...
CTCATAGCCGAACACGGCGCGAAACTCATCAAACAATCTTCGTGTGTGATGACGCACTGCAACGCCGGACCTCTTGCCACCGACGGTATCGGCACGGCGCTGGGCGTGATATTCGCGGCGAGAAAAAGAATTACCAGGGTGTATGTCAAAGAAACCCGGCCGCGGCTTCAGGGCGCGCGGCTGACGGCATGGGAACTGAAGCAATGGAAGATCCCGTGCGTCCTCATAAGCGACAGCATGGCCGCACACATAATGAAGACTTCCAAAGTTGACGCCGTCATCGTGGGCGCCGACCGCATAGCTGCAAACGGTGACAGCGCGAACAAAATAGGCACTTATGATCTGGCCATATCCGCAAAATACCACAACATCCCTTTCTACATCGCGGCGCCCTATTCCACGATAGATTTCAGCGCCAGAAACGAGAAAGATATAATGATAGAGGAACGCAATGAGAGGGAAATGCTTTTTGTGGGCGGTAAAGCCATAAGCGCGCCGGGCGTAAAAGCACTGAACCCCTCTTTTGATGTGACGCCGGCGGCGCTGATAACGGCCATCATCACCGAAAGAGGCGTGATAAAAAAACCCTCCCGGAAAACAATGAGGAGATTTTATTCCTGAATGAGTAAATATAAAGTGCTGCTCCCGAAAACAGCTTTTTCGATGAAGGCCAACCTGCGCGAAAAAGAGCCTCTCATCCAGCAAAAATGGAAGAAGGCCGATATCTACGAACAGATACTGCTGAACAACGCCGGCAAAAAAGTTTTTGTGCTCCACGACGGGCCTCCCTACGCCAACGGCCGCATACACATAGGGCACGCCCTCAACAAGATACTGAAGGACATAATCGTGAAATACAAGAACATCAGCGGTTTCGCCGCGCCCTTTGTGCCGGGATGGGACTGTCACGGGCTCCCGATAGAATACCAGCTTTTCAAGGAGCTCAATATAGGCAAATCCGATATTTCCCAGATAGAATTCAGAAAAAAAGCCGCGGACTTCGCGAAAAATTTCGTAAAAATCCAGATGAAAGAATTCATGAGGCTGGGTATTTTCGCCGATTGGGGCAAACCATATCTGACGATAAACAAAACTTATGAGGCCGGCATCCTTGAGACTTTCGCGGAACTGGTTGAAAAAGGCTATGTTTACCGCGGCGCCAAGCCGGTCTATTGGTGCTGCGATTGCGAGACGGCGCTTGCCGAAGCGGAAGTGGAATACCACGACATCCCCAGCCCTTCTATAACCGTTCTTTTTAAGAGCGAGGAACTTGAAAACACCTGCGCGGCGGTCTGGACAACGACGCCCTGGACACTCCCGGCTAACGTGGCGCTGGCCTTCAACAAGGATTTTCTCTATTCCGTGATAGAGCTGGAAAGAGACGGAAAAAAAATCCGCGTCCTGGCTCTGGATGAGAAAAAGGAAGAGATCCGCGCAAAATTTAACTCAAAGGACATGCGGATAATATCCCAGGCCAAAGGCATCAAATACGCCGGTATGAAATTCCGCCATCCCTTCCTTGAGAGGTCATCCGTGGGCATAGTAGCCGATTTTGTAGAAAGCGGAGAAGGCACCGGAATAGTGCACATAGCTCCCGGACACGGCGAGGACGATTACAGGGCGGGACTGAAATACAACCTGCCCGTCATCTCGCCAGTGGATGAGAGGGGGAGATTCACGGAAGAAGCCGGTGAATTCAGCGGTCAATTTGTGCTGGACGCCAACGAAAAAATACTTGATGTGATGCGCGCGAAAGGCTCTCTTCTGGAAAGTGAGCAGATATCGCACTCCTATCCGCACTGCTGGAGATGCAAAAAGCCGGTGATTTTCAGGGCCACGCCGCAATGGTTCATTTCAATCGACAAAAATAATCTGCGGGGAAAACTCCTTGAGGAAATCAAAGGTGTAGGCTGGACGCCTCCCGAAGGAGAGAAGAGAATATCCGCCATGGTGGAAGGCCGTCCAGACTGGTGCATATCGCGCCAGCGATACTGGGGCGTTCCCATCCCCGTCTTCTACTGCGAAAAATGCGGCGAACATCTGCTGGACTCTAAGGTCATAAAAAAACTGGCGGCGCTTGTCCGTGCTGAAGGAAGCGACATTCTCCTTAAGGAGAATCTGCCCCTTGAGATGATATGCGAAAAATGCGGCGGTAAAAAATTCTCGCTGGAAAACGACATACTGGATGTGTGGTTTGATTCGGGAGCCAGCAATCACATCCTTGAGGAAAGAGCCGGCCATCACTGGCCCGCCGATCTTTATCTCGAGGGCAGCGACCAGCACAGGGGCTGGTTCCAGTCATCCCTCATACTCTCCTGCGCCGCAAAAGGCGCCGCGCCTTATAAAAATATCGTAACGCACGGTTTTGTGACAGACGGCGAAGGGCGCAAAATGTCCAAATCGCAGGGAAATGTCATAACGCCTCAGGAGATAATAGACAAGAGCGGCGCCGACATACTGAGGATCTGGACAGCTTCCCAGAATTACGCGGGCGACCTGCGCCTTTCGGATGAGATACTGAAATCCTGCACGGATTATTACAGGAAAATACGCAACACTTTCAGATTCATGCTCGGAAACCTGCACGGCTGGACAAGCGATATGCAGACACCGAAAGACAGGATGACATCGATTGACCTCTACATACTCAGCAGAATGGAAACGGTTAAAAAAGAAGTGAGGGGGGATTACGAGAGCTATAACATCGCGGGAGCCTTTCACCGCCTCTTTGATTTTATAAACCTTGACCTCTCATCTTTCTATCTTGACATAATCAAGGACAGGCTCTACACGCTCGGCGAGGATTGGCCCGAAAGGCGCAGTTCCCAGAGCGCTCTCTGGGAACTGCTCAAAAACCTGACGCTCCTTTTCGCGCCCGTCCTGGCCCACACCTCGGAAGAGGTGCTTCAGACGGCGAAAGAGGAGATCGACGGCTCTTTGCCGGACAGCGTTTTCCTCACGGAGATACCGGAAGAAAAATTCGTCATCACTGCAAAAAAGGCAGAGGAATGGGCTCAGCTTTTCAAAATAAGAGAAAGTGTTTTAAAGGCCATAGAAAAGGCCCGCGGTGACGGCAGGATAGGGAATGCCCTCGAGGCCGGAGTCTCTATAAGCGGCGACGGCGGGAACGCCATCGCCGCTTTCAGCGAGACTGAGCTCAAAGAAATATTCCTGATATCGCAGATCGGCGATGAGGACGGAAAAGAAATACTAGCCGAGCGCTCGGAAAACGGAGTGACGGTGAAGATATACCGCGCCGACGGCGTAAAATGCGGCCGCTGCTGGAGAATAACACGGGACAACTCTGACGGTTTATGCGGACGCTGCGGAAAAATTGAAAAATAAAAAACTTTTAATCCTTATAGCCCTCTCCGGCTTTGCTCTTGACCGCCTGTCAAAATTCCTGATAAGGGAAAACTTCTGGATAGGCGAATCCCGCGCGGTGACAGGAAACTTTTTCCGCCTGACCCATATCACAAACACCGGCATAGCTTTCGGCATGGCGCGGGGCAACAATATTTTTTTCCTTATTCTGAGTCTTGCGATAATCTCGCTAATGATATATTTTTTTGTGAAAAAGGCGGCAGCCCGTGAACTGCTGCCGCTGGCGCTCATCGCCGCCGGAGCCGCGGGCAACATCTACGACCGCATATTCTACGGGAGCGTCTGTGATTTTCTGGAATTCAATCTCGGTTTTCCGCCCTTCAATCCCTGGCCCATCTTCAACATCGCCGACGCTATGGTTGTAACAGGCGGAGCAATCCTCTTCTACATAGAATTCATCCGCAAAAACCCCGCCCAATAAATTTATTTTTTGTTTTTGACGTGGGCGATGAGCGGTTTCTGCCCTTGTTTCTTGAATCCGGCGATGATCTCTTCCGCGTTTTCAAAGGGCACGGACATGAAAGAAAATTTTTCCAGTATCTGAATATCCCTGATATGCTGTGATTTGATGGACACTTTGCGCATGATGAGCTCAACAAGTTTCCGGGCATCTATATTGTCTTTCTTGCCGAGCGCGACGAAAAGCCGCACCTTCCCGTGCTGATCCAGCTGCTTTCCCTTTGAGGGCGAGTCTTTGATTTTGCCATAGCTGTCGGGACTGAGCTCTTCCTCAAAACAATAGCTGAGGACAGCGGCCAATATTTTTACCGGCTCGTTCTCGCCTATAAGTTTCGCCGCCCAGTCATAATAGGACGCGCCTATTTCTTCCCCTAAGACGAGCGCCAGGTCATCGTGTATCTTTTTCTTTTTGGCGTTGATTATGTCATCCACATTGGGAATCCGCGCTTTTTTAATATCCGTCTTGGCGAAACGCTGTATGAACATGAGCCTGTTATACTCGCTGGGAGTGATGAAGGTTATGGCCGTGCCCTGCTTGCCGGCCCTGCCCGTGCGGCCTATCCTGTGAACATAGGATTCCGGATCCTGCGGCAGCGAATAATTGATAACGTGGGTGAGATCGCTGACGTCTATACCGCGGGCCGCCACATCCGTCGCTACAAGTATGTTCACCTTTTTGTTCTTGAACTGACCGAGCGTCCTTTCTCTCTGCGCCTGCGATATATCCCCGTGGATAGCCACCGCGTCATAACCCCTGTCCTTCAAGTGGGCCGCGACGCCGTCAACATCGCTCTTGGTCCTGCAGAAAACCAGCGCGTAAAAATCATCCTCAATGTCTATTATCCGGCACAGCGCCTCGAATTTATCATGCGCTTTCACCTCAAAATATATCTGTTCCGTCAGATTGGTTATAAGGTTCTCTTTCTTGACCGTGAGAAGTTCGTGGCCGTCCATGTATTTGTTGGCGAGCGCTCTTATCTTTGCCGGTATTGTAGCGGAAAACAGAAGCGTTCTCTTGGCGGGATTCGTGTGCTTCATTATCTCTTCCATGTCCTCAATGAAGCCCATGTTGAGCATCTCGTCGGCTTCATCAAGTATCAGGTGCTCGATTTTGGCCACATTCAGCGTCTTTCTGTTGAGGTGATCTATCACCCTTCCCGGGGTGCCGACCACAATATGCACTCCTTTTTTGAGGCTCCGCAGCTGCTGGTCTATTGACTGGCCGCCGTATATGGGCACCACCCTGATGTCCTTGCTTCCTTTGAGCGAATTTATCTCTTCCGCCACCTGAATGGCGAGCTCCCGGGTCGGGGTCAGAATGAGAGCCTGCACTTTTCTGAGATCCTCTTTGACCATTTCTATGAGCGGCAAACCGAAAGCCGCAGTTTTCCCCGTGCCGGTCTGGGCCTGAGCTATGATGTTCACATCGTCCCTCATCATCAGGGGGATGGTCAATATCTGAATCGGTGTCGGTTCTTCAAACCCTTTTTTATTGATAGCCTTCAGCGCATTCTCTGAAAGGCCGAAATCCTTAAATGTTTTCTTTTCTTCCGTGTTTTCTGTCATCTTTTCCCTCTTTTTTTACTTACAAATTCAATTCAGCAAGCATACACTATTATAAGCGAAAAAGATAGCGGCGGATGGTGGCAGGGCGCGGTGATGGATGGCCCGGGGATTCTCCACCGCCGGGTCCACCCGGGCTGTCATATTAGCTGATTATCGCCAGAGCCGCCCACGGGATCAGGTTGAAAACAAAAATGAGGATCTTGTACATACCGAGGAAGGAGTAGAGCGCGACATTGAATGTTTCCCGCGGCATTGGGAACCACTTGCCGTGCATCTTGTACACAAAATCCCCCGCGCAGACCAGAAGCAGGGATGAAAACATCAATAATCCCATGTTCAAGATCGTGCACCACATAAAAAACCTTGTCATCATCTGAATGTCCATAAAAACCCTCCTGTATAACTTCTTCTCTTCACTGTGAACGCCGCATCCAGCTAAACAATTTTTGAGCACGAGTTTAAATCTTTCGGCTTTTTCTCGCGCTCAGGACAAGCTCCCTGATCTCCGGCGGCAATTGTTTATCCTGCCATTTCCTTTCCACCTCTGTTGATTTGTCCGAATTTTTGACGGCTTTCAGAGCATACCACGCCGCAGCCAGTGAATGGTCGACCATGTGGGCGGTCGCCACAGCGTGACCGACGGCACGAGCCACCGCAATTGCAGTCTTGTTCGAGGACTCATTTGCCACCGCAATCGCGCCTAATGACGCATTCCTCGCATCCCCCACCGAGGCCTCTCCCTGCCTCCACTCTTCAGCCACATTTAGCGCGCTTATAAGCCGCCCGTCTATTGTTTCACCGGATAGATTCAATACATGCCCCGCGCAATCAGAGGCCCATTTAATTAACTGGCAATGCCACTCCTTTTTCAGAGACCCGCCGCGATGAACCGCGACAAAACGCCTGTCCCTCATTAATTTTGCCTCCTCACCAATGAAAAGGCAACCGGCCCCTTGTTCGCCTAATTCGTTTTTGCCAGTAATACGACATAATTTTTCCCGTATTTCTTAGCGCATTTGGGGCAAGCGGTGTAGTAAAAGAATAAATCTTTGATCTCCTGGCCCTTTGCCGTTACATATCGTTCCATCTCCTTGATCCATAGCGGAGTATTTTTGTAATGGCCTTCAAACACTTTTGACAAAAACGTTCCGGAAATAGCGCTTGTTTCTGCCCCCGGCACATCTCTGATTGTTTTAAGATAAATATCCATCCCCCACATGGAATCATGTTTAGATAAGACAATGAATTCTGACCCGGCGGGCACTGCGTTTGCCTCTTTCATCGCATTTACGTTTTTCACCATTTTCGAGCCGAAGTTAAGAGGAATGTGGAAAAAGCACGCGACATGATCTTTTATAAATTTTTTATTTTCCCATTTTATTTCTTTTTCGTCCCATGGGGCGGGATTGAATTCAGGGCAACAAGTTTCTTTGTCCATTTTTTACCTCCGGGTTCAGGCGTTTACTGTTCTACACAATATTTTCCGAGCCTTGTCCTAATTTTATTGAATTTTCGTCGGGCTGTCAAAAATCAGACAACGGCGCGTGGGCACTTCGCCTCCGGCAAAATTTAAAACAGATAGCACGGGCGTATTTCAAATATACGACGATAATTGATAGAATGTAATTGCTATGAAAAACGATACGATCCCCCTCAAGCGCTTTATAAATCCCAGGAAAGGGATGCGGCTGGACACATTCCTTCAGTCAAGGATAGAAGGGCACTCTCGGTCATTCATACAATTTTTGATAAAAACGGGCAATGTAAAAGTTGACGGAAAAACTGAAAAAAAACATCACATACTGAAAGGCAACGAGGAAATATCCGTCAACCTGATAGCCGACCCCGCCACAAATGTGAAAGCGGAAAAAGTTAATTTCAAAGTAATTCACGAAGAAGAAAGCTTTCTCATCATTTCCAAGCCTTCGGGGATCATAACGCATCCCGCCGGAAGAAACTCGTCGGGCACGCTGCTCCAGGGGCTGCTCTTCAAATATCCCCAGCTCAACGACTGGAAGGGGCTGGGCAAGCCGGGACTCGTGCACCGTCTGGACAGGGAAACATCCGGCCTGATGATCGTGGCAAAAACGGCAAACGCCCAGAAAATAATTATGAAACAGTTTTCCGACAGGACCGTCGCCAAACACTATTTAGCCCTTTGTGACGGAAAAGTGACATCCAGCCAGTTCATAGAGGCGTCTATAAAAAGAAACGACTTCAACAGGACCGCTTTTTCCGTAGAAGCTGACGGAAAAAACGCAAAAACCTATATAAGGCCCGTGGCGCAGTTCCCCGGAAAAACGCTTCTGCTGATCAAGATATTCACCGGGCGCACCCATCAGATCAGGGTGCATCTCTCCCACATCGGCTATCCCGTTTCAGGCGACATAAAATACGGCGGTTCGCCGGATGCGCGTATAATGCTGCACTCGTATTCTATAGGTTTTAATCATCCCGAAAACGGAAAACGGCTTTATTTTAAAACAGATCTTCCCGAAGATTTCCCCGACGCAAAAAGCCTCAGTGTATAATGACCGATATAGCATTGACCAAATATATAAAGCAAAATCCTCAAATCTCGCTTAAAATTTGGTATAATGCGGAAATGTATATTTTGCGATCTATTTTTCTGGCGGCGATGCTTATCGCGTAGCTCTGCGGAGCTTCCGACAATGAAGATTACCGGCTGCAGGCGGGCGACGAGATCGAGATATTCGTCTGGCAGAATCCCGATATAAGCCGGACGCTGACAATAGAAAACAACGGCGAAATATCATACATCCTCATGGAAAACATACCGGCCTCAGGTCTCACAAGGGAAGAGCTCGCCGGGAAAATAACCGAAAAACTTTCCGCCTATATAGAAAATCCGAAAGTGTCGGTGATAGTTAAAAAATTCATAAGAAGACAGGTTTATGTAATAGGCCAGCTCAACAAGCCCGGCACATATCCCCTGAAAAAAGATATGCGGCTCCTTGAACTCATCGCTCTTGCCGGCAGCTTCTCCGATTCCGCGAAAGAGAGCGAACTGGAAATAATACGCGGCGACAAAATAATAAAAGTGAACGCCGGTGCCATCATGCGGCGGGAGCAGGACGATATCATACTGGAAGCCGGAGATATCGTCAGCGCTCCGCGCTCCGCGCTGTCAAACACAAATGTCGCCATAAGGCAGATATCGCCCATACTGACATTTCTCACGACGATTATGACCGTAGCCATTCTGATAATTTTATGATAGAAGAAGACGAGATAGACCTCCGACAGATATACGCTCTGGCCTGCAAACACAAGCTTCTTATTTTTTTGTTTTTCGTAGCGGGGATCGCCGCCGCGATTATCGCAACAATGATCAAAACCCCGGTTTACCGCGCAAGCGCCATGCTGCTGATAGAAAAGAAATCGGGAGGCGGACTGCAGGAAGCCATAGGTTTTGAGATGACACAAAACGATTATTATCAAACCCAGTATTCCATCATAACAAGCCGTAGTATAGCTGAAAAAGTGGCGGCGGCGGTCAACGCCCGCAAAAAAAACGGATCCCCAAGAGACCTAACCACCGGGTTCATGGGCAATGTATCGGTTGATCCCGTAAAGAGCAGCCGGCTTGTAAAGATCAGCTATGACAGCATCTACCCGGCGGAGGCAAGTGAAGTGGTCAACACACTCGCCGAAGTATACATATCGGAAAATCTGAAGAGCCGGCTGCTTCTCTCCCACGGCATACTGGATAAAATCTCATCGGCAAAAGGAGCATCCGTCTCCGAAGATGACAGCGATATAAACTCTCTCCCGCAGATACTCAACAACCCTCTGCTACAGAGGCTGAAAGGCGATCTCATTTCCCTGCAGGTGAAACTCGCGAGCCTCTCCACAAAATACAAAGACAATTATCCCGAGATCATCGGCTTAAAAAAGGCCGTGGACATAATGAAAGAAAAAATAAGAGAGGAAACCCTCAACATAATCTCCAGCATAAAATCCGAGCTTGAGGGCAAACTCACCGTAAACAACATACGCGTGATCGACACCGCTGAAACACCCAAAAAACCGATTCTGCCTAACAAGCGCAAAAACCTTCTGCTAGGCTCATTCAGCGGACTTGCCCTGGGGATACTCGCGGCATTCCTGCTGGAATTTCTTGATAACAGCATTAAAACAAAGGACGATATAGAACATTACCTTTCAGTCCCTTTCCTCGGCTATATTCCGCGAGTCGCGGACGGCTTCAAAAATGTAATTGATTTAACCAAAGACCTTGATTCAAGACAGCACTCTCATTTTGCCGAATCTCTCAGAAACATACGGGTCAGTATCAATTTCGCCGGCGAGATCCGCTCACTGCTGATAACAAGCACCATGCCGGGCGAGGGGAAAACAAGTTTCGCCGTGGCTCTTTCGCATATTCTGGCGCACGCGGAAAACAGCGTTGTTCTCATAGACACGGATCTGCGGAAACCTAAAATACAGGGGATTTTCGGCATAGACACATCGCCGGGACTCAGCGGCTACCTGAGCGGCCAGGCCGGTCTTGAAAAAATTATACACAAAACGGAAATACCCAATCTCGCTATCATCCCCGCTGGCGTAATACCCCCGAACCCTTCCGAACTGCTTGAACGGGACACCTTCGGAAAACTGCTGAAGAAGCTCAGGGAACAATTCCGCTGGGTGATATTTGACAGCCCTCCCATCTTTCCCGTAAGCGACGCCGTGATAATCTCAAAAATAACCGAAGGCACCGTGTATCTCATAGATTTCGGCAAAACAAAAAAAGAACCGGCGAAGGAAGGAAAAGAAAAACTTGAAAAAGCGGGCGCGAAAATAATAGGCGCCGTTATTAACAATATAGATATCGAAAAACACAAATATTATTACCCCTACTACAGCTACTATCACTATTACGGCGGCGGGGAAAAAGGAGAAGATTCCAAATGAAAAAATTAAGTTTTTTTGCGGCTGTAAAGTCCGCGGGTTTCGGCGCGACGGTTGTGTGCCTTATCGCGTTCCAGTCATCCGCCCGAGGATTTCTGACAAACACTGTTGAAACACCTTCCGCTCAAACGCTCGGCCACGGCATTATAGAATTCGGCGGGGGGGCGGGAGTTTATAAACCGGCGAACTCCGACACATACAGCAACGATAAAAACGCCTGGGGCAATTTCGGCGTGACGGAACGGCTCGAGGGCGGTCTCACTCTCTACACGAGCACCATGGCCGCGGCAAACATAAAACTGCTTCTCATTAAGGGCGGGAAACTGCCTTCTCTGGCGGTGGGCGTAAACAACATAACCGGCAAAACAAACGAAACTTTTTCCACTGGAGCGCCTGGCGACACGGCTGTTTCAAATTCGGTTTACTGCGTTCTCAGCCAGGATTTAAAAATAAGCGGAAGCGTTCTGACAATATCGGCTGGCAGAGGCAACAGGGGCTTTGTTGACAAGACGGGAGACTATAAAAACCTGCACGGGACTTTCGCGGGCCTGAAATTGAACGCCGGGCAGGTCTGCGCGGCTGTTGAAGAAGACGGCAGAGATGTGAATTGTTCGCTTGCCTTCAATTTCCCCACGGGAATGAGCGTGGGAGCCAGCGCGCGCAATCTGAAAGAAAACTTCGCGCCTAAAGTCTTCGGGGTTTTTTTGAATTTCAGTAACACCATGATAGAGCAGCGGATCACCGCTCTTGAAGCTAAAATAAAAATTCTTTCCGGCGAAACCGCGCCGGTTGAAGCGTCTAAAATTTCAGCCGAGAGGATGGCCGCCGAGGAGAAGCGGAAAAAAGAATCGGAAACTAAACTGCGAACAGCAAAGATCAAAACATATTTTATGGAAGGTCATAAGCTCTTCGCTGAAGAAAAGTATCCTCAATCAATAGAATTTTTCGAGAAAGTCCTTGAACAGAACCCCGGCCATGCGGAAGCGGCAAAATACCTGAAGACAGCTAAAATTAAAACATATTTCATGGAAGGCCATAAGCTCTTCTCGGAAACAAAATACACTCAATCAATAAAGTTTTTTGAGAAAGTTATCGACCTGAGCCCCGGCCACGCGGCCTCAGAAGATTATATCAAACGCGCGCGTACACAGCTGAAACAATAAGTTTACCCTGAATATAGCGGCGGTGGGCAGCCGTAAACCCGCGATTCCGGCGGAAATTAATTCTTAGAATTTGCCCGACAGCGACAGCCGGTAAGTGTCGTCGAAATCTCCGTAAGGCACCCAGGCAAAATCCAGATTATAGGAGCCCATGCCCAGTCCGAAACCGGCCGAGAAACCGTCTATGGTGTCAAAATCGTTGAGTGTCTTATAACCCATCCTCACGGGGAATTTCACGGCTTCCACAGGAAGCATATATTCAAAACCTATGTTCAGATTCACCTCGTTGTCCCTCGGCAGATTGAGATCCGCGGCAACTGTCATCTGGGGGGAGACTTCCACGCCCATTCCGAGCTTTATAACGGAAGGCAGATTGTCCTCTTGCGCGCTAAACTTTATCTTCGTCCCGAAATCTTTTAGCGCGATGGCCAGCGACATCGGTTTCCCTGAGAGACTCAATCCTTTTTTTATAATACCGGCATCGGCGGCGATGGCGACATTGGACGAATCGCTGCCTATGCTCGATTTCAGCGCTTTGACGGTAAAACCCGCATCCAGACCGGCGTGCTTTTTGGCATAGCTTATTCCGACAGCGCTGTCATTGGCGTTAAATGTGCCAACCGGCGCGGAGGTGTCCGCCACCCTTCTTTCAAATTCATCTATCGCAAGATAGGTCATGCTCAAGCCTAACACGGCGCCCCCGGCGGGAAATGCCGCTCCGAGAAATTCTATTGAGGTGTCCTCGAACCAGTCCGTGTGCATGGCGAGCACTTCTCTGCTCTCAAGAGAGGCGATCCCGGCCGGATTCCAGTATAGAGCGCTCACATCCGTCAGCGCCGCCGCTGCGCCTCCCATACCCATGGCGCGCGCACCCATGCCTATCTTAAGAAACTGCGCTCCGCATGTCCCGGCGTCGCTTTTGCTCATCCACGCGAAAGACTCGCCCGTCAACAAAATCAGACCCGCTAAAATTAAAATTTTTTTCATTTTTTATTCCTCCGGTAATTATCAGAATTCATACACAACCCCCGCGTCAAAATTATACGTGTCATAATTGTATTTGTACACCGCCTCGTAATCCTGGTTTGAATCCTGGGTGAAATAATTGGCGGACACTTTCGCTTTTAGTTTCCTGCTCAATCTATAAGAGCTCCCCAGCGACACGAAATGTGTTTTGTTCTGCACCTTTGAAGAAGTGTAATCGCTGTTGGCTTTCTGTGTGAGGCGCCCTTCATAATTTTTAATGCCGTATTTATAGGCGCAGCTCACCTGAAATTTATTGCCGAAAGACACGACCGGCCCCGCGGAATATGAATTATAGTCGTAATAATTGTCCACGAATTTAGGAGCTGCCGCGTCAAAATGGTCCTGATTCGAGCGATTTACGACGGCTCCGAGCGTGAGCCCCGCCGAAAAAGAACCAAACAACCGGGAATAAACCATATCCAGCGACGAGGTCCTGTCGTTCCTCTTCGTCAGAGTGTACTCGCCCTGCGGATCTATGAGGTTCTGATCGGGGAAATCCTTGAGCATGAAATTAAGGTTCACATCAACTATTGATTTAGGATTCAGCTTTTTCAGGCCTCTGAAATAAATATTGACGCCGCTGAAATCAAGTATGTTGGTCCCCGGAAAGACTTCCTGTCCGTAAAGCGCCGACGCCAGCGAAGCGTATTCGGGGAACTTCACTTTCATTATATCAAAGGAGCCGATGAACTTATCCATGCCCATGCAGTTTTGCGTTTCATTCTCTATACCGAGGGTGAATTTCTCAAAATCAAAAAGGCCTTCGCCCCAGTCCTCATCCGTTGTTTCCCTGAAATAGTTAAAAACATAACCAGTCTTGAGTTTGAATTTATGTTCTGGAGAAAGTTTATTGACAAGACGCAGCGTAAAATTATGGCTCATCGAGTCCTGATAGAGCGTGCCGCCGCCAAGGAGCTCATAGACGCTTTTAGAGCCCCTGTAATTACCATAGTATCCCGGAAGGAGCACAACACTCTCGCTGAATTTGACAGCGGGCACGGCGGCGATGTTGAAATTGCCTCCGGAAGCGGAACTCTCACCCTCAAAAAAAGAAGCGCCGCCGGTAAGATTAATCTCTCCCACGGGAATGATCTCCGCCGCATAGAGCGGAATCAGTAGAACACAAGCTGCCGCAACAATTAAAGTTTTTTTCATATCAATCACTTAATTTTCTCCTTCATTGTTTTTTATCATTCCCATTTTAAATTTACCCGCAGGCTTATCTCATCCCAGCCTGTTCAAATATAGACGGCTCTACAACAATATCAATTTTGCCATCGACACCGCCAAAATTATTGCTGCTGAAAACGAATTCTTCATTATAACCACTGTACGAATTTGCAGCTGTCGCTAATTGCCCTTCATCATCAATGAAATAATAATCTTCTTTATAATTCCCCGGAATATCGCTTGTATAACTATCATGTCCTTTTCCGCCAATACCGATTTGCTCAGTGTAATTAAAAGCGACAAGCGTTGCTCCATCCTGTCTTATGGCTCGCTCAACTCCGTTTTCATATATCGACCAATCTGTGACCGATGCGGCGGCATCCCAGTTCGTTCTTTTTTTCGTCCACTCAACGGAATCAACCGTGTTTGAAGCGGCGCAATCATGCTGTTTGACCCAATAATCCGGAGCTGCGGTCCAAACCTGATTATCTGTTTTCTCAAAAGCAATCTGATTCGCGACTGAAAGATCCGCGGGCAAGTCCGTGTTGAATGTCGCCAGCCATGTGAAATAATCAAACCTGTTGTCTCTTTCATTAAGAGCGACGAACTTGAACTGGTCCGACTGGGGCCTGACTATGTATTCCTCTATCCTGACGCGTTTGCCAAAATAGTCCACCATCGTCTTTCCCTGCTCGTATTCGGCATTTTTAATTTCTGTCGCCGCGGCCGCCTGCACCTGCTCCTTGGTCATATCCATTCTGACTTCATTCATAAATTCCGCTTTTGTCATCAGCACTTCTCTCGCTGTGGGAGCGAAACTCAGATCAGCGGCCTGTTCCGGAGCGATTCCGGGCAGGATCTCAAGGAACTGATTCTGCCTGATATAAATTTCCTCGCCTATTCCCGAAATCTCACGGGCGGAAACAACGCCGGCAAAAACATTCACTCTGGTTTTTCCGCTCTTATCCACGATGACGCTAAACTTCGTACCGCGGACCGCGCAGACGGAGGCGGGAGTTTTTACGGCGAAGGATACATTTTCTTCTTTTAGTTTTTCAATCTTGTTCGTCAATTCACCCATTGCCATATCCAAAAGAGTGTCGGTGTCGCTGAGTTTCGCGATTCTTACATCCGTTGACGGGCCTATATCCACCTGACTCCCCGTGTCCAGGACAAGAGACGCTTTTCCGCCGGGGCCGGTCTTTATGACATCATTTTCCTGCAGATAAAGGCCTTTTGTCAGCAGTGTCCAAAGCGCAGGAAGCGGCTCGGAAACAGACTCTGCTCCTGAGCGCGAATACTCTGCCTTTCCGCCCACATCCGTCACAATGGCACTCGCCGCGAAAGCGGAAACAGCCAGCCCAGCAGACATTAAAGCTATCATAATTCTTTTCATATAACCTCCATACTCGGGGACAGCCCCTCTTATCTTATTATCGCTATCTTTCCTCTGTCTCTGCCCTGTCCGGCCGTTTCAACGATGTAGAAATACACGCCGGAGGCGATTCTGCCGCCGTTGGAATTTTTCAAATCCCAGGTGATTATGTTTTCTCCGTCCCATGAAAGATCGGAGTCGCCGGGACCAAAGGCCTTTTTGAGGCTCTGTGAAGCTGACCACACCTGCTCGCCTGTGACCGTATATATCCTGACCTCGCCGTTGACAGTGGTTCCGGCGGCAACCTCGGCCGCGGTGCCGGGCACGCACACCTTGATGCTCAAGCTGTTAGTGCGGCAGGGATTCGGGAACACATAGGCCTTAAAGGCATCCTCATAGGGATTTGACACGATCGTCACGACAGCGGAACGCATAATATACTCTCCGGAATTATCTTCCAGATGCAGATCATAGGAACCCGCCGGGGCCGCCGGATCTGCCGAAATTACAAACTGCACAGTCAGCGTGGTTGTAGAGCAGGGGGCAATGGTACTGCCCGTAATGAAATAACCCTCTGACACATTGTCCAGTTTGATAATATCTAACGCCTCGTCATTAAACTTGTCAAGGCCTGTGCCGGTTATGGTCAGAGTTATCGTGTTACCGGGACTTGCCGTGCCGGATACCGTGACAGAACTGACATTAACCGTGCTGCTTGATGAATTCACAGTAAAAGCATTCGCGAGAGTGCCGTAGCCGTTGTCGGCATTTGTCGCAGTCACATTCCTTGCCCCGGTGGCCGCTCCGCCGTCTATAACGACATTCCATGCCGTTAGCTGAGTGGAACTCACTCTTGTAATGGAACTTACGCTGATTCCGGTCGGGTCGAATGTAACAGTAACGCCGTCCTTAAAGCCTGTTCCGGTCACTGTTATAGACGGTATTGTCGTACCCTGCTCACCGCTGGCGGGAGAAACAGAAGTCACCGTCGGATTGACGACCGTTGCGGCCGGGACCGCTGAAAGCTTGAACACGGCAAAATACGAGAAATGACTCGTCTGAACCGTTATCGTGTTATTTTCCTCGTCTATAACCGGCGCGCTGTCTACGAGATTCCACTCCGCGTTGGATGAAGCCGTGGACGAATAGACATAAAGCAAATCGGTCGCCGGATGTGTGGAAATAGACGAATCGTATTCAAAAGTCAGTTCCACCGTCTGGCTTGCCGCTATTGAGGCGAGAGGCCCGCTGACAAGGCGCGCCTTGACCTCATAAAGAGCGCTGGCCGCGGCTGTCGCAAGCTCCGGCCCGTTAAAAGACGGCATCGCCGCGCCGTAGCGCGCGGTGTAGAAACTGTCTCTTGTGGTGGCATAGGCCTGGATAGCGGCCGCTGACCTCACACCCGATGCCGAAGGCGCGGGCGCGGGAACTGATTCGCCCGGAAAAGCGGTCTTGCCGACTGTGACCTTCACATCCGAACCGGTATCCATACTCCCCGTCGGCACATAGACCGAGCTGTCATCGCCGTTGCCTATGTCAACGGTTCCGCCGAAAGTGGGGTTGATGTTCTTCTGCGCGTAATTATCCCACGCTTTGTAGAATGTGTAGGCGAAAGGATAATCGCCGCTTCCGGTGTAATCAGCGGGCGACTGCTTATTGCCCTTCAAATCTGTACCCTGAAAGTGATAAGCTATGGAATTCTGCGCGCCTGAAAAAGTGAATACAGCGCTTATGTCCGTCTTATTCAAAGACATAGCGGCGCTGTCAAAAGCGCCGGCAACCAATGTTCCCGATGAACAATAAACACCGTCCAGAATAATCACATTTGAAACCTTGCTTTCGCGGAGAGGCTCGGAAGCAAAGGCTTCTATCGTGATGGTGTTGGAGGATTTCTTTACCCAGCTGATAAAACTCGGAGCGTTGTCCTGAAAGATGAAATTATATGTCTGGGCGTTCTGCGTTATCATCTGCGATTCCGGCGCCATGAACAGAGCGTGACCTTCCATCGGCAGAACAACGGTGTAAGAGACATTTTTGCGCAAACCGGGGATTCTATAGCTTTCTATTTCCCCCGTGCCGCTGTTGGTGATGAGCTCACCGAAAACAAGGTCTGTCATGTCCTGATTTGAAGCCACAACTTCTTCAACTTCCGTGTTTTTGACCTTGCTCCCGTCGGCCTTGGTGAAAACGCCCGACAGCGCGGATCCCGTGGAAAGAGTGATGGTTCCCATTGCGACAGTTCCCGACGATATTTCTATACCTTTAATAAATTCCGAGCAGAAACCTTTCACCACCGCGCGCATGTTATATCTGCCGTCACTGAGGCCCATAATGGTAAAAGAAGATTTCCATCTGCCCGGCCCTGCATCGGGCCCTTCCCAGAAGGGCGCTCTGCTAATCGTCTGATAGCCGTCAAAAGGATCTGAGTATCTTTCGCCGGCGGACTGGACAACAATAAAAGCGCCGTAAGTTTTAAGGCCGGCCTTTTCATCACCACCGAATCCCTGCGTCAGTATTTCCATATCATCCTTGGATGAAAGCAGAGGCGTCCTCACAACGCCCGTTATCCCCTTGGTCGGAAGCGTCACTGTCAAAACCGTATTGGTGCTTCCTACAAGAACATTTTTTTTGACAGCCGGAGCGTAATAAGATTCCTCTTCCCACCTGTCCCACACCTCAGGGCGAGGCGCGGCCGTCAGTTTCCAGTAAACGACTTCCGGAGCAAGCCCCTTCAGCACGAATTTTCCCTCAGAATCTGTCCTGAAATCGGACCAGCCGTCCGTCATTCCGAGCATGGGATCGGCCTCAACTTTCACATTAGGGACGGGATTACCCGCGACATCCTTCACGATGCCCTTAATATTTCTGCCTTTCTTTAATTCTATCGTACCCAGATTAACATCGGCGGTTGAATCAGGGACAATGACGCCCACTATCTTCTTATGCACATAGGCGTAAGAAAGATCGCTCTTGCTGTATTGCACTTCCACTTCATAAGTGCCCGCCGGCAGATTCTTCAATTTGAAAGCGCCGGTCGTGGAACTGATTTTAATGTCAGCAGGTGCCCATGAGTCATTATAATCGCGCGTCTCCCTGTGCGTTCCTTCCTGCCGGGGAATGCCCTGGCATCTCACCCTGACACCGTCATAAATCACGCTTCCCGTGTCTTTATCTCTCAGCACCCCGGTGATATTGGCGCCTTTTTTAAGCATTAATGTGCCCAGATCAATCGTTTTTGTGGAACCGGCGGGGATCTCAAACGGCACAATGGCATTCTTATAACTCTGGTCCCACACGCGCACCATGGCATTGTACTTGCCGGGATATATGGAAGTAAAAGAGAAACTCTGCGTCGGGCTGTTAAGCGTGCTCGGCATGCTCGCGATACCGAAATTGCTGTAATCCACAAAATCAATGGACTTACCGGGGGCAACCGGCATGTAATGTTCCCTGCTCACCAGCTCCATCCAGTAATGGCCCTCGACGCCGCTCACTGACCTCTGCACCGTGCCTTTGACCTTGACACCGTCAATCAGCGTCAGCGGATCAAGATTTTTGGTTTCACCCGTCGCAAGCGGCACCATTGGCGTGAGCGACGCAAGGTCGGCGTTGGGGCTGAACTGCCCGCCGAACATAGCCGCCAGCGCGCCTCCGTCGTTAGTGTTGTCAAAATAAAGCGGCGGCATAATAATATAACTGCCTTCGGCCAGGCCGCGGATCGTGTAAGAGGCCACCGTGGGAGACCAGACTTCCAGCGAAGCTTTAAGACGGGAATCTATAATATTCCCGCCCTGCTGCATCTGTTTGACAGACATCGCCATCACCGCTAAATTCATGGGCGGGCCTTCCAGCTGTGTTCCGGTGTGGTCATAGATATAATAAGTCTGGGTGCTGGCATTATAAACATCATTCCACGTCGGATATTTTGCGGAATTGAGCACAAGGGTTCCGCTTATCCGGCCGGCCGGTTTCAGGAAAATGTCCCCGAGCGGATAATTCTCGCCATTGTTGACGCGCGCCCTCTTCTGCACCATGCCATAATTACCCAGAGGCATGCCGTTCACATCCGTCTCCATAATCGTGACAACATATTCCCCCGTCCTGAGTTCGTCAATAGAAAAATTGCCGCTTGCGTCAGGATGGAGGGCGGCATTGTTGCTAGGCATGCCCTGATTCCAGAGCATTTCACAGCTTATGGTTATAGACATTGAATCCACCGGAGCGCTATACTGGTCAAGAATCCTTCCGTTTATTGAACCGGAGAAGGGATTAAAAGTGATGGTCTTCGTGCTTCCGGCGTCAATTTTCTGCCAGCGGCCTTCCTGTTCAAAACCGTTGTTAAGGCCCCAAATATTCATCTGGTACTGCCTGCCCGCTGTCAGGCCCGCGATAACATAAGGCATTTGCACAGAGCTGAATGAACTTATAGGTACAGAAAAACCTATATTTTTTCCCTGATGAGTGGCCTCGTCAAAAGCGTCAATATTCAGCCATATTTTTTTCACGCCGCCGTCGTCCCATGACTGATTCAAATAAATCGCGTATGTTGACGGTGACCAGTTGATGACCATGTTGCCGCTTATCGTCACGCCTTCATCCATTACCACGGCTTCGGCTTTCGTCATAAGAAGGCTCGTCGCGCCCACGGAAACCGTCGTGTCGGTTGATGCGTAGAACTGGCTATTGAAACTCAGAAAGTAAGTCGTGTTCGGAGTAACATTCCAGACGGTAAAAGGCATTGTTGTGGAATCAATGCCTATATCCCACTGATTCTGATCCCATTCCCTCTGCCCCCAGGCCCAGACCGAGTTATCGGCCGTGTGAGCGTTGACATCAACATATCTCTGCTGGAGCTCGCTGATGTTGGTGCTCATTATAACGATGTATCCTTTTATATCCACCGCCGGATTCAGGACTATCGCCATCTGATAAAATGTCGCGCCGGCTCCGAGAACGCCGCCCAAAGCTGCAGGTTTAAGAACCACAGTCGTTGATATTGACACATACTTATTCGCATTTGCTCTGATGTTGTAAGTCCCTTCCACCAGAGGAAGAACGCACACTGCGCTTGAAGCCCCGCTTGAAATCCTGAAATTAGACCAGCCGCCGTCAGCGCTGTTTATGCTCCACGCGTCAAGATTCCCCCACAATTCGGTGACAGTGTTTCCCCACTGATCAGTGTAAGGCGTAAACGGCGCGAGTAGCTGTATCGTGGCCGTGATTTTAACGCCGGTGCCGAGCTCAAAATTCTGCCAGGCCTCATCACCCGAAAGAGAAACATTCTGCTCGCGTTTAGTGGTGTAACCCGCCTTACGGGCTTCCATAAAATAAGTGCCCTCGGCCATACCTCTCATCTTATATACGCCATTCTCATCTGTATAAGTGTGATTCCAGCTGTACTGATTCCCCGCGTTCACCTCGGCAAACGCCGCGGGCCCGCCGCCGGATTCACTGGGGAGCGTGACCGTGCCCCTGATAACGCCCACCCCTGACACCGTTACAATCGTGGAAGTGGAATCTCCCAGCAGCAAAGTCTGCGGTGAAAAATACGGCGCCGCGACTTCAACAAAAATTTTACATTCGCCGTTCAGGGGAATTCTCTTCAGCCAGTCCCATGAAAAATTAACAGAAACCGTCCTGGTCAGCGTCTTGGTTGAACCGTCGCGCAAAGCGAAATCTTCCTGGGGTATCCAGTCCCAGAAATCATAATCCGAATTCGCCTGAATGGCGTCAAGCTCCTGATAACTGAGCTTTAATGCCTCTTTTGCTTCCAATGTGAGCGAATTAAAATAACCCCACCAGTCATTACCGTTAATATTGTAGTAAGAGCTTGAGGTTGAAATCGCTGTTCCGGGAATAAAATGCGGAGCGTCATTCTCCCACATGACCTGTTCCCATCTGAAAGTGTCCGCTATGCCGTTGTTATTGGTATCGGCCACAATTCTGAGCTGAGCGCCGCCGGAGGTCTGTATTGACGGGTTTGTCGACACCAGCACATAATTGATTCTTAGTTCATCGTCGATATTATCTCCGTTTGGTGATATTGTAGCATCACCACCGTCGGAAGTGACGGAAATAGATTCAAATGAAACGGGAATTCCTGCTCCTGTGTCATAATAAGTGTAACCGCCTGTCCCGGCAGTCATGTAATCGTAATTATATTCAAATGTTACCGAACTCGAATCTAACGCCGTGACTCTGATGACTGTTTCTACACCCTCGTTCGAAAGAAAGGTATAACAATAATTCAGCATCGGTACGATATGTCCGCCGTTTTCGTCAAGCGCATTATCAAATGAGTTAACAGTGTCTATGCTGACATTGCCCACATCGCGTATTCCCCGGCTGCTGTTATAAAGTTCAAATTCCAGCACGCCGACTGTGTAAGTCCCCGATGAATATATTATATCCGCGCCGGATCCAAAACCTGTGCTGTTTCCAATGGAAAAATCAAACCCTTCCATAGAATCAAGAAACATCTGAACGCTTGCAAACGAATAAGCGCTGGCGATAAGCATCACGACCAGTCCTTTGATAAAATTTTTCATAATAATGTCCTCCCGGAAAAACCTCTATGCCGCAGGGCCGCAAAGCCGCTCGGCAAATAATTCTTTTTCATAAAATCATTCTTAATCACTTCGAATTTTACCATGACTGACAACACCTGTCAAGGTTTTTTTTGGTGATTTATGTCACGCAACTATCGGGGGGCGTTTTTTTGAAAAAACCGAATAATATTTTCAGCTTTTTCCGACGGGACAATATAATAACCGTTTTCCCCGGGGACACGGGCGCAGAATTTATCTTCTGTCACTTTGCCTAATTCCCACACGATGATGCTCCCGTCTTTTTTTGTTATTTCTATCTCGTGTGTAGAGATGAAAGCGGCGTCGTAAAAACCCGAAGCCGTCATGTTCAGACAATATGAGACGAACTTATAAAAATCTCCGGGCGAGCCTGACTGAAAATCCCAGCCCGACTCGCCTCTGGAAAGGCTGTATGTCTTTTCACCGCTCTTGACCCGCAAAAGTACAGCGTCTTCTTCCCTGACTGAGGCTATATGGCGTTTTCTATAGTAATCCGCCCCCGTTAAGACGAGCTCCCTCCTTATACCCCCGGCAAGATAGGATTTATCGTCATTTTCAAAACCGGCGTAAAAATGATTCCTGCCAAAGGCCTGCTTCCCTATGAGGACAGAGACGTTTTTTTTGCCCTCGGCCGTGAGCCTTATCGCCGAAGAGGAGCTGAGATCATGTTCAAATCGTTTGTTTGCCGAAAGGGATATTACGTTTTCAAATTTCAAGTTCTGGATTTCGCCCGCCAGCATTCGCACGCGCCTGGAATCCGCGGGATAATTCGTGGAAGTGATTATTTCCCAGTCGCCTTCCCTTCTCACAATCCTTGCTTTCTCGCCGCTTTGAAAATTCTCTATCTCTACGGCCGTGATGTCTTTTATTTTTGAAAAAGGCCGTATTCCCGCCGGAGCGTTCTGAATGTAATGATGCACGACGGCTATAAGTATGAGTATGCCGAGTACAACTGATAATTTACGGATCATATATCCGTTTAAAGCGCTCCCTTTTTAAGGCGCTCCGCTTCCACACAATCATGCCGGCGGCAAAAAGAAGGAGCGGGCTGAGAAAAATATTGACATATTTAAACGCGATCCGGGCGGGGTCGGAGATTTTTTTGAGCGGCCGGAACAGAACACCCTTGTTCCTGATTTCTATCAGATCCGTTTCCTGCACGAGCCAGTCAATTATATTGAGAAAGAACGACGCGTTTGAGGGGTCCTCCGCCACAGACGAATCTATAAATCTTGAGGTGCCGAGGACGGCCATCCTCAAAGGTTCTTTAACGACAGCCACACCCAGCGCGAACGGGCCTTCGGGAGCGTCGATCGGCTTAATAAATTTCTGAAGGGGGTTAAAGACGGTGATCGTGTCCAGCCATGATTTTTTGGATGAGAAAGCGAAAGCCTCTGTCCCGGATGAGCTGCTTTTGTCAACTTCAAAGGCCGACACATAGGGCAGGACGGCTCTTTCCATTTTCGCGCTTATGGTGGCCGGGCTGAAATTTGTAACCGCCACAAAAGGCGGGTAATTCACAATATTGGATATGATGAACCGGCCTCTCTGCTGCTGAACGCCTATCCGCTGGTTCTGCGCGTCGAGCACCGTCCCGTCGTAGATCTTAAGGCCGTAAGGGGCCAGGAGAGCGGCAATATCACATTTTTTTCTTATGCCGTAAAAGGTATCGGAAGGCACATCCAGCCTGTCTATAAAAATACCCGCCGGAACTTTTTTGCTTATTGAATGGAACCATTCCATTTCACCCTTAGCCGGAGCGTCCGAGGGCGATATGAGCAGCGCCGCTGAAAAAGCGTCGGCTGAAGAGCCGGGCAGCAATTCCTCCATATCATAATGTTCCCTCACGAGCGCCTCGAGTTCGGGGTTTCCTGATAAATCGCTTGAGCCGAAAGCTTTTATAAGGGCTATTTTTTTGCGGGAGGGATCCTGCAGTTTTTTAAAAGCCGAGGTTAAAACATACTCCAGCCCGGAGGTGTCTTTCACATACGGAATCACTTCCTTCCTATCCCCCTTGGCGTAATAGATGACCAGGCCCATGTATCCGTCGCTCACCTCATATTTATCCGCGGCTATCCTGGTGAACTGTATCGGAAAAAGCCCCTCCGAGCCGGCCTCTTTCATCACCCCGGGATTGCCGGAAGGGTTCTTGAACTCAAAGATAATTTTAGACCTGTTGTATGATTTGTATTCCTGCAAAAGATCCGCAAGATAGTTTTTGATATTCAGGTACTGTGCTGGAAGATCGTTATTAAAATAGGCCTTGATAACGACGCGTTCATCAAAAGCGCGGGCCGTTTTCTTTGAGGCCTTTGAAAGCGAATAAGATTTCACGGAAGTCATATCTATCCTGAGAAAATAATAGGACGCGAAGTAGTTCGCCACTATCAGAATTCCCAGCAATATGAACGACGCGGTGTTCCTGTTCTTTTTAAAGGCCGAGATCCTCCATTCGGACAAAACAAGGAACAACCCCGTGAAAGAGGCGAAATACATTATATCCCTTATGTCGATAACGCCTTTCGCGGTATTGTCCAGATGGGTATCCACGGCGATGAAGGAAAGAGCCCCCTGAAGAAAATCCGGCATCACCGGCAAAGCCTTTCCTATCATAAAAAAAGTGAAACAGATAACAAAAGATATGAGATAAGCCGACACATTCTGCTCCGTAAGCGACGAAGCGAAAAGCCCCGCGGCCAGATACATTCCCGCGAGCATAAAATAACCGGCGAACATGCCCAGAGCCTGGCCCCAGTCCATTCTGCCTATAAAAGACAGAGACACAGGATAGACGGCCATTCCCAGAAGAGCTATGAGGATAACGGCAAGCGACCCTAAATATTTACCGACGACAACCTCTTTCGCCTCTATGGGGCTTGTCAAAAGATTCTCAATCGTCCCTGCGCGTTTTTCGTCGGAGATCAGCCGCATGGCAATGGCCGGCACAATGAAAACAAGAAGCAGGTCCAGATTCGATGTCACGCCCGCCAGCGTAGCTTCTCCTATAAGGAAGATGGACGATGTAAAAAACCACCCTGTCACAAGCCACAGAACCGTGAGTATGATATAAGCCATGGGGCTCGTGAAATAATCAGCGAACTCTTTTTTCGCTATTGTAAAAACGGCTTCCTTTTTCATTGACCGGCTCCCGGATCCGCAACTTCCCTTCCGCCGTTTTCTTCGGTGAGGGTTTTAAATATCTCCTCGAGGCCTTTTTTCCGTGTATGCATTTCCAGCACCTTCCATTTCCTGGCCGCGCAGAGCGAAAAGACAGCGCTCCTGATATCGTTGCCCTCGGTATAGACTATTTCAACACCGTTTTCGATGCGCAAGATGTCTTCAACGCCATTGATTTTTTTAAGCTCGTCTATATCATCCGGGAATTTTTCAAAATTGATGGCAATGCCGGCGGAAAAAAAGCTTTCAATTTTATCGGCGGGGCTGTCCAGAACAAGAGAGCCGTCTTTCACGATCAGTATCCTGGTGGCCATGGCCTCGGCTTCCGAAAGGATGTGGGTTGAGATAATAACCGTTTTTTCCCTGCCCAGATTTTTTATCAGCGACCGGATCTCCCTTATCTGATTCGGGTCTAAGCCTATTGTCGGTTCGTCCAGAATGAGTATTTCGGGGTCATGGACGATGCTCGCGGCCAGCCCCACCCTCTGTCTGTAACCTTTTGAGAGCTCGCCTATTTTCTTTGACATCACCCCGTTCAGAGAGCACTTCTCAACGGCGCTTTTCAACTGCGCGCTGCCTTTTACTCCTCTCAGTTTAAGGACATACCGAAGATAATCCTCAACAAACATTTCCGGATAAAGAGGGTTGGATTCCGGCATATATCCTATAAAACGCCTGCCCTCGGCGGGACTGAGTCCCTTTACGGAAACCTCACCGGAACTTGCGGGAAAATAATTTGATATTATCCTCATTGTCGTGGTTTTGCCGGCTCCGTTGGGGCCGAGGAAAGCGGCTATCTCGCCCTTTGAGATCTCAAAGGAAATGCCATTGAGCGCCCTGACGCTGCCATAATATTTTTTCACATCCGCGAGTTTAATCATTTTTTATTTTAGAAAGCTCCGCGCGCTCTTGTCAATAATTTCTCGCGCGGGCATTACGCTCTTCAAACTCAAGTCGGCTACATTATAGAACTTGCGCCGATCTTATACAAGAGAAAGCGTGAGCCGACATGCAGGTACTCAAAAAGCAAAGGAATGAGCCGCATCTTGGAAGGACTTTTTTTAAGCGAATAATCCATTCGCAGAGCGCTTTCGCCAATAAGAGCTCCGGAGCCGAGCAGAAGAAAAAGGATCTCGAGCTGAGCACTGAAACCTTTTGCCCGCATAAGAGAGGGTACGCCGGCCTTTTTTAAAGCGGCGGCCTTGTATACCCTGAATCCAGATGTCCAGTCGGAAACAGCGCTTCCGCGAAAAATGGCGCTCATGAAAAAAGAACCCGCGCGGCTTATAACACTCCTCAGGAAAGACACGCCGCTGCAGCGGCCGCCCTCAACGAACCTGGACGCTATAACAGCATCACAGCCGGGACGCGATCCTGTGCCGAGTTTATTGATCATCGCCGACACCGTCTCCGGCGGATGGGTGTCGTCGCAGTCCATTGTGACAACAATGTCATCCGGCGAGGCATTTTTATCTATCCATTCAAAACCGGTCCTGAGAGCCGCCCCGAGGCCCAGATTGCGCGGATGCCTTATTAGTTCCAGGCTTATGTTTAAATGACGGGCGACAGACGAGGCCTTTCCCGATGTGCCGTCATTTGAGCCGTCGTCCACAAGCAGAATGATAAAATCTCTGCTTATCGCCCTTTTTATGCTTGTAAAGACAGGTTCTATCGACTCCGCCTCGTTGTAGGCGGCCAGAAGAAAATAAATCATTTCCTGGCGGGGACAGTCCCCATTACGGACGAAGTCGTAGATGGGGACTGTCCCCCTTTGTAATCTTCCAGTATGCCGTTCAAAACTCCCGTTACTTCTTTTTTTATTCTCTCCACGCCCTCTTGTGTGGAGGCTTCAAAACGCATGACAATAACCGGGCCGGTGTTGGAGGCCCTGCAAAGGCCCCATCCGTCCTCAAAAATTATTCTCGCGCCGTCTATGGTAATAACCTCATTCGTTTTCTGAAAATACGCGGACAATTTGCCCACAACACCGAACTTTATCTCGTCCGGGCAGTCCACCCTGATCTCGGGCGTGATCGGATATGCGGGCACATCATCCAGATACGAAGACAGCGCCTGAGGCGCGGAAGAGATAAGCTCAGCCAGGCGAGCGGCCGTATAAAGAGCGTCGTCATAGCCGAAATACCTGTCGTTGAAATATATGTGACCGCTCATCTCCCCGCCGAAGAGGGCATTTTCTTCCTGTATGCGGGCCTCTATGGGAGAATGCCCCGTCCTGCTCATTATGGCTTTGCCCCCGAGCCTTTCTATTGTCTCAGGCAGAGCTTTGGAGCATTTGACCTCGAACACGATTTTCCCGCCCGGATTTTCTTTCAAAAGAGATTTAGAAAAAAGAGCCATGAGGCGGTCTCCCCAGATGATGTTTCCCTTCTCATCTATAACGCCTATCCTGTCCGCGTCGCCGTCAAAGGCAACGCCGAAATCGGCCTTTTTCTCACGCACCTTCTCAATGAGGGCTGTCAGGTTTTCAGGAACCGTAGGGTCGGGAAAATGATTCGGGAAATTGCCGTCCACTTCCTCGAATATGCTCTCAACTTCCACGCCCATCTCCCGCAGGGCGGGAATGATTATGCCGCCGCCTACGCCGTTTCCGGAATCCACGGCGATCGTCAGTTTTCTTTTGACGCTGATATTCTCCCTGATGTATTTTCTGTACGCGGGCACGACATCGGCCGTCTCAAGGGTTCCTTTGCCTTCGGGTTTTTCTCCCGCCTTCACCCTTTCCAACAGCGCCCTTATATCGTCGCCATAGATCGTGGCCTGATTGAGCGATATCTTCATGCCGTTATACTCGGAGGGATTGTGGCTGCCCGTTATCATTATGCCCCCGTTAATCTTCATTTCATGGCAGGCAAAATAAAAAACCGGGGAGGCGACCATGCCTATATCAACGACATCAAGGCCGCAGGACAGAAATGAATCTATCATCTTGCGGGATATTCTCGGCGAAGACAGCCGCCCGTCTCGCCCCAGGGCTATTCTCTTCACCCCCTTATCCAGGAACATGGCTGAAAGCGCCCCCGCTATTTTCACAAGTGAATTGTCATCCAGATCGCGCTCGGCGATCCCCCTGATATCGTACTCCCTGAAAATCAGTTCATTGATACTCATAATCTTCCTCCTTCCCCTTTCAGCATTTCAAGATAACGGCGGGCCTGAGAATTCTGCGGATCCGCTTTTAGGCAGGCCTCAAAACTTGAAATGACTTGAGCCCAATCCTTTTTTTTCCAGTATATAACCCCGCAGTTATAATAACCCTGAGCGAAATCGTGGTCTTTTTCCACTGATTTCTTATAACAATCAAGCGCCTCGTCATCTTTTCCCAGTTTTTCATAAACAGCGCCCGTGTTATTATAGTTTCTCGCCAGCGACTTGTCTATAAAGGGCGCTGTGCGCTTGTCCCTGTATTCTTTGTCCAGGGCAACCCTCGCGAAACCGTAGTATTTTAGCGCGTCTTCATATCTTCCCGTTTCATAGGAGCTCGCGGCAAGATTATACAGAGCCTGGGAATTATAGGGGTCAAAAGCTATGGCTTTAAGAAACAATTTGCTCGCCCTGTCAAAATCCCCGCTGGCGTAGAATTCCAGCCCCCCGGAGCTGAAAGCGTCGGAATAATCTCCGCACAGTTCTTTAGCGTAAAAATCTTCATAAAACATTGAGGAAAATTCGCCGGAAAAAAACATGCTGCCTGACGGGTCTCCGGAAACCGGAGAATCAAAGCCGCGAAGAACGCCCGCGGTGACTGGCTTCATTTCGCTGAAAAAATCCCGGCCGGCCTCAAAATGCCTCGTTATTAAAACATTGCCGTTTAAAGAAATGAACTTTTTAAAATATTCGTCGCCCTCAATGTCACTCGGCGGAAGAATAACGCGGCCGTCGCGCAGGAGCTGTTTTCTGTACCATGGTGCCCTCATCATGCCCTGCGCGATAAAAAGCGAGTCTTTTCTTTTGCCGCGGACGAGATTCTCATACCACAATGAAAAAAGCTGGACATCCTTGCGCAGTATAACGATAGAATCCCGCGGCGCCGAAGCGAAAACATTCCCGGCCCAGTCCCGCGCAAAAAAATTCTTACGGTGATTGAGCCCTGACTCATTGCTGAACAGGAGCCACCCCGCGCATAACAAAACTGCGGGCGCGGCGAAAACAGCGGGAATTTTTTTTATTCCATAGGCGGCAAAGACAAAAAAACAGGCAAAGGGGATAAGATAAGCCGCCTCAACTATCACAAGGGCATGCTCATTGGCTGGCATACCTGAAATAAAGAGGAAAAAAGGGCCTGTCACGATAAAAAAAACAAAGAGCGATCTTATCAGCGGATTGCTCTTCAGCCCTTTCACAGCGCCGGCTATACCGGCTAAAAAAAGCGGGGGCGTAAACTGAAAAAAAAGGTCTTTGCTGAATACCGCCAGCTGCGGAAAAAAAGTTTCCCGCAGCGTGTAGAGATCGGATATCTTGTCCAGCCCGTGACCGTAGGCTTTGCGGGTCACGGAATAAATAAATTGAGCAAGCGTCTCGGGGTCCGCCCAGTCTATCGGAGGATCGGCGAGCGACCTCAGGGGCAAATAAAGGAATACAGAAGCCCCCACCAGGAAAAAAAAGAAAGCCTTAGCATATTCGCTCAACCGGAAAGGATGCTTCGTTAAAAAAATCATAGCGAACGAAGGCAGAGCCAGCACGGGAGTGGGACGCACGCCCATAGCCAAACCGGAGACAAAAGCAAAAACAAAAAGTTTCCTCGGATAAGATTTCGCGTAATAGGCGATATAGAAAAGTATCATGATAAAAAACATATCCGGCGCGTAGGATTCGCTCACGATCGCGAGAAGCCAGTTCACTTTTGAAAAAATAAACACCATGCAGAGGGCCGCTGCACTTGTGTTCGGGATACCCAGCCGGAGAAACAGCAGGTAAAACAGGGCCGCGCAGGCCGCCGCGGAAAACGCGCTCAGGAACTTTGTGCGGTATGCCGGGTTGCCGGAAATAAAAAAGGTGTTAAAAAATTTCCCGAAGATAGCGTAGGCGGGATAACCCGGCGGATGGGCCACTGAAAGAGTCGCCGACACAGCGGCGAGTTCCCCCGCGTCTCTGTAGGCGGCAAGCTCACCGGATGCGCTGCGCATATAAAAAAGAAAAGCGAAGGCCGCGATGAGCGAAGCTATAATGGGGACGGTTACTATTACTTTAAGCGATGAGGTCATAGCCTTTTGACGCGCGTATCGGCATTTTTTTCATCCCGCCCGGGCGCTGTTTTTTCATAAAAATCACTTCACCGTCAACCCCCGGCGTCTGGAATTCCGTTCTGCCCCTGAAAGGGCTGTCGGCTATGACATCCAGTCTTTTCCCGACAAAGCTGCGGGCAAATGCAAAACTGATTTTCTGCTGGATTTTCATAAGCGTTTTCGCACGGCCCAAGGCCTCCGCGGCAGACGGACGGCCGCTCATTTTCTCGGCGGGAGTGCCTTTTTCCGGAGAATAAGCGAAGACCCCGGCCCAGCTGAATCTAAGCCTCTTTACATCCTGTGTCAATTTATTGAAGCGTTTTTCGCTTTCACCCGGGAAACCCGTTATAAAAGTCGTCCTGAGCGCCGCTCCGGGGATGTGCCTTCTGATAATATTTATCAGAGCTTCCATTCCGCCGAATGGAGGACGCCTCATCCCTGCCAATATGTGATCGTCCGTGTGCTGAACAGGTATATCAAAATAACGCGCGACTTTGGGAAGAGATGCTATTTTTTTTATAAGGTCTTCGCTGATATGAGCGGGATGCATGTAAAGAATTCTTATCCGGCGGACTTTTTGTATCCGGTTAAGTTTTTCCAGAAGCCCTCCCAGCACGCGACCCGTCGGATCTTTACCGTAAAAGGCGCTGTCATTGGCAATGAGGACCAGCTCTTTAATACCCATTTCAGCCAGAGCCGCGGCTTCCCTTAATATGTCTTTCTCGCTCCTCGACCTGAATTCGCCGCGCAGCGCCGGTATGGCGCAGTAACTGCAGTGATTGGAACATCCCTCGGCTATCTTGACATAAGCATATGAAGTTGGAGTGGAAATAAGACGCGGAATCGAGAAGTCGGCTATAAAATCCGCCTTTCCCACACAGAGCAGGCGCTTGGACTCTTTAGCGCCTGAAGAAAAAAGCTTTCTCAAAATGCCGCTTATGCGCCTGTAGTCCGAGCTTCCCGCGACTGCGTCTATACGCGGGAATCTATCAAAAAGTTTTTTTTTATCCCTCTGCCCAAGGCAGCCGCACACGATTAATTTTGCGGAAGAGGGTATTTTTTTGGAAAGATTTTTTATTTCGTCATTTGACTCTTCGCGCGCGGCTCTCGTAAAAGCGCATGTGTTGATGATAACAGCGTCCGCTTCCTCCGGAAAAGCGCTGACCGCCCATCCTTCACTTCCCAGGAGTCCGGCGGCGCTTTCGCTGTCAACCAGATTCTTGGCGCAGCCGAGCGACACAAAATGCGCTTTTTTTATATCGCTGGTCATGAAAATCGCACCCTCAATGCCTCAATCAGGGCTTTAATACCATCGAGCGGACGGATCTTTTTGCCCTCTTCCTTTGAGCGGGGTTCATAAGATATGGGCATCTCTATGATCTTGACGCCGTTTTTCAGAAGTCTTGAGGTGATCTCGGATTCTATTTCAAAACCGCCCGAACGGAGATTAAAGGATTTAAGCAGTTCAGAGCGCACAACTTTATAACAGGTGTATGCGTCTGTCACGCGCGACAAAAAAATGGCACTTATAAACGCCGACACGAAATAATTGCCCAGAAAAAAATTGATGTACCTTACCGGATTTTTCCGGAGAAACCTGGAACCATAAACCGCGTCGACATCCTCTTTCAGGGCATATTCGGCAAGGGCTTTGAGCTGCAGAGAATCATATTCAGTATCGGCATCCTGCACGGCTATGTACTTTCCGCGCGCGCTCGCTATGCCGGCTCTTAAAGCCGCGCCTTTTCCCTTATTCGTTTCATTCCTGAGTAAGCGCACCTTATAACGGGACGCGATTTCCGCGGTTTTATCGGCGGAACCGTCATCAATGACCAACAGCTCCCACGACGCCGGCAAATTCTTTAATTTATCCAGCACTTCCCCTATGGTGGCTTCCTCATTGTATGCGGGCACTATCACACTGACATCCATAAGAGGTACACTGTCTTTGATTTCTTCCGCGTATACCATGGCTTCTTCCTTTGTTTTTATTTTTTCCGCGGCCCTGGCTTCCTCCACCGCCTCTATTATCCTGCCCACAAGAGGCCCCGGCGGAATTCCGAGCGCCTCCATTACATCATTGCCGTTTAAAAGCGGCGGCCTGTTTATTTTTTTCTCCCTGAAATATACGCGCAAGATTTTTTCCGTAAAATTCTCCTGATTAACCATTTCCGCGAATCTGCCGGGGGCGGTCTCGTAAGAATATCTGTCGCAAAAGGCCGTAAAAACCGCTGCCAGGTGCGCGGAAGAGGCGAATGACCTGAAAAAGCGGTAAAAAGCCCGCTCCGTGGAACGAGCGCTCATGTTTGACGGCCTCATGTGATGATACACGACATCCGAAACGAATTTCATATCGCTTCGGCTGCTCTTGAGTTTTCTCATTATATTTCTCGCGAGAAAACTCCCTATCCTTTCATGTCCGAAAAAACGCAAGCGTCCCGACACCCTGGATGCGGCCTCCGCTTTTCCTATGTCGTGCAGCAGGCAACCCAGTTTCGTTAAAATAATCGTGTGCCGGTCAAAATATTTATCCAAGTCGGATCTGAATTCCGCGAAACGCTCAAAATTCCCGGCCAGCACTTTTTCCTCAAATTTCCTGAGTGTCTCGAGCGAGTGCTCCCACAAACCGCCCTTGTGATAATAATTGTCGTTCCTGTCGCCGAAAGCGGCAAACTCTGAAAAGGTGGCATCAAAAAGCCCGGCCGAGTATATATCATCCAGCCTTCCGGCGGAATGAGGATGCGCGAGAATAAAAAAAAGTTCATCTTTTATCCTTTCACCCGCGACAGAGGAGATCAGTGAAACATTTTTCTTTATTTCCGAAAGTGTGCCCGGATCTATATTTCCCTCTATGCGCGAGGCGATCCTGAAAGCTCTGTACAAACGCAGAGGATCGTCCTGAAAGACCTCAGGGCAGATCATGCGTATTGTTTTTTCTTTCAGGTCTTTCACCCCGCCGGTGGGATCCAGATAATGCCTTGGCGAAGGCCATTCCGCAATGGGTACAGCCATGGCGTCAACGCTAAAATCTCTTTTCAGCAGATCGCTTTTTATATCTCCTCTCAGCGGTGAGAGATCCAGGTACCATTCATGTGTTTTTTGGAGCACTATTCTGAACACCTGCCTTTCGCTGTCCAACACAAAATAGGGCGCCAAGAAAACAGAGGCAAGCTCTTTCGCAGCCTTGGGCAAATTCCCGGGAATCACAAGATCTATGTCACGCGACACTTTTCCCAGCAGCAGATCCCTCACCGCCCCGCCCACAATGTAAGAATCCGGGTATTTCTCCGCAATTAACTTAATTTCTACTATGGGTACTATGGGGTCAGGTCTTGACATTAGACATTTACTTCACAAATACCGCTTCAATGGTACCAAGCTTTATTCTTATATCTGCCAATTGCGCTTTTTTTTCAAATCTCATCACAATTTTGTTCACAGCGGTATAATGCATACCGCCAAACATCTCCGCTATATCTGTAAGCTTCATGTCCGTGTGTTTCCTTATCAGATACATCGCCGTCTGTCTCGGAAGCCCCTGTTTTTTCAGAACTTTATCAGCTGTTACTCCGTAGGCGCGCGCCGTCTCATTGATTATTTTGTCCTTGGAATTTCTCGTCTTTATTTTACGGCCGCCACTTATTTCACCACTCAAATTTTTTCCTCCGGCTGCGCGAATTTTTTTCACTTTATCGGTGAACTCACGGCTCCCTATCACGAACTGCCCGTAAATGAGTTTTTTGATCTCTTCGCTGTCATCAATTCCGCAAAACTCAGCGTATTTTCTGATTGATTCAGCAGATGAAGAGCCAAAACTCTCCATCACAAATTCAGGCTCTGATACATGACTATCAGCAAATCCGGAATATTCGCCGAAACTGCTCCATATGTAATCTTGCGGCCTCTTAACCATTTTCGCCCTCACAGGGTTCAAATGTATATACCGGCTCAAGCGGAGAAGATAATTGTCTTTCTCCACCAGAATCGCCTTATAGCGTCCCTGAAAAACATGCCCTGTACGGCCGTGCCTGTTGTTGTAATATACGCTGTAGGTTGTTTGAACACAATGCATCAAACGTGCAAGATTCGCACGGGTGGTTTCAATCAGAAGATGATAATGATTCGGCATCAACGCATAAGCATACACAATTGTGCCGTATCTGTGCTTTGCCTTTTTTATAACATCCAGGAATTTTTTATAATCGTCAGCATCCCTGAATATTTTCTCTTTGGCATCACCTCTGGAGATCACATGATAAACGGCGCCAGGGTATTCAATTCTTATTGGACGGCTCATGGCTTTTTTTAATATTTATCATGTCTAATGTCAAGACCTGACCCCACTGCTTTTACCACTGCTTTTAGTTGTCTCACATAGGGATTTTTGGGATGGCCGAAGACCTCCCATGTGGAGCCGCTTTCAACAATCCCGCCGTCTTTCATAACGAACATCCTTTCTGAGATGATTTCCGCCAGAACAAGATTATGGGTTATAAAGAGCATCGCAGTGCCGTAGCGCGAATTAATTCTTTTCAGCAGCTTTATAATTGAGGCCGCCGTTGACACATCCAGCGAAGATGTCACCTCATCCAGCACCAAACACGAAGGGAACATCGCGAAACTCCGCGCCGCGGCAAGTCTCTGACGCTGACCGCCGGACATTTCTCCGGGCCTAGCCGAGGCCAGTTTTATATCAAGTGAGAATTCCGCGAATATGCTCTCCACGGAAGAGAGTTCGACGGGCGTTTTATCACCGAGCCTCTTCCTGTTTTTCAGGGCCTCTCCTATAATGAACCCGCCTGTGAGCACAGGGTTCAGGCTCTCAGAGGGATTTTGAAAAACTATTCCTATTTTTGACGCTCTCTCCAGTGGGCTGTATTTCTCAAGAGCCCTGCCCTCTATGAAAACGCCTCCGGAATCGGGCGAAAGGAGGCCCGCGGCTATTTTCGAGAGGGTCGTCTTGCCGCTGCCGCTCTCGCCCACAAGGGCGACAATCTCGCCGGATGAAATAGTCATATTGATGTTTCTGCAGGCTTCTTTTGCCGCGCCACGGGAAAAAAGCAGACCCTTTTCAGTGTAAAAAGTCTTGTTTATGTTTTTCAGCTCTAGCAGCATTTTCAAAACTCCGTGAAAGGCCCCGCGTTAAAACATCTCACCTTGTGGGATGTTCTCATGAGCGGAACAGGGCCAAGACAAATATCACAGGCCCTAGAACACCTCGGGAAAAACGGGCATCCGGCTGGCGGATTTGATAAATCGGGCGGATCGCCAGGAATAATTCCGGGCTCGCGATCCGGCTGGGGAATACATCTGATAAGGGCGTCCGTGTAGGGATGCAGGGGGTGTTTGAACAGATCTGGGCAGGGAGAATCTTCAATGAGCGTCCCACCGTAAAAAATAACGGCACGATCCGTGAGATATCTGATCAGCGAAAGGTCATGGGAAACAAAAAGCAGCGTCAGAGATTCTTTTTCAAGCAGCGTTTTGATCAGCTCTATTATTTCAAACTGTGAAACAGCGTCAAGAGAAGTCGTGGGCTCATCCGCCAGAAGAATGCGCGCGCCCGAGGCCAGCGCCATAGCGAACTGCAGGCGCTGGAGCTGCCCGCCTGAAAGATTGTGCGGGAACAAATCGGGGATTCTTCCGTCAAGGCCGCAGGCCTCGAGCAGCTCCGGGGCCTCTCGCCTGGAACCATGCAGACGGATGGTCTCATCAAGCTGACGGCCTATTTTGATAACAGGATTGAAGGCCGAGTATGGATGCTGGAATATCATATAAATTCCGCCCCGGCGAAGCGCCAGAAGCGCATCCTTATCCATTTTCATAACATCCCTGCCGAGATACAGGATTTCCCCCGAGACGGCCGCTGTTTCCCCGGGATTGAACAAACGCAATATGCTTTTCAGCAGCGTCGATTTACCCGATCCCGATTCGCCGGCAATGCCGAGCGCCTCGCCCGGTCGCACATCCATTGACACGTTTGAAAGAGCATAGACCCGGCCCAGCGTTCTGTGATTATAGACAACGGAAAGATTTTTTATCTCAAGGATCGCGCGGAAAGCGTCGCTGTTTCCCCTCATCTGAAAGCGTAAGAGGCATAACCTACAGCGGAAAGATAATCGCCGGAGACGGATGACGATGTGTCATAATAAAGTTTTTCCGCCGACGAATCCTGAAGCGCGAATATGAGCGCCATCACCGGCCCCAGGCCGCACATGCTTATCCCGTTGTCATGAACGGTCTCAAAAAGTCCCGCTGCATCCAGAGCAAGTATTTTTTTTTCAGCGAGAGCATCCTGTTTTTTCGCCCAATCCGCGGCGCTCATGCCCTTCGGCGGGAGCTGGCCGTAACCGGGACCGCAGTGCGTGAAATCGGAAGAGGCCGCGATAAGCGTGCCCGGAAAGATCTTAACTGTTTCGGCCAAAGCTTTTCCGAGAGCCCGCGCGGTGTCAACGCTGTAATCATACATGGAGATAGGCACTATTTTAACCCGCGGGTTACGCCTCAAAAGGAACGGTATCTGCACCTCTATCGAGTGCTCTCTCATGTGGGAAGAAACATCGGCGGCAAGAGACGGGATCTTCCCGGCAAGCGTCCGGGCAAATTCAACATCGCATTCAGCCGTACCGTTTGGAACGACCCATGCGCCGTCGCCGAATAAAGAGATAGGCCCGCCGGATCCGGTGTGATTAACTCCGAGAATAACCACTCTTTCAGGGATAAGAGCGCTGTAGGAATAGGCCTGTGTCTGTCCTGAATATACATAGCCCGCATGAGGAGCTATCAGGCCGCGGCAGAATGTCCGCCGCTGAAAGTCTGCCGTGGCGGATGGCGGGCATTGCCGGGCTTTCAAATTTTTCCGGGCTGAGGCCAAAAAACCGTCTATCATATTCTCAAGTTCTTTTTTATCACCGGGATAAAAACTCCCCGCGAAAACGGCTTTCCGTATCATTTATCCTCCATCGCGCGTGATGAGGTGGGGACTTCCGAGTCCGCCGTTGCGCCCCGGCGCACTTTCAGCTTAGGCGTGGCTTTCTCAAATTTGCTCAGCTTATCGGCGCGCCTCATTATCTCCGGCAGCTTATATTTTCCCATGGTCTCCGAGACCGTTTCCAGCACAAGGGGAATATCAACGCCCCATCCGATGGAAAGCCAGAGGGGCTTAACGCTTTTTCTCGAGCGGAAACAAATTCCCAGGAGCTCTCCCGTTCTCTCTTTTATAAAAGTGTATGAACCTTTAATGAGCGGGGGCTCTTCGGCTATGCCGTAAAGCCTGCTCTTGGCGCAGCCGACACTGGGTTTGTCGAGCACAATACCCATATGTGTGGCAAGGCCCATGTGAAAAGGATGTGCCAGCCCCTGGCCGTCAAAAATAAAAATATCAGGGTCACTTTTGAGTTTTTCAAGGGACGCGATCAGAGACGGGGCTTCGCGAAAAGCGAGAAAACCCGGCACATAGGGAAATTTGCAGAGCACATCCGAGGTGACATCTTCGACAAACTTCTTCTGCTTCTTTGAATAAACCGTCACCGCGGATTTCGCGCGGCCGCCTTTATAGGCGACATCACAACCCGCTATTAAATCGGCGCTTTGGTAATCTATCATATTTCTGCGCGCTATTTTATCTTTCATGCGCAGCTGTATTTCGTGCGCCTGTTTTATATCTTTCGCGAAACAGAGGATTTTTCCCTCAGTCTTAATTTTCATAACGAAACAAATAAATTTTTTGTCAGATGTTCGTTGTAACCCTTACTCAACAGCGCACTCTTTCCTGATCTTCTCCGCCTCTTCTTCGAAACGGGCGGAAAAATCTTCAGGCGCCTCGCCGCCTGATAAAGTTTTAGCCTCAAGAAGCTGTCTGATCGTTTCATCCCATGAGAATCCGCTGGACGAATAAATGCGGCTCACCTCATTCTCGTCCACCTGAAAATAGCGCGCCACGCGCCCGGCCTCGCCGGAACTGTAATGGAACTGCCTCGCGCACGAAAAAAATGCGGCGGCGGCAACTAATACGAATAAAGCCTTCATGCTACTGGGAAAAAACATCCGCCTGAAATGTAAAAATATCTGTGTCATCGTCTTTCCACGCCTCCTCCTCCAAACCGGCCTTGTGCTTACAGAGGGAATTCATGAATTCTTCCCTGCTCCAGCCCGTCTCATCGGCCACCTGCGGCAGATACACTCCCTGCCTCGCGCCCCGCCGGACTATAACGCCGTCACGGCCGAGAACAACATCATCCGCCGCCACTCTCTGGGGCGGTGTCAAAACGGATATCTCTATTTTTATATCCCGCAGCTCATCTTTTGTCACACGCGGAAATCGCGGATCGCGGGATGAGGCTTCCACCGCCATGTCTCTGACGGTCTCCCATAGCGGCTTCGCGCCCACAATGTTTCCGATACAGCCCCTCAGCATTTCCCCTTTCCGCAGAGTGACAAAGGCCCCCTGCACTTCTTTCAGCCTTTCCGATTCAATATTAAAGTCAGGCACCCTGCCGGTTGAAGCATACTGCTCAACCGTTTTTCTGGCAATATTCAAAAGAGCTTTTTTTTCATCACTGTTCAGCATCCCCACCCCCTTTCTGTAAAAACAAACCGCGCCGTAACCTACAACGCGGGATTTATCGCCCGTGGTATCACCCGAATTCGCGTATTTAAGTACCCTGACGGCATTGGCGCCCGCCAGCCGCGAGGCCTCCATCACAGCCAGCACAGCGTTGGCTCCGCACAGCTGAACCTCACCGCTTTGAAGCGCCGTCTTCAAACCTTCGCTATTAAAATTTTTTATATACGCAAGACAGCTCCGATCCATAACATTCGCCTGTTCATAAGTCAGGTAATGGCTCATATCGCTTGACGCGACGAAAAGCATCCCCCCCTTCGACGCCTTCCGGCCAGGCAGGGACAAGGGGCCTTCCGCCTCCTTGTAGAGCGCGGCAATTCGACGGGCCAGGGCGGAGGAATCTTCAAAACTCTGGCCCACGATGACAGGCGTTAATGAAAAATCCCCGAGAGCCGCTTCTAGATAAGGAAGAACGACTTCAAGGGAGTGCTCCTTCTTATGGATTTTCCCATTAAACGCGGCCTGCTTGAGAACATTGATCTTATTCGCGATCTCCACATTAACGCGCCTGAGGCCAAACGGGGTTTCCCAGGCCTCAGAATCATCTATGGCTATGCCGCTAAAAGCTTCCCTGTGTGAGGGGCCGATAAGGATAACATCATTGAATGTCTTCCCTCTAATAAGTTTGACCGCTTCCGCGGCGACAGATTCGCAATAAACCCAGCCGGCGTGCGGCAGAATAAGGCCTATAACGGTACCGTTAAAGGGAATGGGCACAGAAACACCGCCGGTAGAAACCTGCACGGCGGTATATTTCTCAAGCCGGCTCGCGATAGTGTCTTTGTCCGGGGGATACCACGAACCTCTGCAAACGGCGTTCCTGATCTTTTTCTCGACGCGCGCTCCGCAGCCGAAAAAAATCAGCGCCGCTACGGCAAATAAAAACAGTGTTTTTCTCATCGGGGAATTATATTAAATATTCCCCGAATTCAAAAGAAGCGCTCGAAGAAAGGAATTTACACGGCGGTCAAATTGATGTAAAATCCAAAGATGGAAAAAGGCAAACTTCTGATAATCGGTGGAAACGCCGCGGGCATGAGCGCCGCCAGCCAGGCAAGACGGACGGACCCTGATCTTGATATCACCGTGATAGAACAAAGCCCCTATATCTCCGGGGCATCCTGCGGCCTTCCTTATTTCATATCAGGCGAAATCAAAGACATAAACAGTCTCAGCGTGCGGACAAAAGAATATTTTGAAAAAAAACGGAACATAAAAGTGCTGACGCTGACAAAAGCCGTCAGAATACACCCCTCTTCCAAAGGCGTTGAGATCCTTGATCTTAAAAACGGCACGGCCACGCTTCTGCCATACAGCCGGCTGATTATAGCCGCAGGCGGCTCGGCGGTAAAAAGCGATTCAGGCAAAGGAATTTTCACTCTAAGAAATATAGGAGACGGCCTCGCCTTAAAACAATTTATAGACAGCTCCTCACCCTTAACAGCGGCGGTTATAGGCGGCGGGATGATAGGCCTGGAAACGGCTTCATCCTTCCGCAAGCTCGGAATGAAAGTCACGGTCTTTGAGGGAGGGAGCTCGATACTTCCGGGCTTTGACAGTGAGATAAGCGTCCTTCTTGAAAAATATCTCACGGAAAATAATGTGGAAATTTTAAAAACAAAGGCCTCGGCCTCACCATCATCGGCGGGGGGAGTGGACATAAAAACACCGTCACAATCATACCATTACGATATGGTATTGCTTACAACAGGAACAAAACCGTCGGCGGCACTGGCGAGCGCGGCTGGATGCGAGCTGGGAGAAACGGGAGCCGTGCTCACAAACCAGAAGATGCAGACAAGTATTCCTTCCATATACGCCGCGGGTGACTGTGTTGAGGTGAAACACCTGGTGAGCGGAAAAAATACCTATATGCCGCTCGGCACCACGGCCAACAAAACGGGACGAATAGCCGGAATAAACGCGGCCGGCGGTGATGAGCGTTTCCGCGGGATCACCGGCAGCATGGCGGGAAATATTCTTGATATGACAGTCGCGAAAACAGGGCTCAGCGAAGAAGACGCACGGGAGGCCGCGGGCGAAGTTTTAAGCTCCGTTTCTGAATCAACTTCACGCTCCGGTTATTATCCCGGAAGCTCAAAAATCATAACGAAACTTATTTTTTCAAAAATTTCAGGCCAGCTTCTGGGAGCGCAGATGATGGGGAAAGAAGGCGTCGCAAAACGCATTGATGTTCTCTCTGTTTGCGTATATCAGAAAATGAAATTGCGCGAGATGGCCGGACTTGACCTGACTTACGCGCCGCCTGTCGCCCCTGTATGGGACCCTGTTCTCAAAGCCGTAAACAGCGCTTTACTCAAAATCAAAAAATAGATTAACTATTTTTGAAATTACTTTTTTCTGGCCAGAACTTTTTTGACAGCCGCGAAAACATCTTTGTGCGTCACATTGAAAACATGCATGAGCTCGCGGGCTTCGCCGGATTCGCCGAACCTGTCCTGAACACCGACAAATTCCATAGGTACAGGATTTGTTTTCACCAGGCTTTCCGCCACGGCCGAACCCATCCCGCCCATGACCTGCGCTTCTTCCGCCGTAACGACGGCGCCTGTCTTTGAAGCTTCAAGCACACCTTCCACATCCATGGGCTTGATCGTGGAAAGATTATAAACGGCGACGGAAATCCCTTCTTTTTCAAGCATAAAAGCCGCTTTCAGCGAATCAAACACCAGCGGGCCGCAGGCGATTATGGACACATCCGTTCCTTCTTTGTATTTGGCTATTTTACCGAAGTTGAAAGGCGTTTTCTCATCCGTGATTATGGGCATTGCGTCACGGCCGAACCTTATGTAAACGGGGCCCTTGTTCTCGGCCGCCCAAAGCGTCGCTTTTTCGGTTTCATGAACATCGCAGGGCACTATCACCTGCATGTTGGGTATACAACGCATTATCGCCACTTCCTCAAGCGCCTGATGTGTCGCGCCGTCGGGCCCGACTGAAACGCCACCGTGAGCTCCGCCTATTTTCACATTGGCATCACCATAACATATGGATGTCCTGATCTGATCCCAGCATCTGCCCGATGCAAAAACGCCGTAGGTCGAGAAAAACGGCACCTTGCCGGCCAGAGCAAGTCCGCAGGCGGTGGCCGCCATGTTCTGCTCGGCTATACCCATGGACAAAAATCTATCCGGGAATTTTTCCTTAAACAGCGACACCTTTGTGGATGAAGTGATATCTCCGCCGAGCGCGACTACATCCGGGTTTTTTTCTCCGGATTTCACCAGGCCTTTTGCATAACCCTCGCGCGTTGATTCCAGCTTTGGTTTGTCAAAATCTATTTCCGGAAGTTCTGTTTTTTTCATTTTATTTTCTCCCACAATTTTTCTTTCTCGTCCAGTTCCGCAAGTGCCGCTTTTTCCTGCTCCGGATTCGGCGCGACGCCATGCCATCCGGCGATATTTTCCATGAAAGACACGCCTTTGCCCTTGATGGTTTTGGCTATTATCACGCTCGGCGCGTCCTTACATTCCCTGGCTTTCGCGAAAGCTTCCTTGATTTCTTTCACGGAATGGCCGTCTATCTGAATCACATTCCAGCCGAAAGCTTTCCATTTTTCAGGAATAGGGTTGATGTTCATCACATCTTCCACCGCCCCGTCTATCTGAAGGCCATTGTTATCAACCATGGCGCAAAGATTGCTTAACTTATAATGCGCCGACGACATCGCCGCTTCCCAAACGCTTCCTTCGTCGAGCTCCCCATCGCCCAGCATACAATATGCCCTGTTGGGTTTTCCGTCAAGCTTGAAAGCCAGCGCCATGCCTCCGGCAACGGACAGCCCCTGTCCGAGAGAACCCGTGGAGGCCTCAAGGCCCGGAAGGCCCTTGTTCACGCCGGGATGCCCCTGAAGGCGCGACCCGAGTTTTCTCAAAGTGATAAGTTCTTTCGTATCAAAATATCCCCTGTGCGCCAGCGCCGCGTAAAGAGCGGGGCACACATGTCCTTTTGAAAGGACAAAATAATCCCGGTCTTTTTTATCGGGTTTCGCGGGATCTATGTTCATCTCGTCAAAATAAAGGACCGTCATCAGATCGGCGGCCGAAAGTGAACCGCCGGGATGGCCGCTGCCAGCAGCGGAGATCATCTTTATTATGTCCTTCCTTATAAGCCATGCCTTTTTTTCCAATTGCCTAATTTCCATTATCTTCCTCCCCCGTTTTTTCTTCTTCGTTATTATCTTCCCCGGTTTTTTCTTCGGCCGGTTTCTCTCCGTCCAGAAGCATTGACACTCTTGAAAGCAGCTGCCTTGAGTTAAAAGGCTTCACTATGTACCAGTCGGCCCCATTTTCAATGGCTTTCTCGAAATCCTCACCCATGCCCAGCGCCGTGAGCATTATTACGGGAAGATCTTTTGTGCTTTCCGAAGATTTGAGTTTCCGGCACACTTCATAGCCGTCCATTCCGGGCATCATAACATCCAGCAGGATAAGATCCGGCCTGTATTCGGGTATTTCCTGAAAAGCCTCAATGCCGGATGACGCGCACCTGACGTCATAACCTTTTTTCTGCAGCATGATGCGTATCACAATCTGAATTTTGCTGTCGTCGTCAACCACTAGAATCTTAGCCATTATAAACTCCTTGCGTTTTCTAAAAACTTTTTATTATAACAAGTTTTTCCGCTCAATGGAAACAGACGCTTTAAAACGCCCCGTATTTCCATTTATCAGCCTATGCTCTTTTCCCCCGAACTGAGATGCCTGGGCCTCTCCAGTTTTTCAAGAACTTCTTTTTCGCTCATTCCCGTACCAAGTATCTTATGAACTTTAACCATAAAGGCTCCGTGCGTTATAGGTTTTGGCACAAACTCAACAACATTCGGCTCCAGCTCGACAAGGCCCGTCCGCTCCTGGGGAGAAAGTGCCTTGGCCGAAAGAATCAGCACAGGCACCTGCGCGGTCCGGCGGGAAACCGTTTGCAGTCTTTTTATGAGCTCGTAACCGGAGAGCCGTCCGAGATTCAGCTCCGTGATGATCAGATCGGGATTGTCGTTGAGGGCATGGAGAAC
>Ga0180009_10000712_pt1 | contig 43719 bp, 30 predicted proteins | sample OS_PC_MetaG_FD_123537 | JGI IMG/M metagenome (GOLD analysis project Ga0180009, IMG submission 123537) | Groundwater microbial communities from the Aspo Hard Rock Laboratory (HRL) deep subsurface site, Sweden - OS_PC_MetaG | ecosystem: Environmental > Aquatic > Deep subsurface > Groundwater...
GATACGGATATGGCGTCAGAGATGTCCGAATTCACCAAATACCAGATCATGACCCAGGCAGCAACAGCGATGCTGGCTCAGGCAAACCAGACTCCGAACAATGTTCTGGCTTTGCTACAGTAATGGGAACTCAGTTGGATAACTCGAGTTAACCGGTTTGCCGACAGCTATATTATGGTTGTACCTGTTTCAGAAAATCGACCGGAGGAGAAGGAGTGAGAGTAAATGCTGATAATTATGCCGAGTTAATATACCGGTTGATTTTCTGAAGTATGAAGATTGTCGAGGTGCATTTTGAGAATCTTTAGCATTAGCGGAATTGCTTTAATGTACAGGATACTTTTGATTTTACGGACAATATCTATCTGCCAGGCAGGAAAAATTCTTATGAATAATCGTTTGTGATGAATCCTTATCTGCCGGACGGAGAATATTATGGATAATTCAACCGGGCTGTTACCATTTATTTTATGATCGGATAAAAGCAGCAAAGATGTAGGGAGAGTTAAAAAAACCAAAGAAATAGAGTTGAATGACCTTTGTAAAACTGATGTTTAATTTTAATTTATCCCAGGAGTCACCAGCTTGGGAAAACAGCCGGGAATGGTTGATTGGTGCCGAAACAATGCGGATAAAGGCTTGTTTGAGAAGACCATACTTTTAAATTTCGATGGTATGATTGCTCTCTTTGGAAAATAAGTTGGAGAAATGAATAACCCTTTAAAAGATTGCTAGTGGATATTCTGTTATTTGGTAGAACCCAAAAAAGCTTCTACAATTATCGAAAAAATAGTGGGGAACTTAAGAGGGCATCCCATTTGATATTGAAAACAGTGAGATAAAGGGGTGTAATGTCCGGGAAGTTTTTTACTAGAAGAAGGTACACGAATAGATTCTCATGTTTGAAGATCTGAGTAAATTAGTTTGGCTCAAATTTAATGAAATTGTAAAAAGTATAGAAAATTTAAAAACGTGTAGTGAAGCAACCTTATTTGATTTGGAATCTTGGGATTGTGAGATCCCTGGTTGAAAAAGAGAGTATTGCTTACAAAACAAAAAACTACTTTTTACAATTCTATTAGGTTTGATCCGTGAAATTTCGGATTCTCATGAAACAGATAGTGATGTTTAATAATCGGATGGAGTTCTATAGGTCGGCTCTTTTCTAATAATATCGGTTCATTGGTCTGGATAAAAAGGCTGTATGCACCGATCACAAATTGAATCAGGGAGGAGTTACCCTAAAGATAGAAAAACCGTTAAATGATTAGGCAATACTGAAAATGGAGACTGCTTATAATAAGAGCAAATTACATGAACAAGCGAGATAGGTTCATATGTACAAAAGACTTAATAATATTTGAATCAGGAGATCAACCTAGCATTTTCTGATTTAATATTTTGAAAGATGTCATTCAAATAAGGAGGTTGTTATGAGTGTTTATAGCAATCAATATGCGTTAAAACTCGGTGAACACGGTGATAATGGTGGATTGGAGGCTAATTTTAAAACTCCTGTACGTGATCCTCTATTACACACGGAATACGTGTCTTCAGTGAACCAGGAAAGATTTTCTACTATTGGGAAATTGGAAAGTGGAGTATCACTGCTGCAGACTGCGCAGCAACAGGTAGAAAAAATAAGGTCTTGGCTTAGGGAAATACATCAATTCCTTGATGGACAGGGAGGGAAAACTTCGCCCCTGAATATCCCTAAATCGGTCATTAATAAATATCTTGAAGACCGTCTGAACCTGGTAAAAGAGGCAGTTGATACGGCAAGTTTTCAGAATCGAACCATTTTAAATGGTGATTGTGGCGTTATGGCAAAAGCAACAGGTCAAAACCTTCGTTTTGTGAGGGGGTCTGCCAGAGTGATCTCTTCCCAAAATGTTGGTTACCCGGTTGCTGTTTTCCAAGCTCCAAAATCCAGCATGTTGGTCGGCACTAACCAGGTTACGGCCGAAGATATTCAAAAAGAGACTTTGATTGCAATATCTGATGGAATGCAGGAAGCCCGGTATTATCCTCGGAAGGATGAAACACCGGAAAGCTTGATAGTCAATTTGCGCAGGAGTCTGGTAAACCACAATGTTGAAGTGGATGTCTTCCGTACAAAAGATAATAGACTGTTTTTTAAACATAATCAGCTGGGTTCCAAGTATAGTTTCAAGGTACTGAGTAGTAACAGCTGCCTTGTATCTTCAAAACCAGGCCAATATCGCCCATCAATCCCCGGAATTGATATCGCGGGAACGATTGGGGCCGAGAGCGCGCATGGAGATGGTGGTTTTTTGATTGGGGATGTGGGAAACAAACAGACTGACGGATTAATTGTCTATTATGACGGGACTGTGGATTTTCCCGGTCAAGTGGTTGGCCATATAGAAACAATTCAGCAAGGGCTGACCATACCTTTGGATACGGCGGAGTCAAAATTTGAGATACTCAGTATCCCTTCCATCCATCCCGAAGTATTGGCCATTGGAGTGACCTATAGAAGTGGTTTTAAGGATCTGAACAGTATCCGGGTTTCCAATGAATATGAATGGAGAGACGCCCTGAAAATGGTGTTATGGAGTCTCGTTTACCTGGAATACTTATCAAAGGAGTTGAAAGCAAAAGAAGATGACTATGTCGATAGGACAATATCCCTGTTGCAAGGGAATACGGGATCAATACCGGCAAATAATGAAACACTTTGCTTTTCCCAGGAGAAGGTAAACGACATGGTCTCTCAGTTAAAGGAGATGTTAAAGTAACACATAAAAAGTTGCTAATTTGAAGGATACAACACTTTTGAACCTGATAGTAGGCAATTGCTCCTGGATTCATTCCATTCGATTTGGGATGGATTTCATTCAGAGGTCTGGATAAAACAGGAAAGATTATTATAGAACTTTTTCTTCTTATATAGATCAGCTCTAGGCAATGGTCTATATAAGGTTTCAAGTGCAGCTTCACTTCCATTTGAGGTGGAAAATGGGGTTTTTTCAATAAAGCCAAAAAAGGAACCCGGAGTTGCCAAACGTTGGTTTGTTGTTCCTGGAGAGATATGTTAACCAACACTTTTAAGCCAAAAGAGCATCATTCATTTCAGGATAAGTGCTCTTTTTAAAAAATTGATTGGCCCATTCGCTACAAGGAGGTAGAAAATGAGTTTAAGGATAAACCACAATACAAGTGCAATCAATTCGCATCGAAACTTGCAGGCAAATCAGTCAAGTATGGCAAAAACGCTGGAGCGATTATCTTCCGGATATCGTATAAATCGGGCTTCGGAAGGTCCGGCTTCTCTTGTGATTTCTGAACAGATGCGTGCCCAGATTGCGGGCATGAATCAAGCGATTGACAATTCTGAAACTGCCATTTCATTGGTACAAACCACTGAGGCTAATATGGCGGAGATCAACAACCTTTTGGTCAGTATCAGACAATTGGCGATTCATGCCGCTAACGAAGGGGTAAATGATGAGGTTATGTTGGCAGCGGATCAAGGTGAAATTGATAACGCCCTGTCCACCATCGCTAGAATTTCAGATCAAGCCCAGTTTGGACAGAAGAAACTGCTCGATGGTTCTCGAGGTGCATCCGGCACAACGACAGGAGATTACCTGGAATTTGTTGGAGCTACCCTGAACACCGGAGATTCCCGTGAGAATGGGTTTGATGTCAAAATAACCCAGGCAGCCACAAAAGCAGCCGTTCAAGGGTCTGTTGCCCTTACGGATGAAATTGTAAAGGGCCGGGAAACTTTGACAGTCATCGAAAACGGGAAAATGGCTACCTATACATCCAATGCGGATGATACTGCCGCAACCCTGGTTCAGAATCTTAAATCTGAAATTGATCGAAAAGGGTTGAACCTGGATATCCGTCTGACTGAAGCCAATACCATTGAAGTGATGCACAAGGAATATGGCTCAGAACATAGCTTCCAGGTGTCAAGCAACACAGCCGGGGTGTTGAGTAAAGAATCGGCTGAGATCGAAGTGGCTGCCAAGGGATTGAATGTTAAGGGTACCATTAATGGTGAATCTGCTGTCGGTAGCGGACAGATTCTGACCGGAGTAGCCGGTGCAAAATGTGTGGATGGTCTTAGTGTCAGATTTTATGGTGAAGGAAAAGACCTTGTAATGCCACCCAACTGCACGGTTGCCGATTTACAGGTCGAAGAAGGAGCGGAAGAGGTTCCGGCCGGAACTCAACGGCTTGAAGTAACTGAAGCCGGGGCATCAGCAGGTCGAGTCTTTGTTGCTCAGAATTCCATGAAGTTTCAGGTTGGAGCCAATAAGGATCAGACTGTTGGGATCTCCGTTACCGCCTCTAATCCCGAAAATCTGGCAAAAGGTGTTGCCAATCATTCCGGGTTTAAAAGTCTGCGGGATGTCGATGTCAGGAATTTTCAGGGCGCCCAGGATACCCTCAAAATCGTGGATGCAGCGATTAATGAGATAACTGCTGCCAGGGGAAATATGGGAGCTTTCCAGAAGAATACACTGGAGGCTAATCTGTCCAACCTGAGAATAGCAAATGAGAACTTGATCTCATCTGAATCCATTATTCGTGATGTGGATATGGCCAAGGAGATGGCTCAGTTCACTCGAAACCAGATCATGACTCAGGCTGCGACAGCAATGTTGGCACAGTCAAATCAGTTGCCGCAGAATGTGCTGCAATTGTTGGGGTAGATCGAATTGGATTTGAGGTAGTGATTTTATAGCAAGATCTTGAATTATTAGAGAAAATCTATAATTTCACTATTTTTTAGGTGATAATCTCTGACATGGGATTGTAGAAAAGACCATTAAAACAGGTCTTTAACGTTATCGGACTTAATCTACAGGGAGGTAGATTATGAGCTTTCGAGTAAACCATAATGTCAGGGCTATTAATGCTAATCGGAATCTCCAGTATAACCAGAACGATTTAACCCGGTCCTTGGAACGGTTATCTTCAGGAATCAAGATAAACCGGGCGTCAGATGGGCCGGCAGCGTTCGCGATTTCGGAGCATTTACGATCACAAGTGGTTGGGCTTAACCAGGCAATCGACAATTCCCAGACAGCTGTTTCGCTCCTGCAGACGACAGAGGCAAACATGGGGGAGATAACCTCCCTGCTGACTGGAATTCGCCAACTTATCATTCATTCCCTTAATGAAGGAGCGAATGATAGCGTGACCCTGGCTGCCGACCAGAATGAGATCGAAAATGCGCTGGAGACGATACATCAAATAGCATTAAACGCCCAGTTTGGAGAGAAAAAACTGTTGGATGGATCCAATGGCGTTACCGGGGCAACTACCGGTAACAACCTTGAATTCGTTGGTGCAACAATGGCTACCAAAGATTCACGAGAGCAAGGCTTCAATGTTAGAATTACGCAAGCTGCAACCAGATCTTCGGTTACAGGGAGCACTGCCTTGACTCAGGAATTGGTCAACGCCGGTGAAAAGCTGGTGGTGATTGAGGATGGAAAAATGGCGAGTTACATGTCCACGCCGGATGATACGGTGGATACGACCATCCAGAATCTAAGGTCGGAAATAAAACGAAACCGCCTAAATGTTGATATTGATGCTGATCCTTCAGGCATTATTACCATAAAGCACCATGACTATGGATCTGGTGCGTCTTTTCAAGTCTCCGGCAGTACTGCGGGAGTTTTGAGTAAAGAGGCAAATGAAATTTCCATGGCGGAGGCGGGGGTTGATGTAAAGGGTACCATTAATGGTGAGTCGGCAACAGGAGCCGGACAGGTTTTGACCGGCATAAAAGGGGCAAAATGTACTGAAGGGCTTAGTGTCCGCTATTATGCCGATGGTAAAGGATTGCTCAATGAACCGGAATGCACCGTTTATGATTTGGAGAGTGAGGGAGAAGTGGGTGAACAATCCCGGATGATTCCCGAGGAGGGGATCACTGTTGGCAGGGTGTATGTGTCGCAAAACTCCATGATATTTCAAATTGGGGGTAATCTGGCGAATACGGTGGGATTTTCATTGAGCAATATGAAACCCGCAAGCCTTTCCACAAATGTGATTAACAAATCCGGTTTTCGGTCACTGGCTGATATTGATGTTCAACAGTATGAAAAAGCCCAGGATTCTCTGAGAATTGTGGATGAGGCTATTGGTCAAATATCGGCGGAAAGAGGGAGGCTGGGGGCGATTCAAAAAAACTCCCTGGAATCCAACTTGTCAAATTTGAAGGTGGCCAATGAAAATTTGATTTCATCGGAATCACTTATTCGGGACACGGATATGGCCAGGGAAATGGCCGTTTTTACAAGGGATCAGATCAAAACGCAATCCTCTGCTGCCATGTTGGCTCAGGCAAATCAAGACTCGGAAAAAGTCCTGACATTGCTGAGGTAGGATCGCCTTGTCCCTTCGCGGAAAGCGATGAGAAGAGCCTGTGATAAAAGATCTCGCAGAGATTAAAGAGATTTTGTGTTCTCAGGTGGTGGCATGAAGAAAAATGACAGGATTATCTGGAAATTTAAGTTGAATGTTATCTCTGGGGGTAAACCGGGATATGGATCAGGGATCAGATAAACGGATTCCAGGTCAAATCCCATAAATACCCAAATAGGTGTGTTCTGGGCATAAGATTCACTTTTTCTAACGGTAGGGTAGTCTTAGTGATAGTTTTGGCGGGGATGCAATCCCAAAGCACTTAGTTAAGAGCAAGTAGAAAGGAGTTTTATTGATAATCAATTATTATTAATTGAACGTTTATTATTACTTCTTTTAAATCTGCTTATGATGTGTATAGTGTTTCTTCAAATAGTCAATAATCAATTGTTAATTAAAAACTATAAATGATTTTTTGTCTAAGTAAACGCAAGTAAACGCTAATGGGATCAACAGACTGTGTCACAATACAGAAAACGCACCTCAGCTGAGTTAGTTCGTACCGTGTCATGTCGGACTACGATCCGGCATCCAGGGTAAAAACAATATATTACAACTAGATCCTGGATCGGGCCTGTCCTCAGCTTGACTGGGGATTCGTGATGATAAAGCGAAAATATAATTTTTTTCCACTACAACACAGCCTTACCATTGTTAATGGCTAAGGCCGGATTAAAAATTTAAGCATGAATCTTTGGATCTTTGATATTTCTAATATTCAGTTGTTTCCTTATAGGCCAATTGCTAATGGCAAACAGCTTAAGAACTTAGAATGCCATGAGAAGATTGAGAACAGTTAAGATAATAATATTAGTATATTACTGACTAACATAAATAAGATAACAATCAAGAATTTTTGTGACTTATAGAAAGATTGTATCAAACGGTACTTTTAGTATGTAAATATCATACTTTGTCACCGTTTATCATGAGGCTAAACCATAGGTTTGTGTCAGAAAACGGTGTTGTTTGATAGTTGAGGTTTCCGTTTTGATTTCTTGCAGAACAGAAATTATCACCTTGGTGACAGGAAACCGATCGGTATTGCAGTGATAAGATCTACTTTTTCCTAAGGCAGGATTATTTGCCTTAATTTTTAAATCTTTTGCAGGGAGGTGAACAATTTAGAGAGATAAAAACAGTCAAATATAGGGGTAATCTCAAGGGATGAGTATTACTCAGAAAAGATATCGATGAGATATCATACATAACTACTACAAGGAGGTAGATTATGAGCTTACGAATAAATCATAATACCAGTGCTTTAAATTCCCATCGGAATCTGCAAGCCAATCAGATGAGATTGGGAAACACACTGGAGAAACTGTCTTCGGGGTTGAGGATTAATCGGGCATCGGAAGGTCCGGCTCAACTGGTGATTTCAGAGCAGATGCGTGCTCAGATTGCAGGTTTGAATCAGGCAATCGATAACTCCGAAACTGCGGTCTCACTTGTTCAAACGACTGAAGCGAACATGAGTGAGATAAACAATCTTCTGGTCGGAATCCGACAGTTGGCGATCCATGCTGCCAATGAAGGGGTCAACGACTCAGTGATGCTTGAAGCAGATCAACGGGAGATTGAAAACGCTATCGAAACCATAAACCGGATTGCCAGGCAGGCACAGTTTGGTAATAAAAGGTTATTGGATGGCTCCAATGGCGCATCGGGCACCACAACCGGGGATGATCTCGAATTTGTGGGGGCTACTCTGAAAACCGGAGACTCAAGAGAAAACGGCTTTGATGTCAAGATTACGCAGACAGCAACCAAAGCCAGTGTCATGGGAACGACTGCCCTGACTCCTGAGGTTGTAGCGGCGGGTGAGACTCTTACTGTTATTGAAAATGGTAAGATGGCAACCTATACTTCAAATGCTGACGATACGGCGGAAACGACAGTTCAAAACTTAAGATCGGAAATCGAACGAAAAGGATTGAATGTCGACATTCTGCTGCGCGAAGGCAATATGATTGAAGTATTCCACCGTGAATATGGCTCGGAAAGCGATTTCCAGGTTTCAAGTAGTACAGCAGGGGTTTTAAGCAAAAATGCCGGAGAGATTATGATCTCTGATAAGGGATCGGATATCAAAGGAACCATCAATGGAGAATCGGCTATCGGCCGAGGCCAGGTTCTGACCGGTGTTGAGGGAGCAGCTTGTGTTGATGGCTTGAGTGTCCGTTATTACGGAGAAGGTAAGGGAATCCTGGTTCCACCAGACTGCGAGGTGGCCGATATTGAAGTTGAAGCAGGAGAAGAACCTGTTGAACAACGCCCTGAAATACCAGAGGATGGTCTTTCAGTGGGTAGGGTTTTTGTTGCACAAAACGCTATGAGATTTCAAGTCGGTGCCAATCAGAATCAGACAGTCGGTATCTCGGTAAAAAGCGCGGATGCCGAAAGCTTGGGAAAGGGTGTTGCCACCAGGTCTGGGTTTCAAAGTCTGGCTGACATTGATGTCCGAACCTTTCAAGGAGCTCAGGATACATTAAAAATGGTTGATACGGCCATAGACCAGATTACGTCTGATCGAGGTGAATTAGGTGCTTTTCAGAAGAACACTCTGGAAGCAAATTTGTCCAACCTGAGAATAGCCAATGAAAACCTGATTTCTGCAGAATCTATCATTAGAGATGTGGATATGGCGAAGCAGATGGCTGAATTCACCAAAAATCAGATTATGACGCAGTCTGCAACTGCTATGTTGGCTCAATCCAACCAGATGCCTACTAATGTATTGCAGTTACTGGGCTAAGATTGGCAAAGAGTTTGATTTAAATGCAGCCGGTGAACTTGAAAAAGATAAATCGGCTGCCAAACCAGTGAATTTTTATTGACTGTAAAATCACTTTAAATTGTTCCTTTATTGAAGCTTGCAGCCAGGGTGATAAGTATGATGAATTACCCTGATCTTCAGGCTTGACATGGATGTTAAACTTAAAAACGGAGTTTGTTTATGGATGAAGTTTTTTAACAAAAACAGGAAGAATCCTGTATAGATGAAAAATCTCATACAAGGAGGTATGTTATGAGTTTAAGAATTAATAACAATATCAGTGCGCTCAATGCGCATCGAAACTTGAAACTCAATGATGATAAGCTCACCAGAACCCTGGAGAGACTGTCATCAGGACTTCAGGTGACAAGGGCTGCTGATGGTCCCGCTAAGCTCGTTATTTCAGAGCAGATGAGGGCACAGGTGGGTGGTTTGAAACAGGCGATTGATAACTCGGAAACGGCTATTTCACTCGTCCAAACCACTGAAGCGAACATGTCCGAGATCAGTAACCTTCTGACCGGTATCCGGCAGTTGGCGATACATGCTGCCAACGAAGGGACAAATGATGATGTGATGCTTCAGGCGGATCAAAATGAGATTCGCAACGCTTTGGATACCATCAACAGAATCTCCGACCAGGCCCAGTTTGGAAACAAACGCCTGTTGGACGGTTCCAATGGGGCATCGGGTTTTGCTACCGGGGATAGTCTGGAGTTTGTGGGAGCAACACTGAACACCAAGGATTCCAGCGAGCATGGATTTGAGGTGAAAATCACCCAGAATTCGACTCGATCCGGGGTCGTTGGTTCAACTGCTCTAACCAAGGAGATGGTTGCTGCCGGAGAATCGTTAACCGTGATTGAGAATGGAAGAATGGCAAAATATACTTCCAATGCTAATGATACGGTTGAAACGACGGTTCAAAACCTGCGATCGGAGATTGCCCGCAACGGTCTTGATGTTGATGTATTTGTCGATGAAGGGGGTGTCATTAGTGCCCGTCACAGGCAATACGGTTCCGATTATAACTTCCAGGTGGCCAGTAGCACGGCTGGGGTGCTTTCCAAAGAAGCCGACCAGATTGAAAGTGCTGTGCTAGGATTGGACATCAAAGGGGTTATCAATGGTGAATCAGCCATCGGAAAGGGTAGAATTCTCACGGGCATATCCGGTGCTCAGTGTATTGACGGGTTGTCCATTCGGTACTCAGGTGATGAGCCAATTGGACTGGTGGCGGAATGTGAGGTCTATGACAAAGTTGGTGAAGCTGAAACTGAAGAGGCTCAGGGATCGGAAGATATACCCGAAGGAGGAAAAGCGGTCGGTCGGGTATTTGTTTCTCAAAAATCCCTCAAGTTTCAGGTTGGTGCCAACCAGGAGCAGACAGTCGGGATTTCATTAGGCAGTACGCATTCCGACAACCTGGCCCGCGGAGTCCTTAACAAAAGCGGATATCGAAGTTTGAACGAAGTTGATGTAAGGACATTCCAGGGAGCTACCGATACACTAGCCCTTGTTGATAATGCCATCAATGAGGTAACCGCTACACGGGGAGCTCTGGGTGCTTTTCAGAAGAATACCCTGGAAAGTAATCTCTCGAATCTCAGGGTGGCGAGTGAAAACCTGGTATCTGCTGAATCTGTCATTCGTGATGTGGATATGGCAGCTGAAATGGCAGAATTTACCAAACATCAGATTATGATGCAGTCAGCAACCGCAATGCTGGCGCAGGCTAATCAGATTCCTCCTAACGTATTGAGATTGCTGCAATAGGTTAGGGTCATATTTTACCTGTCTTGAGGCATGTCGCTTCAAGACAGGCATTAAACAAATCAGAGTTGTCATGAAAATAAAAATGATTGTATTTTCCCTGCTGTTTTTTTTGGCTGTTATGGTTTCAGGCTGTGGAATGTTTGGTGGGAAAACAAACAAGAAGTGCATTCCATGCCAAAGCAGTCAACTAAGTATTTTTTCTGAATATCAAATAGCTGCAAGGATGCCTTGATATTCGATTCAGCCTGATGACACGGAAGTTGAAAATTAAAAGAACGACCAGAATGAGACGATCAGGTTTTCACAAGGATAGTGGAAACAGGCAATTTGGATTACTCATATTTGTATTCAGGCAGGGTTTCGCACTTGAATACTTTCCAATCGTTTTTTTCAAAAAGGTTGGAGTAAGCTTTGTTCCGTGTTTCCTCATCCGGAAAAACACCGAACAAGGTACTGCCTGATCCTGATAATCCACTGAAGAGTGCACCCTGTTTCAGAATGGTTTCTCTGGTAACTTTTAATTGAGGATATCGCTCGACTAAAGGGTACCAAAAATCATTATTGTCAGGCGTTAAACTCCTGAATTCATCAAGGGAGTAATGATGTAGCAGTCTTTGTCTTTTGGACTTGTTGCAGATTGAATACGCCAATTTTGTTGAGACAGGAAATCCGGGGTATACCAGAAGCAGATTTATGGGATCAAATCGTTGCAGAACGGTCAATCGTTCACCAATTCCTTCGGCCAGGGATGGCCTGGGATTGAGAAAAAAAGGGACATCGGCTCCCAGACTTAATGCAAGTAGAGATAGTCGATCATCGGGAATATTAAGACGGAGTAACCTATTAGCCATCACAAGGGTTCCGGCTGCATTCCCGCTTCCCCCTCCTAAACCAGCCCCCCACGGGATTTTTTTATCCAGCTCTATGGATAAGGAAAACTTCTTACCCGCTTCTTTCTCCAATAAACGAATGGCTTTTATTATTAAATTATCCTCCTGATTCACCCCGGGTAAATTGGTTCTTAGTTCAACTCTCCCGGAATCGGAGGGGGACAACCTGATCCTATCGAATACAGATACCGGAATCAGGTCCATAACCAATTCATGATAGCCGTCTTGCCTTTTTGATTGAATCAACAGATAAAAATTTATCTTTGCCGGAGTGAGGAATGAAATGGGTTCAAAATCCGGCATAAGAATCCTTGCTGAGAGAGGTTGGGCGGAAAACTCAGTTGTTTATAGGCGTCTCCAATAATTCCGGGGCAATTAAAGGTAAGAACCTATTTCAGATATTTTTCAATGGTGTTGATGAAAACCGTTATCGGTAAGGCTCCGGAAATTATTTCTCCGGTGACGGTGTTTAATTTTGAGTTATATGAGCCGATAACAAACCCGGGTGCTCCGTTAATACCTGCTTCGGTTGCGTCTTTTTGATCCTTTTCCAGTCTTGACCGATAAGTTTCTTGATCCAGACAATCATTGAACTTTTTCAGATCCTTTACACCTACCTGTTTTGCATAGGATTTTAGATCACTTATATATAGATTTCTTGGACTCTTAAACAGCAACTCGTGGTATTCCGTAAATTTCCCCTGATCACGGGAGCACTCTGCCGCAATGGCTGCTTCATCGGCTTCCCTGTGAAATGGCAGGGGAGCGTGACGATAGCCAAATATCACTTTGCCTTCAAATTGGTCTCTTAATTCGGCAATGGTAGGTTGAACCTTTGCGCAAAAAGGGCATTGATAATCGGAAAACTCCAACACCATCACCCGGGCATTCCGGTCTCCTCTTAAAAAAGCGGTACCGATAGGGACTTCCAATAGAAAATCATTGGGAGATTCCAGGTATGAAACGATCAATCCATCCTTTACAGCATCACTGAACATGCTGGTATAGAACTCGGTGTCGGCTTTTTGCTCCAGGTATTGTATGATCATGGGATAAAACTGTTCGTAACTTCCCCTGGAACTCAGGTTGTTGGCCTGGTAAAAAGCCTTGGCTTGTTCATCTTTTATTTTTACTGTCGGCTTATTGGAATACTTCGGGTATTTCTCACCCAATCTGACAACAGCTTCTTTCTTTAATTGAGAGTCCAGTAATTCAAACAGCTGGTGTCTTAACTCATTTATTTTTTTGTCTTCGATATCCGTGATTCTTACAGGGTCTGAATCGATGCTGGCAATAACCGGGTTGGAATTGAATATTTTAATGCCTTTTTCGACGGCGGATAGGTTTTCGGAGCGTGTTAAACCAATAAGGATGGCCAATAAGAAGATCAAAATCGCTGGAGCTCTTACGTTCAGTTTCATGCGGCCTCAATTTTAAAATGGAAAAAGTGAAATTTTTGAGAAGGAAACAGGAGGTTTATCAAATCTACCCCATGATTTCTAAAAAAGCATCAACACAATCCGGACACAATTGTGATTCCCGTACTTCGAGGATAATCTGCAGGGCGACCTCTTTTGGAAAACCTTTACGATAGGGACGATCCGTGGTTAAAGCATCATAGGTGTCTGCAACTGCTGTTATTCGTGACCAGATGGGGATTTTTTTACCTTTCAGTTGTGATGGATATCCAGTCCCGTCAAACCGTTCATGGTGGTGAAGCACTATGGGGATGACTTCCTTGAGACTGGGTATGGGTTGAAGAATATTACTTCCGATTACCGGATGCTGCTCAAAAATCTTTTTTTCAATTTTTGTCAATTGACCGTTCTTCAGTAACAGGCTGTCAGGGATTCCAATTTTTCCCAAATCATGCAGTCCTGCGCCAATCCTTAAGGTTTGGATATCATTTTTGGAAACATTCATAGCTTCTGCAATTGAGACCACAAAACGGGATACATTTTCAGAATGGCCGCGTGTATAAGGGTCTCGAGCTTCAAGAGCATGGGCCAGGCTTGTGATACTGCCAAGCATTGCTTTCCGTTCTGAGATAAGCCGTTCCCTGTCCTTGAGCAAAAGCTGGAACTGTGTGGAGAGCAGTTTCTCCGTCAGGATGACAAGTTGCTCCACATTAAATGGTTTGACCAGATATGCAGCTGCTCCCTTTTCGACCATACTTCTCATGGATGCGCGATCACTGTTGGCACTCATGACAATAAATGGGATCTTGGAAAGCTTTGGATTTTCATTGATACGATCACATAACTCAAATCCGTTCATAACAGGCATATCGAGATCGCTGATGATAATGTCCGGTTTGATGTTTTTTAAAAGATCCAGTGCTTTTTTCCCATTGAGGGCAGTCAAAACCTGAAAACCTGATTTGGCCAGTCCATTCTCAACCAGTTTCAAAATGGTTTTAGAATCATCAACTACCAAAACTATTTTATTTTTATGAAAGAAAGATTTGTGCAGGATATCTTCAATGGTGCCAATGAGCAACTTTTCTGCCATGGATTTTGGGACATAGGCAGAAGCCCCGACCTCAAATCCCTTTTCAACATCACTGTCACGTTCCATTGAGCTTAGAATCACGACCGGTATACTACGTGTCGCCACATCTTCTTTCAATTGTTTGCACATCTCAAGCCCGTCCATTATCGGCATGTCAACATCCGATAAAATCAGGTCGAACTCTTGAGAACGCGCTTTCTGCAGACCGCTTTCCCCATTATCGGCTACGGTTATTTCAGCCTTAATCGACTTGAGCCGAGATTTAATTATATTCTGGAGAGAGCGACTATCCTCTACAATCAGGATTTTAGGGTCGGTCATAATAACTAATAACTAAGGTTTGACAAGTACTCTTCCCTGTTGCCCAGAACTTCAATTATCTCATCATATTTTTCCTGTGGAAGCAGCTCTTTCTCCCCAATGAATTTAAAAAAGATCTCCAGTGACTGAAGCATGTTTTTCATATCTTCTTTCGTAGGGTGCATGACCCTTACAAACCAACCTTCCAGGAAGTTTTTTATTTTCCTTGCCCTGACGGTATCAAAACTGGTGATCTCTTTTTCTTCAAAGAAATCATTTACCAATACTTCAACATCTTCTTGAATCCGTTCACGAACATCCTCTTCCAAAGAACCCTCCGATTCCATATAGGCTGCGAATTCTTCAATGATTTCTTCGAATGCCGAAGGAGCAATCTTCTCCTTATCCTCTTCGGAGAGATCATCTTCCATGCTGGCAGCTACCGATTCCTGATCCATGCTGAAACTGGCCAGACTATTTGTCTTCTCCTGTAAGTATTCAGCCCAGGTACGGTCATAATCTCTCAGTTGTACATTCAATTGCTTAAGGTCAAGAGGCTCCCCATTATCAATTATGCTAACCGCATTGTAGTACATGGCAACGGCGATCTGATTGAGATAGGCAGGAGCATTTTCCTGTTCCATGAAATATAAAATAGCGTGCACCATCATGCCCTTATTGGCATCGCCTAGCTGGTCAAATCGGATCTTCATGGCTTCATGCTGGGCTTGCAGTTTTTCTTGAAATTCCGGTGTTCCCAAAGCTTCTATCTGGTCAGGAATTTTCTCATGCGTTGTTCGTACTGTCTCAATCTGTTCCTTGGTAAAACTAATCTCTTGCAGTTCCGGTTCAAATATCAAGCTGGGAAGATTTTTTAGATTCTGCTTTAATTTGGATGGGGAGATTTTTTGTTGAACCGGTCTTTTTGCTATTAGTTTTCTTTTGGTTGCAACTCTTTTTTGTTGTTTATTTTTACGTCGCTTTTCGAGGCCCGCTTTTTTTTGTTTAGTTTTTTTTGCCATAGATTATTGCCGGTTAATAGTCCTGCAGCTAGCTATTAGTTTATAATAGTGAAAGCTAAGAGAGGAAGCTGCTGGTCTTAAAAATAAAAAACAGATATGCTTTAACTTGTCATTAAGTACCAGCACTAATGGAGGGTAGACACTGGCCTACCTTGTGTAGAAACTACATCCTCAGGAGTTATGGAGTTACCAGTTCGATGGGATGATGTGATCCAGTCTCATTTAAATCACCATTAAAACTACACTTTACTTGAAAGACCGTTACGAAATCAACCTAAAACAGGTGAAATCTTGGCTAAAAAAACCTCAGAATTTTTGTGTGAATCATGTGGAGCGAAGGCCCTGAAGTGGGCCGGTCGGTGTACCAATTGTGGCGAGTGGGGAACCTTAACTGAACAAAAGACAGAAAGTGGACGGAATGTTTGGGTGGAATCCGGGCAAAAACCACAGGAACTTAGTAAGGTTGAAGTTTTGGAAAATGAAGAGCGCTGGAGCACACAGGTAAATGAGTTCGATCGGGTGATCGGAGGAGGGTTTGTAAAAGGCTCCATTGGACTTCTTGGTGGAACCCCGGGAGTTGGTAAATCGACCCTGATTTTACAACTTCTGGCAAGATTGACAAAACTGGGAAAAGAGGTTCTTTATATCTCGGGAGAGGAGTCTGTCAGCCAGATTAAACAAAGAGCTAATCGCCTGGTTATTAATCAGGAAAAAATCACAATTTTGATTGAATCAAACCTGGAGAGAATCCGAGCCTGTTTTCAGGAGCAAAATCCGGACTTTGTTGTGATCGATTCCATTCAAACCCTTTATTCAGGCCAGATTCAGGCCAGCCCAGGCAGCGTTACCCAGGTCAGGGAAACGGCTTCCCTTTTAATGCAATATGCCAAACAAACCAGCACTTCGGTTATGTTGATAGGACATGTTACCAAAGAGGGAGATATTGCCGGCCCCAGGACTCTGGAGCATATGGTGGATTATGTACTCTACCTGGAGGGGGAACGTAAAGAGCAGCAACGGATTTTGCGCAGTGTCAAAAACCGATTTGGTGATATCAGTGAGATTGGCCTGTTTAAGATGACAGCAAAAGGGCTGGTGGAAATATCCAAACCGAATTTGCTGTTTGTCGACCGGTTTTCGATGGATCAGCCGGGGACGGCTGTTTTCGCTGCTAATGAGGGAACAAGAACCCTGTTTCTGGAAGTTCAGGTATTGGTGGGGGAAACACAGCAGGCTCACCCTGCACGAACATCAATGGGTATGGACCGAAACCGATTACAGGTTATTTTAGCTGTTTTGGAAAAGCATCTGAATACGGATTTTAGTCGAAACGATGTGTATGTTAACCTGGCTGGAGGATTCAAAGTGGTGGAACCGGCAATCGATCTTTGCCTGATCGCAGCCTTGCTCTCCAGTCATCTGAATTTTGTTCTGCCCGAGAAATCTGTTTTCTGGGGTGAAGTCGCCTTGACTGGCGAGTTCAGAGCGGTCTCTTCATTGGAAAGTCGGTTGAATGAAACTGAACGATGCGGGTTCAAAGATGTCTTCTTGCCCCATCAGTCAAATGAGGCTCTTCTAAAAAGGAGGGGAGATCTCCATATTCATCCGGTGAAAAATATTCAACATCTAGCAGAGTTGATTCGCTAAAATGGCTGGATGTATCCAAAAATTAAACGAGGGAATTCGTATTAGCATTCACGTTCAGCCGAAAAGTTCAAAAACAGGTTGGGGTAACACCGTTGAGAGTGAAGGGAACCACTGGATTCAGCTAAGAATTACAGCTCCACCTGTAGATGGGGCCGCTAACAAGGCGATTGTTAAGTTTTTGGCTAAGGAGTTCAAAACGGCAAAATCCAATATTGAACTAATTCAGGGGGAGAAAAGCAGGTTCAAGACGTTTCTTCTGGAAGGAGTAAACGAAGAGAGGCTGCAGGTGTTTTTGGATCGTTTTCACCTGCAATTATAACTAGATAACATCTCCACCGCTTCCACCGGTGATAATAATCTTCCCTTCCTCTTCCAGTTTTCTGGCTATCTTGACGACTTTCTGCTGGGCAACATCCACATCAGCCACCCTCACAGGCCCCAATGCGTCTAAATCGTCCCGTACCATATCGGCTGCCCTTTCTGACATGTTACTGAATATATGTTCCTTTACGGCATCGGAGGCAGTTTTTAGCGCCAATACCAGGTCTGCTTGCGGAATCTCTTTCAAGATGGTTTGCATACCGTTGGGATCAACAAGGACAAGATCTTCGAACGTGAACATCAATTCCCGGATTTGTTCAGCCAGATCCGGATTGGATTCCTCAATGGTGGCCAGAATACGACTTTCAGTAGTTTTATCCATTGTGTTCAGCATTTCGGCCACAGCTTCAACCCCTCCGACTTTCGCTGCCGAGGAGGCACCTGAAGCCTTTAACTCTTTTGATAAAACCTCTTCAATCTCCCTGATTACCCCTGGCGGTATGGATTCCAGGATTGCCATCCGATAAGTCACATCTGCCTGCAGGTTTTCCGGGAGTTCCTTCAACACCTGGGCAGTTTGCTCCGGTTCTTCCAAGTGAGCCAGGATAAGTGCTATTGTCTGCGGATGCTCATTCATGATATGACTGGCAACCATCTTGGGTTCCAACCATTTTAACGAATCGAGGGAACCTTCATCTGCAGAAGACTGGAGGTTGTCCACCAGAGTTTTTGCTTTGTCGTCTCCCAGCGCTTTTGTCAGCGCGTTTTTGACAAAGTCTCCACTGGCATTAATGGTTACCCCCTGATCTTGCATCGCTGCTTTACGATAGAATTCTTCCAGTACATTATCCAATTCTTCAGGAGCAACATCGGTAAAACGGGCCATATAATAACCCACCTGTTGAATTTCTCGATCTTCAAGGTTTTTTAAAATTTCAGAAGCCCCTTCTTCACCTAGCGCTAACAGAAGAATTGCAGCCTTCTTGGGGCCTGTCATTTTACCAACGCCCACGGTATCTCCTCATATTATTGGGTTAATCAAATACCAAAAAAACGGAATTCTGCTCCTTTCTGGTAAAGCAAATTGCATACCTGTCCGCTATTACCAAAGAGATTCGATTGAGCCCTTTTCTAGGTTTGTCTGGCTAAAATACCTTTAACTAGCGAAATCTTAACATAAATCGCTTTTTATTGCTAATGGAAATAATCCCATGAGTATTGAGAAAAACACTGGATAACCATTTGTTATCATGTAGATTGTCTCAGGAATTTCCCGTCAAGAGCTTTACTGATGATGGCTTCCGCACCAATCAGTTTTGAGTACAGATGACCGTATTTATCATGAGCAAACGTATTTGCAACCAGTTTTGTATCAGTGGTGGATTCAACCTGAACGGTGATGTAAAACGGTGTATTAAAAGGGATCTTCTTGTAAAACTCGCCTTTTGCAATTTTTAAGGGAAGACTTGCGGACTGATAATAATGCCTAACCCAAATGAGGAGAGCCTGCAGTTGGGTATCATCGGCAAAAAAGTTAAACGGATTGGGTTGAAATTGACCACTTTCCTGGCTTTTTATCCCAGGGGCTTCACACAATAATGTTAATCGTTTTCGATCTATGTTAAGCTGGCGAGAAACCGTTTGAAATGATGGGCCATGGAACAGGGTACCATCCCGATAAAACTCAGCTCCTTGTTTCGGTTCGGTGTCAGCGAGTTTGAAGTCCTGTAAAACAGAACTTTCCAGTTGGAACGGGGATAGGTGTATCAAGGATCGGTAATGGAAAACCTGTTTGTTTTCAGGCGATAAACTTGAAATGTTAACATCTAATATCAGTTCTCCTGAATCCCTTTTCTCAGTTTCTTTGATTTGAACGGCGTAATTGTCCGGTCTTGCATCTTTAAAGACAATACCTTTTAAAACACCGGTATTGTCACTGGCAATAAAATGATAGCCCGGGTACAGTTGCTCGCAGGTATCTGCCATCCAGGAAAGAGCCGTAATTATTGGCATTACCGGTTCCTTGCCGATGATGTGGGATGACAGAAATGGATTCTGATTTAACCCAATTGACCGCGTAACAGTCGAAGTTAACAGGGATTCATCCAGGGATTTGGGAATGACCATGGAATTACCGATCACGACTTGTGAAATCCCAATTTGATCGGATGACAGCTCGTTTGCCATTATTTTTGCACCGATATCGATAGGGATAACTTTTACATTTCTTTGCTCAAACAACCGTTTCAGTTCCGGGGTAACCATTCCACCATCCCATGGACCCCAGTTAAAAGAGACAACATGGCAAGCGGGATACAATGCTTTAAACTGGTGGGCAAATTTATTCAGAATCTCATTAGCCAGTGCATAATCGGATTGGGCTTCATTTCCATAAAACCCTGCGGCAGAAGAAAACAGAATCAGGTGTTTCAACTGTTCCGGTGCGATGCAATGGATCAAAGATTGTAATCCATCTATTTTGGTTGAAACAACGGCGTCATAATCGGCAAATGTTTTCTCCTTAATAAGTTTATCTGCCAGAACACCGGCACCATGAATGATACCGGTAATCGGTCCCATTGCCTTGATCACGGGTTTGAGTTTTTCAGACAGCGACTTTTGGTCAAAAATATTGGCGCTAATATAATCAACCTTTGCGCTTTCTGCTGTAATTGCAGTGATGGTTGCTTTTATCTCCCGTTGAGCCAGAATTGGTCTGAGGAAGTTCATTATTTTGACCGGAGTCGGTTTTTCCCCGTTTTTAATAAACTCCTCCATGCACAGCTTTTTTAGTTCTTTTTCATTGGTTATTCCATTGAGCCATGATGGCTCATCTACAGGGTATTCTGTTCGTCCCAACAGGATGAATCGGCACCGGTGCCTTTTGGCAAGTTCAACGACACAGGCGGCTGTTACTCCTTTTGCACCTCCAGCAACCAGGAACACTGATTGCGAGTCAACATCCGACCCGTTGGCAACCTCAAGCTCTCCATTCTGGATCTCCGTAGAGAGTGTCATTCTTCCTTCTTTGCTGTATCCGACTTCCGTAATCCTAAGATCAGCGTCGTAGAGTTCGTTTTTAATAAAATCCGCTGCTTCCTCTACTTTTGAATCCGGAGTCAGGTCGATCGCCCGGCAGAATACATTGTTCCATTCAATATTGGCGGTTTTTAATAATCCGTATAATCCACCGGCTGCACCATTGTTGTGCCTGGAAGCTCCAAAACCCAGCATGCCATTCAGCCGGGTGATAACAAAAAAGCAACTGCGGCCGGTTTCGGCAGATCTTTCCAAAGATGGATTTAAGTGTTTCGCCAGGAAGAAAACGGTTTTAATGATATTTTTTTCTTTTTCAGGGAAAAGGTTTTGTAACTGCAGCTTTGTTGAAGAGGCAGGGTGAATATGGACAAAAGAGCCAATTGTGCCATGGTTTTCTTGAATTTGGTTCAGGGATTGTTGAATCGATTCTTCCGAGAGATCTTTGGTTTGAACGACTTCAAAGTCTGCAAGACGATTTTTTTCAGAATGGACGATATCATCAGGGAACCGAAGGATCACTATGGTTCCCCAACCTTGCTGTCTTAGCTTATTGGCGATGGCATCTGTTAGCAATGAGCCTTCATCAGTAATCAGGCACACCTGATCGCCGGGAAAGGCGATCTCAAGTCGGTCAGGTGCGGGTAAAAATCTGGGTATAATTACCCGGCGATCGATGCCACGGTTCCAGTCGACTGTTTTTTTTTTACAGAGCTTTCCTGAGCAGAATCTTTTTTGGCAGCCAGTATCATCCTTTGCGCAATCTGCTCCAATGTCCTCAGTTCTGCCAGTTCTTCCGGGTTAATTTCCGGTAGTGAAGGCAGTTTTTCCTGAATACCGTTGAGAATCTCAACCCGTTTAATGGAATCTATTCCCAAATCCGCTTCCAGATCCATACCCAACTCCAGCATGTCCGATAGGTATCCTGTTTTTTCACTAACAACTTCAAGCAGGGTTTTTGTGATAAGATCCAAATTAATGCCGGATTGTAGTGTTGTGTCGGTATTGTCTTTCTTGATCACATTCTCGTGGGCTGGTGTTGATTGATTGATCATGTGATCGGCAATCTGCTTCAACGTTCTCAACTCTGCCAGTTCCTCAGGATTAATCTGGGGGAGATCCGGAAGTTGCTCCTGGATACCGTTCAAGATTTCAACCCGCTTAATGGAATCGATTCCCAGATCCGCTTCCATATCCATTTCCAGATCCAACATGTCAGATTGATATCCGGTTTTTTCACTGATTACATTTAACAATACGGTTATGAGACGATCTTTATCGATTGAAGGTGTTTTTGTGGTTCCAGCAACCTTGGGTTCAACTGATTTTCGAGCGACTGGTGCGCACTGGGTTGATTTTTGGGTCATATAATCAACTATCTGCCTGAGCGTTCTCATCTCGGCCAATTCTTCCGGATTGAGTTGCGGTAAGTCGGGGATCTGTTCCTGAATTCCATTTAAAATCTCAACCCGCTTAATGGAATCAATTCCCAAATCTGCTTCCAGATCCATATTTAATTCAAGCATATCTGCCTGGTATCCGGTTTTTTCAGAGACAACATTCAAGAGAGTAGATGCCAGTAACTCCTCGCTGAGCGATGAAGCGGCGACAGGTGAAGATACCGGTGCACTTACCGTTTCAACAACAGATTGCTCCTTAACTACATCTGCTGTTGGGGATTCAAATCGTGATTGCGCCACCGGAGGACTTGCCACCGGAGTGGGAACATACTCAACCGGTTTTGGTGGAGAATGGAATGCCGGTTTTGATTCAGCGATGGTAACTTGCGGGTAATCGACCGCTTCACCATTTATCAGGGTTGCTTGTTGTTGTCTCAGCAATTCAAAGGAGTGCTTGGAGTATTCGGTTTGATGCTTAAGGTACTGTTCGTGTATTCTAAGGGTGTCTCCCTGGTGAGAGTGGAATTGTGTGATACTCTGTGTTACCTCTTTGGACAAGGTATTGGACCCTGCCTGAGATTGTTGCTGCATAATCTGGAAAAAACTTCTTGAATATTCCGATTGATTGGCAAGAAACTGTTCGTGAATTCTTAAGGTCTCATTCTGATGGTGGTAGAAATTGGCCAATCCTCTTTCCAGGTTTTGGATACTATAATTTAAATTACCGGTTTGCGGTTGTACGGAAACCTTCTTTTCTGTTTTAACTTCAGGTTCATTCATGGTTGTTTTAACGGGTGTTTTTGAGGTAATCGGCTCCTGAGGAGCACTTGGCTGTTGTACTATATGTCGATCCTGCAAGGCTTCTTCAAAAGCTCTCTTTGTTTTTTCGCTTACATAATTGGTACCGCTTATTTTCAAGGTCAAGGCACGCCTGTTTCTCTCCTTGCGTTTGGGGATATACTCGTAGGGATCTATGTTACCCAGCTGTAGGCCTGCAACTTTGAGTTTGACCAGGGCTTCCCTGAATTGTTTTTCGCTGCTCTTTTTAGCATTGGCGTTAAATGCAACTGACACGAAGGGTTTGCCCTTTAGAATATTTTCTACCAGTTTGGATAAAATGCTTTGTGGTCCGAATTCGACGAAGAAAAAACCGCCGTCTTCATAGATATTCTCTATTTTTTGTTTGAAGCGTACGGAATTTAATATGTGGTCTTGCAGTGTTTTTTTGATGCTTTTTGGCGTCTGGGGGTAAGGTTTAGCGGAAGCGTTTGAGTAGACCGTACAGTTGGGTTTATTAAACTTGGTGGTCTCTATCACTTCAGCAAAGGGTTTCTGGGCATGGCCGACCAATTCCGTATGGAATGCGGCTGAAACTCCCAGCAATATGGCTCGGTACTTATCTTTAAGTCCTTCTTGTGCTTTTTTGATCTGTTCGGTGGGACCGGCAATAACAACTTGGTTTTTTGAGTTAAAATTGGCGATTGAGACTCCTTCGAATTGACGGATCTCATCCTCAAGATTTTCAATATCACCCACCACAGCCAGCATGCTTCCGGCATCAAAATCGGGATCATTGGGAGCAGCCATTGCCTTTCCCCTGGCTTTGGCCAGTTTAAAATAATCGTCATCACTTAGCACTTCAGCTGCCCACAGTGCTGTCAGTTCTCCAAAGCTATGGCCAGCCGTAAAATCCGGTTTAAACCCGGCATTCTTGAGCAATTGATATTGTCCTGCACTGAAAACACCGATGGCCGGTTGGGCATGTTCTGTCAATTGTAACTGTTTTTCCTGCGATTTTAATTCGCCCTTGTCAAATACAGGTTTGGGATAGATAATCTGAGAAAGCGGTGGCAGGTTATCCTCGATAAAGAGTTTATCCATATAAGCCTGATTTTCCAGCAGGGGCGGGTAATTGTAGATTAGCTCCTTTCCCATATTGAGGTAGGGAGAACCCTGTCCCGCAAATAGAGCAACGATTTTCCCCTTTGAATCAATACCCTTTTTTCGATAGTGAATGCCGTTTCTCAGTTCCCATGATTCTGCATCAGTCTCCTCTTTTAACTTTGTAATCGTTTTTTCCAGCAGACTGACTGTATCGTCCATTGAATCAACAACAAATCCAACCCTGGCATCACCAAGTGGCAACTCTTTTGAATCTTGATCCTGGATGAGATCGGCAAAAACCTCTTTTCTATTTTCTGCTTGCAGGTCTTTGAGCGTTTTTTCACATCTCTTTAACAAAGCTAGGGGATCAGGTGCATTCAGGATGATGGCGTGAGGAACGAAGTGCAGTCGATAGTGCAGAGGAGGAGTTCTTTGATATTCTTCCAGAATAAAATGAAAATTGGTTCCCCCAAAACCAAATGCACTAAGTCCTGCCCTGCGAGGGTATTCAGTCGTATTGTGTATCCAGGGACGCACCTCTGTGTTGAGATAAAAAGGAGAGCTCTCCAGATCCAGATCTTTGTTGGGTTCGGTTATATTGATTGATGCCGGTAAAATCTTGTGATATAAAGCCAGGGCGACTTTGATAATGCCAGCGGCACCGGCTGCATTTTTGGTATGCCCGATTTGTGACTTAACACTACCCATGGCGATATGCTGCTTCACCTGGTCATGACGGTTAAAAAAATCTTTTAAGGCAGTGACCTCTGCCAGATCTCCGGCGGTGGTTCCGGTGCCATGAGCTTCCAATAATTCAATGGTTGATGGATCAATATTGGCGTCTTTGTAAGCCCTTTTCAGCGCCAGTTCCTGTCCTTCGGCTCTTGGGGCATAAATACTTTTAAATCGACCATCACTGGATGATCCCAGTCCTTTTATTACTGCATAAATTCTGTCTTTATCTCGCTCGGCATCCTCCAGTCTTTTCAGCAGAAGCATCCCGATACCTTCCCCCATGATCATACCGTCTGAATCGACGTTAAATGGTTTTGATTTATCGTTCTTGGTGAAGGCTTGGGTTTTGCTGAAGCAGAGGTACATGTAGGGGGAATTGTCGGTATCAACTCCGCCGGTGATCATCATCTCCGCCCGATAATCCAAAAGCTCACTGATTGCCATGCGGATTCCGCTTAAGGAACTGGCACAGGCAGCATCTACAACACTGTTGGTACCACCAAGATTTAAGCGGTTGGCTATTCTGCCGGCGATAACGTTACCAAGCGCACCGGGGAATGAGTTTTCCTCCCATCCGACATATGCCTTTTTAATCGTTGCTACAATATTATTCGTCTCAGAGTCGGAGACCCCACTGTTTTTTAAAACCCGTTCCCAAATCGGGTACTGCAACCTGGAAACCAACGGTATCATTGCCTTCTGTCCGCCACCTACCCCAAGTATAACGCCTGTTTCCTGTCTTAATTCTTCCGAAGCGTCACTATAACCCCCGTCTCTCAGTACCTCTTTTGCTAAAACCAGGGATAAAAGCTGATGCACATCTGTTACTTCTAATATATTGGGAGGTAATCCAAACTCCATTGGATCAAAATCGATGTCGGGTATAAATCCACCTCTTTTGCAGTAGGTCTTGTCCTCTTTTGAAGGGTCCGGATCATAGTAGTCTTCAATGTTCCAACGTGAGGGGGGCACATCGATAATACAGTCGACCTCCCTGACAATATTGTCCCAATACGCCTGCATGTTTTTGGATTCGGGAAAAACAGCAGACATTCCGATAATGGCAATGGGGATGTCTTGCAGTCGCGAATGCATCTCTTTGTTTTTGTTGGTATCTCTAGCAGACATGATCTACTCCAAATGGTTAATCTTTGGGAGGAAAACACGGTTTTAATGGGTGTGTTACCTCCTCCTCCATTCTAAACTCTACCCATAACATTTAATAATATTTTCTTCAATGCAGGTCTCTGACCAAGATTGCTGCCAAAAGTACGCTTACCGATTATTTGCTTGAAATGGTCTGAAATGATTCGAAGTTGATAAAAACCGAATCCCGTTTTGTAAAAATCCGGTTTTTTCCGTTCTTCTGCGTTGAATCAGCTAAATAAAACTTTAAGACGTCAAGTATTGAATATGCTCCTTGTTTTTTACATCAATTTTGACGGTCGATTCTTTCTGTACCGGCTTGGTTGAATCTTGATTAGATTTTTCTGCAGGTGGGGCGGGAACAACAGTTGGTTTCTCAGACTTAGTTTCCTTTTCAATTATAGGAATCTTCTTGGCCGTACTTGAAATATGCGATAAGGGTGTGGCTTTGTTTCTTGCCAGCCTGTCGGTTGATCCGGTTAACATGTCATTATAGGTAACTTTTAAGCGATCTAGCTCATCGCAGAGGGAGCTTAATAAATTCACACTATCTTCAGCATCCTCCTCATCTATTGTAAAATATCCTTCCGGATGAAGTTGATTGAGTTGTTTGGCGATTTTTTTCTGGAAATTTGCAATGGCGGTTTTGGCAATTTCTTTACCTTGCTGTAAACGTACGATTTCCATAACAAATTTTACCAGGGTTTCCCGTTTTAACACATCAACCGATAAATACCCCAGGAATTTCTTAAAGCTTTCCAGATAGGGAGAAGGCACCAACAACTCACAATATATGGGATTGCCGACACTCAGGTTTGTGACCTCAAGTTTCGAAGTTTCCGGGTTGGCATCATGCACCTTAAGGACAAACTCAAAACCAGCTTGGAAAAATCCAATCAAATTCGTGCATAGTTCCAAAGTAAAACTGGCCTCTTTCGGCAGCTTGTATTGTACAATCAAGGGCGCATAATCGCTTTTCTGAATTTCACCGGCAGCAGCTTTCAGCAAACCGGAAATGGCAAGGTATTTTTCCAGATACGCATCCCATTTAATACCTATTCGGTCGATTTCAAGGATGAATGCTATTATCGCTTCATTACTGGCGACTGATTTCTCATATTTATAAAACTCCCAATGGGTTTGCAATAGTTCATAAATTGAATCGGTTACCTTTTTCAGAAGCGAAAAATCGTTGATGAAGTCTTGATCAAAACCGTTGGATTCAACGAATTGTTCCAGTTTAATATTCTCAGCCAAAAACTCTTTTTTTATTTGTTCTATTTTTTTGCAGTGGTTGGCATCAAACAACCTGGGACGAATCTCACTTTGTAGATAATTGCTAAGATTGTTGGCTTCGACAAGGCTTCCCAAATTAGAGAAGAAGTCGTTACACAGTGCAGTGTAAAATCCAAATGTTTGCTGCATTAATTTAAAAAAACCATCGCTGATGGGCATGGTTTTTTTAAACTGAATTCGAAGATCTTTGAGAATCAAAATGGCTCCAATACTTCAAAAGGTTGAATAGATAGTAGGTAATAACGTAATCGGTTTTGGATCAAAAAAGAGATAGTGATTACTGATCCGGGTATTTTGTCAAGCCTACAATCGTCACTACGATGAGAAATATATCTTGTCAATTTATAAATCCTAAATCAACCAAATACAGATGCCAGATATTTCTCTAATCATCCATATTTGGTTTGGGTTTGATCCGTTAATTTACCAGTTCCGTGACAGCAAAGAAATATGCAATCTCAGTTGCTGCTGTTTCCGGAGCATCGGAACCATGAACGGTGTTTTCACCGACATAATCCGAATAATCGGCACGGATCGTTCCCGGATCAGCTTTTTTTGGATCAGTTGCCCCCATCAGTTCCCTGTTTTTTGCGATAGCGTTTTCCCCCTCCAAAACGGAAATTACAACCGGCCCGCTAGACATAAAAGTGGTCAGCTCATCAAAAAAACCCTTATCCGCATGTACAGCATAAAAACCTTCAACTTCCCTTTTGCTTAAATGTACCATCTTCATCGCCTTAATTTTTAGTCCGGCGGTTTCAAAACGATTTAAAATATTCCCGACAACTGACTTTTTAACGCCATCAGGTTTGATAATTGATAAAGTTCTTTCTACGGACATCAGGTCTCCTAAGTAAATAAATACTGTGTAAGTTGAAATAAAATCAGCTGAATCAATATACTGCTCTGGAAAAGTCTTTTCCAAACGGAGGACAAATATTTTGTTATGTGTTTCTTTATTTGGTAAAAACTTCTCTGGATAACTATTATTGATCAGCCATGTTGAGATGGAATAACAACTATTTGAATCTATGGGTGCTTAACCGTAATACCCAAAAAGAAATTTATTGGTATTTCCAAATCCCGCTCTTGTAGCGTTGAGCAATCATTTGCCCGTCCCTGTATTTCTGGTCTTCTGGGGCTAAACCCCTGTCTATAAAGTAGTATGAAAGTCCCTGCTGAATCATCCAAAGGTTGATATTGCGAATACGATCTCCCTGTTCGGTATCAATGACAACAAAAGCGATTCCCCACAGTTTCCTGGCATTCTCTTCATAATCAATTTCAATCAGAACGGTTCTGTTGAACATCTGCTCTTTAAGCCTATCAATTGTATATTCCTGCCATTTTTTTCTAAATCCCTTATTCCGGCTGACTGATCCCAATGGTGAGACAAACTTAAGCTGAACCTTTACCTCCTTGTCTTTGTCATTGCGGTTTCCACCGGACAGCCTTTCAGCAATTATCATGTAAGGGTGGCGATCTTCTATTCTTAGCCAAATGGATTTTGCATCATCTTCGATTCGTGTTACAACACCTTGAATATTTTGTGGCTTGCCTGGAGTGGGGCTGAAGACTTGCAGCGAGGATTTTTTGACCCCCTTTTTTGCAATGTTCACATATTTATAGGTTTTTGTTTTCTCGTCGTAGTAGCCACCGTCTTTATCCAGCTTTTTGCAGGCGCTAAAGCCACTGATCAAAAGGAACAAAATTGTAAATTGTATGATCTTTTGATTAAGTCTCATGTTCCGGGTATTTTCCAACATCATTCCGGGTAAAATTAAAGCTTTGGGTTGCATAAAAGTTAAAAATGCATCATTCTGAATACAAGCGAGCTGAAACTCATTTTTTCTTTCGAATTGAGATCCAAACCCAAGAATCAGGTCATCTTATGATATTTGGAAAAGCGAATTTTCTTGTCGCAATGCCATCTCTGAAAAGTCCTATTTTCTCAAATTCAGTCATTTTAATGGCTGAGTATAAAGATACTGGAGCCTTGGGATTTATCATCAATTTGCCAACCGGTACCATGGTCAAGGATGCATTAAGCCTGATGAAGATCGATTATAAACAGAAACTCGACATTCCCATACTTTTTGGTGGACCTGTTCAAACCGATTTTTTCTGGGCAATCCATTCTCCGGAATTCCAGGGGATTTCAACCATCAAGATACATGATAAATTCTATTTGACATCAGCTCAAGAGATTATTCCACTTTTGGCAGATTCAAGTTGTCCTGAAATCTATTACGCTGGTGTCGGTTATTCCGGATGGGGCGTAAATCAGCTGGATCGTGAAATTGAAGAAGGTTCCTGGTGGTATGGAGAATTCGATCTTGACCTGCTGTTTGAAACGGAATTCACCAAAAAATGGGATGAAGCTTTCAAAAGCCTTGGAGCTGATCCAGAGCATTTGGTAGATCGTTCCGATCCATTAGATCCAGTAATCAATTAAGCTCTTACATTAACTCCACCATCCTGTCTTTAATCCTGCCATTGGTTACCAGAATATTCTCTGGAAACATCCCTTCCCTTCCGGAAAAATCGCTGACTGAAGCCCCGGCTTCTTTTGCTATCAGGGCACCTGCAGCAACATCGTACAAATTTAAGTTCTGTTCCCAAAATGCATCAAGTTGTCCGTCAGCTACCATGCAGAGGTCTAAAGCAGCTGAGCCATACCGTCTTTGATCTCTTGTTTTTAACGCAATTCGAGAAAACCGTTCAAGGTTATTGTTTTTTAGATTTGATCTTAAACAGGCAAAGCCGGTACATACCATGGCTTCAGCCAGGTTGTTCGTTTGAGATACACGAATCGGTTTCCCGTTTTTTGTTGAACCGCCGTCTTTTTCAGAAAAATAAAGATCATCCAGTGCCGGAGCATATACAGCGCCGACTGTAATATCTGATCCTATCTGCAGGGCAATACTGATACTCCAGAAGTATTGGCCACGATAAAAGGAGTGCGTTCCATCAATGGGATCAACGACCCAGAATTGATCCAGGTTATCGGGTTTTCCGCTCTCTTCACCCCAGAACCCATATTGAGGATATAGAGACGTCAGTTGATCTCTGATAAAATTTTCTACTCGAATGTCAGCTTCAGTAACAAGATCCTTGGGATTCTTCAGGCTAACTGCCAAGTTAGCCTGATTTTGAAAGTAGTCTTTTGCCAAAGCCCCGGCTTGAAGGATGACCAGTCGAACGGCATCCCCAAGAGATCTGGTCTTATTATCTAAAATCACGAAAGTTTGGTTATCTGTCAGTTTATAGTGATTACAGTGTATCTTCAAATTCAGGAAAAGATCTGGAAAACTCTTTGACAGTATTTCCGATTTCAAGAACTTTTTGTTCATCCGTTATATTGGAAAGGACTTGATCTATAAAATCAGCAACGGTTTCGATGTCCTGTTCCTTCAACCCTCTTGAAGTGAGTGCAGGGGTTCCCAGTCTGATTCCGCTGGTAACAAAAGGACTTCTGGTTTCAAATGGAACCGTATTCCGATTGGTTGTGATGTTTGCTTTATCCAGGGCGAATTGAGCATCCTTGCCGGTTATATCTTTGTTGGTCAAGTCCACCAACATCATGTGGTTGTCCGTTCCGCCGGATGAAAGATGGTATCCTCTAGAAATCAAGGCATTTGCCAATGTTTGAGCATTGCGGATAACCTGTTTTGCGTATTCTTTGAAGGAATCAGACTGAACCTCCTTCAAAGCTACCGCTTTTGCGGCAATCACATGGCAGAGCGGACCTCCCTGGATTCCGGGAAAAATCTTTGAGTTCAGTTTTTTACTGTAATCAGCCTGACAAAGAATCATTCCTCCTCTGGGACCACGGAGAGTTTTATGTGTGGTTGTAGTGACATATTGAGCGTGAGGAACGGGACTATCATGTACTCCTGCAGCTATTAGTCCTGCAATATGAGCCATATCGACCATCACAACCGCACCGATGGAATCGGCTATCTCCTTAAACGCTTTAAAGTCAATAGATCGTGGATAAGCACTTGCTCCGACAATTATCATTTTAGGCTTATGCAGTTGGGCGAGATCCTTAACCTGGTCATAATCAATGCGCTGGTTATCTTTGCGCACACCATAGTGGACAATCTTGTATAATATCCCGGAAAAATTGACGGGTGAACCGTGGGTAAGATGTCCTCCATGGGAAAGATCCATCCCCAATACCGTATCGCCGGGTTGTAGTTCTGCCAAATAAACGGCCATGTTTGCTTGTGAGCCTGAATGAGGCTGAACATTTGCGTGGTCTGAACCAAAAATTGCATTCGCCCGTTCGATTGCCAGATTTTCTGATATGTCAACGTACTCACAACCACCATAATACCGTTTTGCCGGGTATCCTTCAGCATACTTGTTTGTCATTACTGATCCGGTCGCAGCCAAGACTCTTGGGGAAACAACGTTTTCAGAAGCGATCAGTTCTAATTTATCTATTTGTCGTTGATGCTCGTTTTCTATGGCATCGAAAATATCGGGATCAAATGCTTTTAAATCTTTCATGATTTTAATTGGTTGTTTAGTGTTATGGTTGGTTTAACGCCGCAGAACGCTAACTTGGAGGAGATTGATCGATCATGTTGACTCTTTCCTGGTGCCGACCGCCCTGGAAATCTGTTTCTAACCAGGTTATTAAAATGTCCTTTGCAACTTCATCGCCGATCACTCTTCCGCCTAAAACCAAAAGATTGGAATCATTGTGTTCTCGAGCCATTTTTGCGGTAAAATGATCATGACACAGGGCTGCCCTAACCTGTTTGAAGCGGTTGGCCACAATTGACATGCCTATACCGGTTCCACAGATGAGTATTCCCTTTTCAAACTTTCCGGTTGATATCGAAGATGCAACTTTTTCGGCAATATTTGGGTAGTGAACAGAATTAGTATTATAACAGCCAATATCTTCAATATGGTAAGCCAGATCCTCTAAGGCGTTTTTCAGAGATTCCTTTAAACCAAATCCTCCGTGGTCGGAACCGATAATAATCTTTTTTTCCATGATCTCCTGTGTGCTTTAATCTCTGCTTTTTCCAGATCTCTATTTTTAAGACGACATTTGATTATTAATTGCCCAGTTTTGATGTTGCCAAGAAAATGATTTTACAATTAACCATTGTAGAACTAGACTATTAAAATTCAGGTTTGAACCCCTTTTTATTAATCCTGTTTATCTTCAAATGCTAGCGTTTAAGCCAGTAAAAAACAACAGTAATCTACAGTGCTGAATTCACAGGGGCTGCCCACAGAATATTGTTATGCCTGAAGAAGCATTGATTTCTCTTTGTCTTGGCTCGGTAGGATAATATAAATTTGCTTTTGGTAAAACGACTTGAATTATCAGTCGTTCATCCCTATCATCGACCCCCGGAATGATTGGTAGAAAAATTATTGCTGATTATCAATCATTTACAGGTTTAAAACAAAGAACAATAACGGAGTTATAACATGGTCGGGCAAATGCTCAAAGGCACCTGCAGGAACTGCAATGATACCAAGATTCAAGTCATTGCAAGAGGGCAATATGCTTGGGCTGAATATTGTCCGCAATGTTTTAGTGAATGCAAACTTTGTGAAGGCACAGGTTATATCTTTGAAAAGGACAATGAAGGAAGGGAATATGCCAAACCCTGCATGTGCAGGAATCTAAATCTTCGGATTACTTTGTTTAATAACGCACAGATTCCAGGACAGTTTTATAATGCAACGTTTGATAATTTCGAAGTGACTGCAGATCCTTCACTGGAAGAAGCCTTAAGAACAGCCTCATTTTTCTACAAGAACTATCAAAGGGGAAACTGGAAGGGACTACTTTTTATGGGAGGTGTTGGTGTCGGGAAAACGAGGCTGGTTAGCACTATTTTGAGAGATTTCACTTTAAATCATGGTATCCCCGGAATCTTTAAGGAATTCACGGCCCTGTTAAGCGAAATAAAAGCGGGGTATGACAAAGGACTATCTGAATCAAGTATCCTGGAAAAAATAAACAACACTGAGATTTTGATTATCGATGAATTGGGGAAAGGAAGAAAAAGTGATTGGGAAATCAATATTTTGGATTCTGTGATATCCAATCGCTATAATATGAGGAAAACAACCATATTCACGACCAATTATACGGATAAAAAGACGACTACCTATGCTGAACCGATTATTGTAAGAACAGACAATGACTCTCAGAAGGAAAAGTTTAAAAAGGAGACTCTGGAGCAACGGGTGTTTTCACGTATCTATTCCCGATTGAAAGGGATGTGTGATTTTATCGAGATAAAAGGACCGGATCAGCGATATCCGGATATGTAATGACAGCACAACTATTTCAGGTTAACGATTGCTCCTTTGGAATTTACTGAGGTTGAGTTCCACTTTTTCCATTAACTCATTGATATTTTCTTTGGTCATCAATATTTCCGAACGATCAGGCATAACCGCAAATATATAGCGGACATATTCAGGTATCAGATGGAGAAGTAAGGCATTGTCAGATTCTTTGATCTGCTTTTGCATGAATGAGTTCATTTGCTGAAATGACATTTTCCTGAAGACAGGTGTAAACGCCCCTACATCTTTTTCGAGTTCAATGGTTACGTCGTTGGGGTAAAAAGGCTTAAATACATAGCGGGAGCAGAAAGCTTTGGCATAACCGATCATCATTAATCCAACCAGCGCTCCTTCAAAAAGAGTGATAAATCCAAATTCAAGGAACCCCACTCCAACTGCCCCTAATCCCATGAAGATAGCAACGATCTGCAGGGTGATCCTGACTTTTTCCACCGCCAGGTATTTAAAATTATATCTTTTTTCAAGCCAGAACAGGTAAAGCCCGTGCTTAAAAGGTGAGACAGCCGTAATTACCTCTTCGGCACTTGCTTCACGTTCACGGAGTTCCTTTTCAAGCTGTTTCTTTTTTTCCAAGGCATAACGATTCATAATATCCTGAATAACGTAACGCCTGGTGCTCCTCATCCTGTCGGCCAGGATTATGATGAATTCGTTTGGATTTTTCTGGTTTAATGTGTCCGAACGAAACGTTCCTCTTTGGGAGATGTAATCCACAACATCGTCATAGAGTTTTTTGGGATTAGTGTATTCTGTTTCTGCATCTTTTTTTCGACCGGTGATCATTCGTTTTTTATCGGAGTCCTCCTTCTTCTTTCTTATATCGTTCTCCATCTCTTTACGAATGATGGTACTATATATATCAGTCAAAACATTGTACAAGTCACTGTTTAACTTCATCATCTGAATGAAGGATTCTCCGAGGTAATAAGCATATGCAGAGAATTCACCTTCTATATCATCGCTTTCATAGGAAGGGAGGTCATTTTTGAGATGCCCGTTTATCATATGATCGAGGACGTTCCCTAAAAACTGGCGATACTGAGGCTGCTCATCTTCATGCCAAATCAGCGCGGTCCAGGTAGTGGCTGCATATCTTTCGGCGTCTTCGGTTTTTAGCAGGTCTCCAATTGTTTCAACGAAAAATGGATACATTTCCGGAGAATTCATGTTGCGAAAGATGATGGAAGCAACTTGGCCTGAAGCTATTTCTTCATCCAGTTCCCGTTCATTGATGGAAGTAATTTTTGCCGCCAGTCGATGAGCAAAGTCCTTTGGAATTTTTCTCTCATTACTATCAGGTTTTTTCCCCTTCTCTTTTGTTTTTGCAGTTTTGCCAGGGATATCCTCGACTGATTCGTCTGCTGATTGCGCTTGATTACTAGCTTCTGGTTCCATATTAACCTGTTAGAATTTAGAATAACTGGCAGCTTAATTTAAAGTAATTGTACAGCATATCATCATACATGTAAAAAAGAGCTAATTTTACTCTATTGTTTTATAGATCTTGAGTCGGAATCCAAAATAATTTTAGTGATCAAGGTTTCCTGACTACCGGATCAAGTCCGATACAATATGCGATTCATCTGGCTCAAGAGCTATTACAAAGCCCAATAATTCAGTATAATAAGCCATATCAGATTATTGAGCTAAATGGATGTGCTATAATTTTTTTTTAGCCTGCATAAATGTGAAATCAATTTATGTGCCAATCAGAGACGATTTTTCGATTCCTTGCCGGTTCAGTATTTGAGCGAAAAGTGATATTCTTTTCACAGTCCTTCGTTAAAGATCGAGAGTCAATCTGAAAACTGTATTTGCTCCAGAACATTTACGACACCCAAATATAATAGCTATTGATTTTTAAGGCCTATTTACTCAGACTGTGTTAAGGAATTAGACGAAATGGTAGATTTGTTCCATCCTTCCAATGTGGAATATCTGACCGCTTCATTTTTAGTCATTTTCCTTGTTTTCTATTCTAGCTATTTTTTTTTTTACTGACCAGACAAACAAATCTAATCACCCTTTCCATAACAACTAAAGATGACGCACTTCAGAAACCTGTTTTAAAGGGAGAATACTCTATGTAATTATTGCCTTTTAAAATAAACATGTTATGCTACTACATAATGATAACTGATGTGTAATGGTTTAACAAAATATTGATTAATAGGGTGATAGAGTTTTTTATGAAGCAAAGAGGTATTGACATGCTGCTGAAGGATGAACTTTTTTTATTTTATTGGTTTGATGCGCATACGTAACCTAATCAGGAGTTTAGAATGACAATCAAAGTGGGAATTAACGGATTTGGTAGAATCGGGAGATTGGCTTTCCGTGTTATGAGCAAGAGAGACGATATTCAGGTAGTGGGTATCAATGATCTGATCGATGCGGAATATATGGCTTATATGGCAAAGTATGATTCCAGTCATGGGCGATTTGACGGCGAGATATCCGTCTCCAACGGACAATTGGTTGTAAATGGGAACAGCATTCGTATCACCTCGGAGCGAAACCCCGAAAATCTGAAGTGGAATGAACTGGATGTTGACTATGTGTTGGAATCAACCGGACTTTTTACAACGACGGAAAAGGCAACTGCTCATTTGAAAGCGGGAGCAAAAAGAGTTGCCATATCAGCTCCATCAAAAGATGCACCTATGTTTGTGATGGGAGTGAACCATCATACTTTCGCCCCTGATATGAAAATAATTTCAAATGCTTCCTGTACTACTAATTGTCTGGCTCCAATTGCCAAAGTACTGCATGATAATTGGGGCATTCTTGAAGGACTGATGACAACCGTACATTCCGTAACTGCGACTCAAAGACCAATTGACGGACCGTCAGCGAAAGACTGGAGGGGTGGTCGCGGTGGTTTTCAAAATATTATTCCCTCTTCAACCGGGGCAGCCAAAGCGGTTGGAAAGGTTATCCCTGAGTTGCAGGGGAAGTTGACAGGGATGTCATTGCGTGTACCGACTGCCAATGTCTCTGTTGTAGATTTAACCGTGCGATTGGAGCGGTCAGCTAGTTATGAAGAGATTGCTGCGACGATGAAAAATGCTTCCGAAGGAGAATTGAAAGGTGTTCTAGGTTACACGGAAGACGATGTTGTCTCAACTGATTTTATGACCGATCCCAGGACCTCAATCTTTGATTTTAAGGCTGGTATTGGGTTAAATGATAATTTTCATAAAATCATCAGTTGGTATGACAATGAATGGGGATATTCAAATAAGGTTGTTGATCTGATGGTCTATACCTCAGGAGTCAGCTAGTCATCATGACGGCGGGTGAGTCATGCTTTAATATTGAGAATGGGTTTTACGTGATGTAAAACCCGAACCAGGTCTTTCTGATTCTCCATCACTTTGTAAATATTCTTATAAGCAAAAGGGGACTCATCTAGGGTGTGATGTGTGACTTTGGCTTTAATCCCCTGCATCGTTTTTCTGAATTCATCCAAGGAGAGGCTTTTTTTTGCTTTTCGTCGCCCCATTATGCGACCTGCCCCATGGGCGCTGGACCAGAGGCTTTCGGGGTTGCCGATCCCTTCAACGATGAAGGAGCCGTCGCGCATATTCCCGGGAACAACTCCCAACATCCCTTTTTCCGCATGGGTAGCACCTTTACGGTGAATCCACAAACTATCTTTTAGTTCCGCATGGTTATGGTTTCGATTAATGAGGTTTTCTTTCGAAAGACTACTCTTCTCTCCCTCGGGGATTTCCAGGTTAAGGATTCTTAAAATCCTCTCAATCATCTGTTTACGATTTTCCAGGGCGAACTCCAGGCAGAAATTCATATCGTCAATGTAGTCTTTTCCGGCTTGTGAGTCTGTCTTAAAGCCGAAATGCCCCTCCCTGGCTTTCCCGTCTTTGCTGGCCAGTTTCATGTAATGAGTTGCTATCGAATGTCCCAGGTTCCGTGATCCCGAGTGTACGATGATCCATACTGTTGAAGATTCATCTTCTCCAATTTCAATAAAGTGATTACCACTGCCCAATGATCCCAGTTGTTTGAGTCCGTTTTTGTCAAAGATCCTGGCAAGGGTATCCGTGTGGGGAATGTTGCGAAAATTCCAGCTGCCTGATTTTTTATTATGATCAAATCCTGTGGGGATCTCCAGATAGATAGATCTATAAATCTTATCCGCTTTGGCTTCAATTTCAGCTTTCTTCAGATTGATAGGAAGCGCGCACATTCCGCAGCCAATATCATACCCAACCCATGATGGCAGGATCATGCCCTGGGTAGCGATGACGCCGCCGATGGGCAAAGTGTATCCGGTATGGGCATCGGGCATCAGTGCACCCTGAATAGAAAAATCCTGATCCATTGCCGAGTAAAACTGTGACAATGCTTCTTCCTCAATCTCTTGAGCATAAATTTTGATTTTTTTCTTCATTCGCTTAAGTAGATGCTATATATGGTTTAGGATATAGGCTAATCTCAAAATCATTTTTACAAATGAATATCCACAAATAACGAGAAGTCCGGTTCCAATGAAGATGGATATCTTATTCGCCGATGGAGTACTTTTTATTGGCAATAGCTGACCAACAAGAAATCCTGTAATGAATCCCCCAATATGACCAGCGTTGCTGATTCCCGGGAAAAGGAACCCCATTGCAATCAGGATGACAGCCCACATTCCGATCTGTCTTACGACCTGTCTGCCCCAGAGTCCGCCGCGTTTTCTCCCAAAAGCTAATATTGCCCCCATCAGACCGAATACAGCTCCTGAGGCACCGATAACGGGGTAGTTGTCCATGGGAATCATAAACATACCCCTGGCAAAAATAGGAGTGAACAACGCCAGAAGATTGCCACCTATTCCTGATAGAACGTAGATAATAATCATCTTATGGGGGCTGAACAGGATTTCTGTCTGAGGGGCTAAGTCCCTGACCCATAGCATATTAAAAAGGATATGCAGGATTCCTCCATGTAAAAACATCGCTGTTATCAAGACCCACCAATCGCCTTTCATCAAGGCTCCTATCTCTGCCCATCCTAATATTCCCAATGCTTGACTACTAGGGGAGGGCAAGATCCCGAAATCCCGCTGGAACATGGGAATCTTAAAGGGCAGAAAAAGAGGCAGCAGGAACGAAATGATAAAGTAAACGACATTGACCGTAATGATAATCCTGGTGAAATTCCGTTGATTGGCTCCTATCATATTATAAACCTTTAGCTTTTTTGAGGGAGATTTTAATCCGCAATGTGGACATTCTTCAAGATAACCGCTGATCAGCTTTCGACAGTTGGGACAGAGAATCGCTTTATTCTGGTTCATTTTTCAGTTTGGTTATTTGTGATCAATACCGTTGGTCGGTCCGGCATCATTTTTTCTCATTATAGAATTATCAATGAGTTATGAAAAAGAGAAATATCAGAATTTATTGACATAAGGATTTCACAGCTTTAGGAAACTTTAAAAAAATCATACGGCTACACAGAATAATCCAAGAGAAAACATTGACAATAAGCAACAGCACCATTGAGTAAGAAGTAATAATCGTGTTACTATCAGAAAATTACAGATTATGGTTCCCGATCCGGGTTTAGAACAGTTACATAAAGGATCCATCAAGAGTTCCAATTAAACCGATACAAAATGAAGATTACAAGTGAGGTTTTTCAGGTTGGCGGGGAAGGGCTCACTTCCCAGCAGGATGCAGCCGTTTTTCTGATCCATATTAACGGGCAGGCAGCATTGATTGATTCGGGGTGTGGTTTTAATGAAGAGCATCTGTTGGAGAATATTAAATCTCTGGGAGTGCCCCTTGCCCAAATCAAGTTATTGCTGCTAACCCATTGCCATTTTGATCATACCGGCGGAGCTGAATCCATGAGAAGGAAGCTGGACTGCAAAATCATTGCCCACGAACTGGATGCCCGGTTTCTGGAAACAGGAGATAATGAAGTGACAGCTGCTAAGTGGTACGACGCTTCAATCAAGCCATTTAAGGTGGATAGAAAACTTGCAGGATCAGAGGAAATCATCAATGTCGGAGGAAGTGAAATCCAGGCTTTTCACATTCCAGGGCATTCACCTGGTTCAGTTGCTTATTTGCTGGAATCCGATGGACAGAAGGTATTATTCGGACAAGATGTTCACGGACCCCTTCATTCCAGTTTACATTCGGATCATTCTGACTACGTAAACTCTTTAAAATTTTTAATCTCTCTTGAAGCTGATATTTTGTGTGAAGGGCATTTTGGGATTATCAAGGGAAAGAAAAATATTGAGGAATTTATCAAATCATATTTATGACAATAAATTTTACAGAAGAAGAGATCAAAATCAGTCTGCAACAGTATGATCCGGAGGTTTTACCAGCACCCGACAGTTTTAAATCGGCTTCTGTGCTGATCCCTTTTTACTCAGATCCCGAAGGGTTATCGCTGATCTTTATGAAAAGACCGGACTATCAGGGGCCCCATGGAGGACAGATTTCATTTCCAGGCGGTGCAAAAGACGAAACCGATGGTAGCAATCTTCATGCTGCGCTTAGGGAAACAGAGGAAGAGATAGGGGTGAGTCGTGAAGTTGTTGATATCTGGGGGTGCTTAAAGGCGCAGTTCACATCAGTGTCCAGGTATTGGGTAACACCCTTTGTGGGGCTGGTTCCTTTTCCCTACCAGTTCAAGCCTAATCAAGCGGAGGTGGAAAGACTGCTCATTATTCCCCTCGATCATTTGCTCAATCCGGCAAGTTTTTCGATTGATACTTATAACTGGAAGGGATTTGAATTTCCAAGTTATCTCTATACTTATAATGATGACGTCATTTGGGGACTGACAGCCCGTATTCTATTTAACCTGATATCTCTGCTTACCAACGGAGAAGAATCAGATTCTCGCTGGCCGCCCAGCTGAGCAATAATCAGCTTGAATGAGAAATGGGGGCAGGGCAATAAAATAATACAGTAAAAAATAATTAATTATGATTAAACGATTGTTAAAGCGCATTTTGGTTGTGTTTATCCTTTTGGTTGTGCTTTGGATCGCCACTCAGTATTGGTTTGCCGAACCTGCCAGACTTCTGCCGGCAAACAAACATACCGGTTTTGATGTGATTGCACATCGCGGTGGACGGGGAATAGCGCCGGAGAATACCTTACATGCATTTGAAACGTCGGATAAGTTGGGCGTGGATGTGTTGGAAATGGATATCCATTTGACAAAGGACGACCAGTTGGCGGTTATTCACGACGCAACTCTTGATCGAACAACCAATGGAAATGGTGAGGTTAAGGACTACAGCCTTCGTGAACTGCAAAAGTATGACGCCGCCTATCATTATTCACCTGATCCTGCTTACAACAACAGTCGAGATTCTTCAATCTACTCTGATTTAGCCGATAACGAAGAACTGTTTCCTCTTAGAGGGAAGGGAATCAGGATACCCGGTTTGCAGGACGTTTTCAGGAGATTTCCCCAAAAGCGGATGGTTATCGAGATCAAACCGAATAGAATAGATATCGTTGAACCATTTTGTCGGATGATTAAAGATTTTCAGAAGGAGGATCATTTAATAATAGGTTCATTTCACGAAGAAGTGCTGGTTCACTTTCGTATGGTTTGCCCGGGAGTGGCGACATCCGCGTTTTCAAAGGAAGCGACTCGATTTGTATTGTTCGACAAAGTATTTCTTGCAGGTATGATCAGTCCCGATTATATCGCCTTGCAGATTCCGCCCGACATCAAAACAAAACTCGTTGGGAATCGACCGATTGTGTCAGTCGTAACCCGGTCGCTGATGAAGGCTGCACGGGGAAAAGAGCTGATAGTCCAGGTTTGGACTGTTAATGAGACCGATCAAATGAAGGAGATGATTGATATCGGCGTTAACGGAATCATGACCGATTACCCCGACAGATTGCTAAATCTACTGGGACGATAAAACTCCTTTAGCTTGCTTGTTAATTGATTTTATTGACATGAGGAGGCCGAGGTGGATTAAAGACCTGCTGCCTGTAACATCTGATGTTCTGACCACCAAAGATGAAGCAAAGGGCATTCGCAGGTCTATAAGATGACAGGCGATCAGTTCAGAACTATGCCCTCTCGTTTTATAACCGGTTCCAGTGCTTTAAAAAGGTCGCGGATTTTTTGGTCGATTTCGACGTATTGTTTCTGAATGTCGGACCGGAAATCGACATGAAGTCTGTCAACCCGCTTTCTAATCTTTCCGAATTGCTCCTTCTTCTGGTTCCAGAGATCCAAAATGTTTTGAATGGCTTCCTTTGAATTATCCATGATCAGGGTAGATTGTTTGTTTAACTGATTGCGAAGATATTGATAACTCTTTTCCAATTCTAGGGCAATCTTCTCTGTTTTCAAAGATTCACGGGTAATTACATGAAAATGGTGGCCAATGATAGCAAATCTAACTGCTTCACCAAAGGTCTGTCTGTTTTTGATAACGTTACGGCCGAGAAACCTGAGATATTGAAATCCGTACGAAGTAAATGGCTGGAAAAACAGGGATTTGAGAAAACTCCTGAAATCGGCTAAGGTAATTTTTCGCTGGAAAAACGGTGCATTGCCGACAGCGTCCAGAAGACGATTACAGCGCTGGAAGTAATTCTTGAGATTCACATCATATATTGTAGATAGGATTTTTTCATAAACATTGGCCAGGGTTTGTTTCCCCATTTTGGTTACAAAATTAGTTGCCATTTTATGGGTATTGTTCCCCTGTGATGCCGTCAAAAGCCTGCCTTCCTTTGACAACCTTTTAAAAAGCTTTGTCCCGGGCAGGGCTTCCAGTAATCCGATCATTGCCTGGGGAATACCGGCTTTCTGGATAAATTCTATCTGTCGATCCGCAATATCCGGTGAATCACTGTCAAACCCAATAATAAATCCGGCCATAACTCCAATCCCATGACTCTGGATGGTGGAAACCGACTGGTAAAGGTTAAGCCGCGTATTCTGGGTTTTTCCGGTTTCCAGCAACGCTTCTTCCGATGGTGTTTCAATTCCGATAAAAACTTCATTGAATCCGGCAAGTTTCATTGCACTCAACAGATCGCTGTCTTCCGCCAGGTTGATGCTGGCTTCGGTGAAAAATCGAAAGGGATAATGATGCTTTTTTTGCCAGGTGAAAAGCTGCGGTAACAGGTCTTTCTTTACCCGGTTTTTATTGCCGATAAAATTATCATCTACCACAAAGACAGCCCCTTTCCATCCATTCCTGAACAAGGCATCTAATTCGTTGACAATCGAAGCGGCGGGTTTTAAGCGGGGTTTGTTGCCATAAACAGACCAAATATCGCAAAATTCACATTTAAAAGGACACCCTCTTGAATACTGAATTGACATGGAACTATATGCACTCAAGTCCAGCAGATCGAATCTTGGAACCGGCGTAATTGCTAAGTTTGGGAAAGGAGGTGGCAATGTTATATGGGGCGCTGTTCCTTTCTGAAACCGGTCAAGAAAATCCAACAATGTATTTTCAACCTCACCCAGCACAAAATGATCAATGCCATTAATTTCCTGATAACTTGAAGTAGGATAAGGTCCTCCTGCTATGACGGGAACCTGAAAGAGGTTACATCTCTCAACGGTTTCGGCAAATGACTGTTTTTGCACTATCATAGCCGAGAGAAATACTGCATCCGCCCATTCCAGATGGTCATCGGTCAAGGGCGTGATGTTCATGTCAATCAGTTTTAAATCGTAGGAATCAGTAAAAAGAGACGCTATTGTTATCAGACCCAAGGGGGGCATTGCGCTTTTTTTATTGATAAACTTCAACGAGTAATGAAAACTCCAATAGGTATTTTGCGGGACTTCCGGGTAAACCAGCAGAATATTTTTATAGGGCTGCATGATATTCTCCAGTATCTTGAGCATGGATTGATGGTATTTTTTTCTTTTATATTTTAATTTTAGGAATGGAACGTCTGATTTAAAAGCTTAATAATTGTATTTACAAAAGTTTTACATACTCTTTTTTCTCAGAAACCATATTCTTAATTGAGGTTTTTGTCATAGATAAAAAATAGGAAACAATTGAGTCAGAAGATGAAGGATCAACCATATCCTACCGCGTATCAGGATTGTCCGGTTAGAAATTTGCATCTGCTCGTAGGTTGGGCTACTTGTTGCCCAACATTGCTTTCTATTGATGGGCAACGAGTAGCCCATCCTACTTTTCTAAACAAATAATAGTTAAA
>Ga0180009_10000713_pt1 | contig 43694 bp, 41 predicted proteins | sample OS_PC_MetaG_FD_123537 | JGI IMG/M metagenome (GOLD analysis project Ga0180009, IMG submission 123537) | Groundwater microbial communities from the Aspo Hard Rock Laboratory (HRL) deep subsurface site, Sweden - OS_PC_MetaG | ecosystem: Environmental > Aquatic > Deep subsurface > Groundwater...
CTGGCTTTCTATCTCTTTCGATTTAGTTTCGTAATACGCTGTTTTTTCTGTTATCTCGGAATATACAGCCTCTACCTCGTTCAACTCTTTATCCCTTCCGGAACCTTCTTCTGACAGGACAGTTATATTTTTTTCAAATTCTCTTATCTCTATATTTAGCTCTTCCGTCTTTTTAATGGAGCTCGTTATTTCCAGCTTTCTGGACTCTACATTATTCTTGGCATCGCGCAAAGATGATTCCAGTATATTCAACGTGCCCGACAAGCCTTCCTTCTTGCTTTCGAGCGACCCCAGCTCAGTCCTTGCCTCTGCAATCTCTACAAGAAGCTGCTCTCTTTCTTTTGCGCATTCTGTTATAAGGATCTCGTTACTATGTATCCTTTCTTCATTAATCTTGCTTTCATTCTCAAGCTCTAGCAGCGTCTTAAGAGAAGTCTTTTCTTCCTGTTTCAGAATCAAGATTTCAGAATTCACCTCATCTATCTCAAGGTTCACAAGCGATATCTCATCTCCTATGCCTTTTATATTTTCCTCTATATTGGACCTTTGGTTGGAGACATTAGCAAATAGTATATTTTTTTCGCTGATTACGTTTGTAAGCGTTTCAAGTTTAGTTTTTAACTCACCCTCTTCTTTTTCTTTCCCAATCCTTTCTTCTTCAAGTTTTCCTAAATGCGTTTCCAGCTCGCTGATTGCCTGGCGGATCTCATTTATCCTGGCATCTCTATTTATCAGGCCAAGCTCTTCCTTTTTAGAGCTCCCGCCTGTTATAAACCCATCCTCGACCACCTCGCCTGACAAAGTAATAAACTTGCGCCTTGCAGGCCCCTTGGTATTATCCAGCAGGGCCCTTGCATCCTTAAGGTCATTTACTATAAAAACATCTTTCAATATATGCCTCAAGATGTTTTTATAAGAATCGCCGGTATTTACAAAATCAGCTGCTTTTCCAAGGATGCGGCTGTCATTAATATCCACAGCAGCCTCTAGCGCAATATCAGCTGAATTAAAATACCCTGGATATATAAATGAGGCCTTGCCGTATGAATGCTCTCTAAGATACATTATAGCCTTATCCACAGATTCCATGGTATCAACTACTATGCTTTGCAGATACTCAGACATTGCTGTTTCTATTGCGACCTCATAGCCTTTTTTAACTGTTAACAGATTTGCAAGGCAATCCCTGACACCGTCTATCCTTGACTGGCTTCCAAGTATTGCCTTTACGCCTGCGGAAAACCCTTCGTATCTAAGCCTTGCCTCTTCCAAAAATTCTAATTTGGATTTATTGGATGCAAGGAGTGTTTCTATTTTTTTGGATTCTTCTGTAAGCGAGTTTATATGACTTCGGATAGCTGATACGGAGACGGATACAGAATCTCTTTCTAGCTTAAGACTGACTGCTTCTTTTTCAATTGCTGTTATTTCTGCCAAGACTTCGTTTAATTTCGCTTGCAGGTTATTTTTTTCCTCTGAGACAGTTGATTTTTCTGATTCCAGCCTCTTGAGCCTTGAGTCATGGGTTGAAATAGTAGTGGATATCTTCGCCACCTGGTTTCTCAGCTTCGCCTGTCTTGAAGCAATATCTATGATATTTGCCTTTGAATTGGACAATGCTGTTTCGCTTGTTTTTACTGTCTTTGATATTTCTTCAAATCTTTTTTCTTTTTCTGTTACCTTGCTGAACCTCTCGTTGTCTTCCTTTTCCAGCACAGATATCTTTTCCTTGAGATTCGCTATCTCCTTTTCTTGAGATATAAGTATATCTTCGCTTTTTTTTATCTCAACCTCAAGGCCTGAGCGGCGCTTTGTAAGCTCATCCACTCTTTCTTTATCCATAGAGATTCTATTGCTGGCTTTTGAAATTTCAGAATTAAGTTCTACTATTCTGGATTTCAGGTTCACTCTTTTGTTTTCCACATGAGAGCTGTCCTTGTTTAATAATGATAAATCCCGTGACAATCTATTTAACTCCAAATCAAGCTCTGCTTCTTTCTGATTTAACTCGCTTGTATTCCCTTCGGAATTCAAGTTCTTACTCCTCAATATCTCAAGGTCTATTCTCGAGAGCTTTAACTCAATTGACCTTAATTCTTCGTAGCGTTCTTTATAGCGCTCTGCCTTTTTCGCCTGGCGTTCTATTGAATTGATCTGGCGTTTTACTTCTACTATAATATCATTTATCCTTAATAAGTTTTGTTCTGTGTCTTCCAGTTTACGCAATGCCTCTTTCTTTTTTGTCTTGTATTTTGTAATGCCACTCGCCTCTTCAAAAACCTCGCGCCTCTCTTCTGGCTTTGAGCTCAAGACCTGATCTATCTTGCCCTGTTCAATAATAGAATAAGCGCTTGTGCCTATACCGGTGCCCATGAAAAGCTCATTTATATCCTTAAGCCGGACTGGAGTTTTATTTAAAAGATACTCGCTCTCTCCTGAGCGATAGAGACGCCTGGTGACAGTAACTTCGTCATATTCTATTGGCAACGCCCTATCCTGATTGGAAAGCGTGAGGGAAACTTCTGCAAAACTCACAGGTTCCTTGCCGTCGGTACCGTTGAATATAACATCCTCCATTTTGCCGCCACGCAAGACCTTTGCAGATTGTTCTCCAAGAACCCACTTTATGCTGTCTGCAATATTAGATTTTCCGCATCCATTGGGCCCCACAATAGCAGTAATACCAGGCTCAAAATCCAACCTTGTTTTATCGGCGAATGATTTAAAACCAAATAGTTCTATAGATTTGAAATACATATTATCTTTTTAACGCCTCTTTAAATTGTCTGGTTAGCTCCGGTACAACTTCAAATACATCCCCAACTATCCCATAGGTCGCCACACTGAATATGGGCGCATAAGGGTCTTTATTTATCGCTACTATTATCTCTGAAGACTGCATGCCCACAAGATGCTGTATCTGGCCAGAGATGCCACAGGCTATGTAAATCTTTGGGCAAACTGTTTTTCCTGTCTGTCCAACCTGGTGCGAATAAGTTTTCCAGCCGCTGTCAACTGCAGCGCGCGATGCTCCCACAGCGCCGCCCAGAGCCTTTGCCAGGCCTTCAATAAGTTTAAAATTCTCCGGGGATTGCATACCCCTTCCGCCGGAAACAATCACGTTTGCCTCTGTTAAATTAACTGTCTCCTCTATCTCTTCCACAATATCAAGAAGCTTCGTTCTAGAAAAATAAATATTACTGTCGTAACTTTTTTCTATGATCTTTCCTTTATGATGTTTATTTTCAGCAGCTTCTTTCATTACCTTGTGTCTTACAGTTGACATCTGAGGCCTGTGATTGGGGCAGATAATAGTAGCCATAATATTCCCGCCGAATGCAGGCCTGGTTTGTAATAGAAGTCTTTCTTTTTTATCTATATCAAGGCCTGTACAATCCGCCGTAAGGCCCGCATGAATGCCTATCGCAACCCGCGATATCAACGACCTGCCTGTCGAACTAGCTCCGCAAAGCACTATCTCAGGCTTATATTCTTTTATTAATTGAATTAATACCTTTGAATATGGCTCATCCTGATAATGTTTTAACGCAGGAGAATCCACAAGATATACCTTGTCGGCGCCTCTATGAATAATCTTATGCGCTTCCTCCTTCATATTTTCGCCTAATAAAACTCCGCACAATTCATTCCCAAGCGTATCGCTAAGCTCTCTTCCTTTGCCCAAAAGTTCATATGCAACGCTTTGTACAACGCCTTTTTTCTGTTCGCAGAATACCCACACATCTTTATATTCATCGAATTTCTTAGGAAATTGTATGTCTGTTGGGCTGAGCTTAGTAAGTACAATGGCGTCAAACTTGCACGATTCTATACACGCTCCGCACAATGTACATTTATCAAGGTCTATGACTGCCTTTTTATTGATGATCTCTATTGCGCCGAACGGGCAGGACTTGACACATAATTTACATCCAACGCATTTTTCATTGATGACTTTGATTGACATAACACTTTTTCCGCTTAGCCAAAGTTTACACTCTGACAATGTTAGTTTGTCAACTTACAGCTTTTAACAAACCTCGCTTTTTAATAACTCTACTAACTTCGCACAAACATCCTTTGCTTCCCCCTCTAAAATCTGGCCGCCTTTTCTCGGAGGAGGCGTAAATATCTTGACGACTTTTGTAGGAGATCCTTTTAGCCCAAGCAAATCAGGGTCTGTGTCCAAGTCTTTTGCTTCTAGTTTTTTAATTTCTATTTTTTTTGCCCTCATCTTGCCTTTTAAAGAAGGTAGCCTTGGCTCGTTAATTTCTTTAACCACAGTAATAAGGCATGGCAAAGGCGATTCAACAATATCATAACCTTCTTCTGTCATCCTTTCTGCGCGCATGAAAGAATCTTTTATATCTTCTATCTTCTTAACAAAAGTTATTTGAGGTATATCCAAAAATGCGGCAATGCCAGGCCCCACTTGGGCAGTATCGCCGTCTATCGCCTGTTTTCCGCAGATTACAATGTCAAATTTTCCTATTTTCTGAATAGCCTTTGAAAGCGTATAGCTGGTAGCCCATGTATCGCTTCCTGCAAATGCCCTGTCTGAAATCAGCACAGCTTCATCGCCTCCCAGAGATATTGCCTCGCGCAACGCCTCTTCTGCCTGAGGAGGGCCCATTGTTACTATAGTCACGAGGCCCCCGAATTTCTCTTTGAGCCTTACAGCCTCTTCAATGGCATACATGTCAAACGGATTTATTATACTCTGGACGCCTGAACGTACCAGGGTATTTGTCTCAGGGTCTATCCTGACATTTGTTGTATCCGGAACCTGTTTTATACATACAATGACATTCATTTCGCAGCGCTTTCCTTGATCAGATGATTTGCAATAATACTGCGCTGTATCTGATTAGTGCCTTCATATATCTGTGTAATCTTTGCGTCGCGCATATATTTCTCAATAGGATAATCTCTCATATAGCCGTAACCGCCGAATAACTGTACACAGTCTGTTGTCACCTTCATTGCAACATCAGAAGCAAAAAGTTTTGCCATAGCAGAATCTTTTGAAACCTTTGTATTACCGCTGTCAAGCATGCGGGCGCATGCATACACCAGCGCCCTTGATGCCTCTATCTCAGTAGCCATATCAGCCAGCATAAACTGCAGGCCCTGAAAACTAGTTATACTTTTCCCGAACTGCTTTCTTTCTTTCATATATTGAACTGTCAGATCAAGCGCGCCCTGGGCAATCCCTACTGCCTGTGCAGCTACTCCTGGCCTTGACTGGTCAAATGTTTTCATTGCCACAATAAATCCCATACCTTCCTTCGCGAGCAGGTTTTCCTTTGGGATTTTGCAATCTGTAAATACGAGCTCTCTCGTAGCAGACGCCCGTATGCCCATCTTATCTTCCTTTTTGCCGAATTCAAAACCCTTCATGCCTTTTTCAACAATAAACGCTGCTGCGCCGCGCGCTCCCTTGGATCTGTCTGTAGACGCAACAACCGTATAAACTTCTGCTTCTCCGCCATTAGTAATCCATTGCTTTGTGCCGTTTAAAACATAATGATCGCCTTTTTTCTCTGCGGTTGTAGCAATAGCGCCTGCGTCGCTTCCAGCGCCTGCTTCAGTCAAACCGAACGCGGCTAATTTTTTTCCTTTAGCTATATCAGGCAGATATTTCTTTTTTTGTTCTTCTGTGCCAAATAAAATTATAGGGAATGTGCCAAGCGCTGTTGCAGCAAAAGCAAGTGAAATGCCGCCGCACGCTCTGGATAATTCTTCAGTCGCGAGCACCAGCTCCATGGCTCCTCCGCCTGTTCCGCCATATTTTTCTTCAATATATATGCCACATAAGTCGCTCGCAGCCATTATCTTCACTATATCCCACGGGAAAATACCTTCTGCGTCATACTTCGCCGCAACAGGCTTTATCTTTTCCTGTGCAATCTGTCTCGCAATATCCCTTATCATTACCTGTTCTTCTGTCAATAGATAATCCATAATATCCCCTTTCTGTATAATAGATTAGCTTAAAAGTAAAAACTAAAAAGTCAAAACTACAATTAAAAATTCAAAACCTTTATTTCCTTTGTATTGTATCTTTTTAATTTTAACTTTTTACTTTTGACTTTTGACTTTTTAGTTAGCTATTTATTATTATTTTATTTTATAAACCAATGTCTTCGTCTTTCCATCCCTTGCAATATTAAGACTTAAAAACTTGGCGCCTTTATCTGACGTAATATTCTCGTACGCCCTGTATATCCCAAGAAGGCTATTCACGGGGTATCCATTTATGCTCTTGATAATATCACCCTTTCTTATACCAAAGTTCTCTGTAAGCTTTGCAACAGCTATACTCTGTACCAGAAACCCTTCTTTATTCACTACTGCTGCCCCAAGATCTGTGTTAAATTTTAAGCTTGGGCCTTCTCCCAGCCTGTATCTCGGTTCAACTCTTTTTATTGCAGAGATAAGAGCAACGCCTGCATTGCGTATCGCAGATTCAGCGCTCGGCCTATCCAGCACCCATACATTATCGCCTATTTTCTTTGAATCTATTTTATTAAAAAGTTCTGTTATGATGACATTTTTATCTGCATCCTGATCTCTGGGGCTATTAAAAATCTCCTTTTCCTTATTTGAAAGTTGTTTCACCTGGGAAGAAGCGTTATAAGGCTTTTCCAGCACGATCTTTTTCTTTTCCAGGCTTTTTATCGTAAAATCTTCTAACTGATTTTTTGTAAATTTTTTAGGGGGTTTATTATAATTATACTCCAATACGCTGGATTCAACTGTTTTTTCAAAAATCATCCCAGCTCCTTCTATTGGGATATTTTCTCCCGGCCTTACTATAATGCTATTCTTTAAGATCACATCTTCTAATACAAGGCTATTCTTTTTTATATCTAATATCCTGAGAGACTTTGCGGGATTTTTATCAGGAGAAAAGAGATCTCCTTTCATGTAAAGTTTTTTGCCTTTATTCTCAGTTCCAATTACCGCATACCATGAAGATTTACTATCTTCAACAGTCCCGACAGGTTCTGCAAACCCAAGCTGTGTAAAAACTATAAATAATATAGATAATATAAGATATTTTAACATGGTAGATAGATTATATTATTATCTTTAATACGTCAAGAGAATTATTCATACCTTACCACTACATTAAAATCTGCCTGATCCTTATTTAACGCCTTTGGAAAACCACTGAATGGCGCTGCTTTTTTTACGATTTTTACAGCGCTTCTCACAAGCCTGAGATCAGGCTGATTGAGCACTATAGGTCCTCTTATTAAAAAACCTTCTTTATCCAGCGTAAACTTTAGCTCCACCTCTCCATTTATCCCGCTAACATCCTTATCCTGTTTTGCTAAATCATTAATTTCCTGTCCTATATTTAAATAGTATTCTTCATAAGGCGTCCTATTAGTAACTGACGATTTTGTGGCGCTATCTTCCAATTCTTCGCCACCCCCTGAACCTAAAATAGGTGCCCATTTTTGTTTTGGTTGTCCTTTTTTCTTAGCTGCAACTTCTCCAGTGGCTGTCTTTTGTTTTAGCTGTTTTTCTTTTTTCTCAGGCGCTCGCTTAGATAACTTAATCTCCGGCTCCTTCGGTTCTTCTATCTTTATCTCTTCCGCCTTTTTATCCCAGTCAGCTATATACCTTTGCGTCTCTTCTGTAGTTTTGTCTCCCTCAATAATATGCGGAGTCAGAAATATTACGAGTTCTGTTTTTTCTTTGGTCTTACCTTTGGTAGAAAAAAGTTTTCCTATTAAAGGCACATCCCCTAAAAAAGGTACCTTTTCTCTATGATCTACCATGGTATCTTTTATTAATCCACCTATTATTATAGTTGACCCATCTTTCACTGAAACATGAGTATCTGCTTCAGAAGTAGTCACGTAAGGCACTATTGTCCTTGTAGAACCATCAGGATTTTTTAACTCCACTGTCTTTGTTGCATCAGCGCTAGAGACTTCTGGTTTTATCTTCAATGTAACAAAACCTGCCTTATTGATCTCTGGAGTCACTGCAAGCCTGACGCCTACATCTACAAACTGGACATGGTCTGTAGTGTGATATGTGCCTCCGCTTGTAGTTGTAACCTCGCTTGTAACATAGACCTCTTTTGCGCCTACCAGGATTTTAGCCTCTTGTCTGTCAAGAACCGTAATCCTGGGCCTTGACAAAACATTGGCCTCTCCGTATGTTTTTAATAAGCTGACTATTGCGGAATAATTTCCGCCTGTAGTAGCTATACTGAGGGTTGACGGAGTTACATTTGACAAGCCTGTACTAAGATTCGTATCGCCTGTAAGCCTTATATCTCCAAGCTTTGCTATATTTGTCCAGTCTATCCCATAACTATACTTATCCGAAAGCGTTACCTGGATAATACTGGCGTCTATCAGGACCTGCCTTGTTTTTTCATCAAATGCATCTATTACTTTGCGAATATCATCTATCTTCTCCTGTGTATCTTTAACTACAAGCTTGTTTGTCTTTTCGTCAAACCTTACGCTTCCAGCGCCCTTAGAAACCATCTCGCCTATTTTATCCTTAAGCAATTCTGCCTTTGCATAATCAAGAGAAAAAACTTCTGTAACTAACCGTATATCCATCTTTGAAACAACATCTCTCATCTTTACAATATTCTCAGAAGTATCTATTATAACTATGGTGTTAGAAACATCTTCCGGTATAACCTTGCCCATATCAGACTTCATCTGATTCAAGGCCTGCCCTACTTCAACAGCGTTAGCGTAATTCAGCTTAATAACCTCTGTTCTCTTCTTATCGTCAAAACTTTTTCCATAGGCCTTTTCATAATCTTTTTCATTCATAATTCTCATAAGCGTGCCTGTCTGCTCATAAGCAAGTTTATTGGTCGAGGCAATTATGCTTATGGCATCCATAATGCTCACATCCTTTAAATAAAGCGTGATTGTTCCGTTCACTCCGCTATCAACCGCTATATTAAGCCCGCTCTTCTGTGATAAAATCTTGAATACATCCCTTATGTCCATACCCTTTAGATCCAGCGATATCAAATCTGAGTCATCCTGGTGCGCTCCAAAAACCAGGCTTGAAAATGCTAGAAATAATAGCATGCCGATAATAAGTTTTTTCATATATTTTCTCCATTTATATTACAAATCGTTTGGAATCTATATATTTAATTCTATTTTTTCTCCTTTATATTCTAAAATCACTACGCTATCTCTTATATCATATACCTTTAATTCTCCAAACAAGTCGCCTTTATAAAGAAAAAACGTTTTCTTTAAAGTTTTATCCTCTATGATTGCCTGATTATTATCGCCTGTAATAATACCTAACAAATTAAGATTCCCCAAAATCTCTTCTTTGGAGATCTTTTTTATATTTATATTTTTATCCAGGCTGGCATGATCCATTACACTATCTTCTTCTATTTTTTCTGCTGCTGCTGGTTGCATTTGAAGCGCCTGAGGCGCTTTAGTCTGTTGAGTACCTACAATAACAGGCTCTAACGAAGGGTCCTTTTTAAAAATAAAAATATCTGCCAGGAAAACAACTGTAATTACTGCTATAAGACTGATTAATATCATATTCACCTTTGTGAATATCTTCAAATCCTTGCCAAACCTTACCTTTGACTGGCCTTTTTTAATAAGATTCAAAAGTTTCTCTTCAGGGGTAGACTCTATCATGATATCAAAACCACCTTTCTATCCTTTTCTATTACCTCGTTCACCAGATCCTCCTCAATAATCTTTCTATCTCTCATTACAAGCTCTTCCAATAGATTATGACATACAGCAGCAATCTTTCTAGGGTAACCTTGAGTATATTGATATATCATCAGTATTGCCTTTTCTGTAAATATCTCCTTGCCCGATGCAGCGCCTGCCTGTTTTAGCCTGAATTCTATCATGTTTTTCGTCTCATTATAATCCAATGGATTCAGTATGTATTTTAAACTAATTCTATCTGAAAAGTTATTTATACGCTGCAGTTTAGGCAAAAGTTCCATCTGGCCCATGATAACAAGCTGGAGAAGCTTGTATTCATTGGTCTCGTAATTTAAAAGAGTGCGCAAGAGTTCTAATGTAGCTAAACTCATTTTCTGTCCTTCGTCTATAATTAGGGATATTACATGGCTTTCATTAACGCATTTCTTAAATAAAAACCTTTCTATTGCTTCTTTATAATCCAGAGTAGAGCGAAATGAGCCCTTTATTCCGAAAAGCTTAGCGAGGGTTGTTACAAATTGAAATTCCGAATCATAGGTAGGGTCCAATATCATATGAGTTATGGCTCCATTAGTAGAGTGCAGCTCCTGTATAAAGGCTCTTGCAAGAGTAGTTTTTCCAATGCCCACATCGCCTAAAATAACGCTAAGGCCTCTTTTTAATCTGACGGCTATTTCAAGCCTTTGCATTGCTTGCTTATGCGAAATAGATGGATAAAAGAAATATGGATCAGGGCTTGTTGAAAACGGCTCTTTATTTAAGTTTAGTACGCTATAGTATGACATCTCTAAAAAACCTCTTATGTTACAAAACTAGTATGACTTATTTTGTAACATTAGGTAATCTACGCGATTGAAGTGGTCAAACCCAAAATATCTTTTATCTCTGCTATTGACTTATTCTCTTTACGCAATTCCCTGATTCTCTTTAATCTTTCTAATGTAGTATCATCAAAATACCTAAAATTAGTCTCAGGGCTTCTAGCGACCTCCTTAATAAGCCCGATATTCAGATAATATTTAAGCGTGTAAACTGTCTGCCCGCTCAATCTTGCTAAGTCTTTTATCAAATATATCTTTTCCAATGTATAATCACCTCTGAATTTCTCTCCCGCTACTTTACTTCGCAAAGTGAAGCAGCTGACGCGCAATTGGCTAAGGAATTAATCTTATATAAGTTTACACCATGACAATGTTAGAGTGTAAACTTACAACTATCCATATAGACAGCGATAGCTTACTCTCCATTTAGAGAGTAAGTATATACCATGATATGCAAAATGTCAAGTATAGGGCGGTTTCAAATGTTACAAAACGAGTATGACTTGTTTTGTAACATAACGGCGACATTGTGGTTATATGATGATTTTGGAAAAGATTATTGTGCCTTTGAAAATAGATGGATTTTGTGAGATAAGCCTGAAATTAAATTTCTTTAACACCGCTAGGGTTGGCAGTTTCGCAAGCTCTGATAGGAATTTAATAATATCTTTTAGTCCCCCTTCTATCTGAAGCTCTACAGCATATTCCTTATAAAACCCCATCTCCATTGCCTGGCCAGGTTTTATATTGCTAGTTTTTATACCGATAGAATCCGCATAGCTTTCCACTTCGCTCAAAATCTTGGATATATTTTTAGTAGATTTTGCATACCTATTATATTCCTGGATAATAGAGTCTTTTCTATCTTTCAATCTAATGCCTTTATTCATTATAGCCGTTTTAGCTGTTATCTCGTTATTCAAAATCTGTAATTTCATAAGGCCAGGCTTAAATATAAAATTATACAATAATGCAATAATAGTGAAAATTATCGTTATGATAAAAATACATTTTTCTCTTTTTGAAAGGTTTACAGGAATCATATCAATGCGTAAAACATGCTATGCTGAAATCAGTAAACTCCTGATTTTCTATTTCTTTCTTTGTCGCGTATTTCACTTCTATCTTTTTGAAATATTTTGATTTTTCAAGAACCTTTATGAAATTAAATACGCTAGGCATATATCTAGCTATACCTTTACAATAAAGAATGTCTTTTTCGCCATAATCCAAGCCTGCAAGAGATATGTCCTGCGGTACAAGTTCATAACACTCTTTTAGAATATTTACGATGCGCTCACCTTCTTCCTTCTGAGATTTCAGAAGCCCTGTCTTTTTAAGAAAAAGATTCAATCGGTCTGCATCTTTCTGGATTTTATCAGTTTTTTCGGAAATCGCTAAAATTGTTTTATTTTTTTCCCGGATCTTAAAAATAAAAAAAGATGCCAGCATGGCCATGACAATAAGTAGAAGAAAATATGTCAGGAAAACCTGCCTTATGTTCTCCTTATTCAATCTTTTATCAATATATTCTATTGGCAAAAGATCTACCTCGAGAGGCATATCCAGGCTGTTCAAATTCTCTTCATATTCATAAAAATTCGCAGGGATTGAAAAAAACGTTTTTATATTAAACCTTATATCTTCCATGCTCAGATTTGAGCTATGCATAACAACTAGTTTTTCTATTTCTTTATTATTTTTATCTCTTTTGTATGAGGATAGAGACCGCTTTATTTCTTCCAGCCATCCCTCCAAGCTGCTCAGCCCTCTTGAAAAAACAGGTTTTATATTATCTATTATCATAATTTCTAAATAATCTCTCCGGATATTTATAACCAAGCTCACCTTGTCCTGCTTAACTATGCTTTTTTTTAAGAGGTATAAATATAATAGCTCTGTCTCCAGTCTTATATTCTCCGGCTTTGCCCCATTTTGCGCCATTATCTCTTCTATGTGCTGTCTTTTTGCGATAGCCAGCATTATACAAGAAAATCCTTTTTTATAAGATCCTATATTTCTGAAGCTTGTTATGATCTCTTTCTTTTGATAGGGCGATTCTTTAAAGGTCTGAAATTCCATCATGCTCTTAATCTCAGAAGGATCTGTAGAAGGAATCTCTATGAATCTTAAAGCAACCTGATATCTTGGTATAATCAAAATATCTTTAGACTTATCCAACTTACTCCTCTTCCCAATAATAAATTTTCCCTAACTTATCTACTATTGCCGTAACGCTCTTCATCTGACTCTTATCTTCTGAAAAAGATGCGTCTGCCAGTATTCTAAAAAATCCTGAGCTCACATCAAACAAAGTCTGATAATTTAAAATAGCTTCAGGTGTAACTCCAAAATTTTCAAATATAAAACTGAAATTATCTTCTGTAAATATCCCGTCATCTTCGGTGCAGATTTCGCCATCATTGCCTTCCTTGTATGTAATTATTTTATTTATCATCAAGGTGTCATCTCCTAAAACTATTTTTAAAATATTTTCGTCAGCTGTATTTATATTAACTCTTGAGCCAAGACCTCTATAAATTGTCATATAATCTTTTATGCTTAAATAGATATCTCGCGTCATTCCATCTATCAAAAATAACTCCTCCATAAACTCGAAGCCCTTTTCTCCTTTTTTAATCCTGTAACCCAACAGCCCCTGACATACATCATCATCCAGTCCTAGCCTAATTAAATACTCCTTATTTAAATTTGAACTGTTAAGATTAAGCCTTGCTCCTTCATCGCAAGCTCTGTATATAACCTTGCTCCCGCCTAATATAAACTCCCTTTCTTTATTCCAATCTTCATTAAGGCTATCGTAATTATTTTTATCTTTATTCAATTCGATTATCATCTTTGCAATTCCGGCCTTTGCAAGATATAACGATTTTATGCCCAAGGATTCATATTTAGCAAGTTTTATATCAGCTGCGGAATTATAAGAAACGGTTATGCTTAATAAAGATAAAATTATAAGCGCCCACATAACAAATATTAATATGCTAGCCTTTTTGCTTTTCATTCTATCCCCAAAGCCCCTTGCATAATAAATATTATCTTATGATAGACGCCTTCATCTGCTCCTAGACTAAAATTAACCTTAACTGCTAAAGGATTTTTTTTCTGGGATTCTCCCCACGCAGCCTTCCATTTAAAACCCTTCAATCCGTTTTTTAATTCATACGCATATTCAAAATTTATTGAATTCGCCAGAAATACAACCTCGTCCGCATCTTTCTCTCCAGGAATCTTATTATCCATAAAAAGAGTTTTTCTTTTCTTCAGAGCGCTGTATCCGTCACCCCTGTCTTCTGCTATATAATAATTAATTACATAGACGTCGTCTCTATTCTCTCCGGATATGACCATCGGAAAAATAATTTCTTTAGAAACACCTTTAAAAGGCACTTCAGAAAAAAAGAAAGAGTTTTGCAGTTCTTTCTGCATTCTTAAAAGCCCTATCCTGATTTTCTGAAAATCTCTGCCTTCGCTTCCTCTGCGCCATGCCTTTATACCCACGCTAAAAACGCTGTATATGGAAACAATTATGATGGCCAGCATCACAGTTGCAATTATAAGTTCTATAAGAGCAAAAGACCTGCGTGTCATATATATGTTAAGACAGATAAATCTTTTTCTTTATCTTTTTCGCGCCATAGAACCTTCAGGCTAACTTCTTTGCAAAAACCGTCTTCTGATTTAACCACATCCAGATCCCATGAAAATCTGTTGTCAAAATCGCTAAACTCTCCTCTTGATATACCTTCTTCGATATCGCTATTATAAAACTCTAACAATTTTTCTTCCAGAAGAAGACCTGCCTTAAAATAACTCTTTGAAAGCTCTGTCGCCCTTATTAGACCTGCGAAAGAACTCAATACCGATACAACCCCTATAGATAATATTAAAACGCTTATCATTATCTCAAGCAATAAGAAACCTTCACATTTTTGCCTCTTCCCAGTTAGTAACATCGTCTCCTCCGCCTTCTATCCCATCAGGGCCATAAGAATAAAGATCATAATCACTAACATGATCGCCTGGAGACCTGTATAGATATTTTCTTCCCCATGGATCAATGGGTTCTTTTTTAAGGTAAGGGCCTTTCCATTTTACAGCTGAAGCAGGCTTTGTAAGTAATACCCTTAGCCCCTCTTCTGTAGTAGGATATTTTCCGTTATCCAGCTCATATAAATCAAACGCAACTGAGATGTTGGCATTTATATCTGCCTTACTAGCAGCTACTCTGGCCTCTTCTGATCGCCCAACAAGTCTCGGGACTACCATTGAAACGAGCACGCCAATAATGATTACAACCAGCATTAATTCGATCAAGGTAAAACCTTTTTTAGTTTTCATCCAACCCTCCATTTCAATGTGTTACCAGTGATATCTGAAATACCGGCAAAAGCATGCTAATTACTATAAAACCAACCACTAGGCCCATTATCAGAATAAAAGCCGGCTCCAAAAAAGCTGTTAGTGTTTTCATAGTCTTATCTGATTCTATTTCATAATTACGCGCGATATTAAACAATGCCTTATCCAGGAAACCGCCCTCTTCTCCCACTGCTGCCATATTCGCTAAAAACAAAGGAAAGCATTCTCTTTTTTTCATTGCCGTAGCAAGACTCAGTCCTAGCTTAACATCATTATGAATAGCGCTTATATCTCTTCTTATCGCATTATTTGTTACCACCCCTGAAGTAATCTTTAAAGAATCCAATATCGGAACCCCGTTTTTGAGAAGCATGGAAAGAGTCCTGGAAAATCTTGCAAATTCTACATTTCTTACAAGATCTCCTAAAATAGGTAATCTTAACTTGATCCTGTCTATTTTATTTTTTGCAATAGGGTTTAACTTGCCACTCTTAAGTAAAAAGATCAAGCCTCCCATGAAAAGGATTAATAAAATCCAATAAGCCTTTATGAAATCGCTTATCCTTAAAAGTATCCTGGTCACCAGCGGCAACTCTTCGCCCATTTCTATGAAGATATTAACTAATCTCGGGACAATGAATATAACTAGAATAAATACTGTGGCAAGGCCTACTATTGCCATCAGGCCAGGATACGCCAACGCTACAATGACCTTGGACCTCATATCTTCATCCTTATCCAGGAAATCCGATATATTCTCCAGCACCTCGTTCACTAAACCTGATTCTTCTCCTGAACGCACAAGGTTTACGCATAGCTCTGAAAAAATATAAGGATAATTTTCCAATGCCTCTGAAAATTTTTTTCCATCTTTTATGCGGCTCTTAACAGTCCCTATTATCAGTTTTAAATTATTATTTTCCGTCTGATTCTCAATTACACCTAATGCATTATAAAGCGCAAGGCCTGAGCCTAAAAGTTCTGATAGGCGCCTTGTAAAATTAGCCGTTTCCTTTGTTTTAATCTTTACCCTATATAAATCTTCTCGACTCTTCCCGTATGAAATAAAAGATTTTCGTACAAAACTCTCCTTCTCTGTAACCCATACAGGATAATACCCAGATTGGATCAATTTATTAACAGCTGCATTCTCTGAATCTGCCTCAATAGCGCCTTCTAAGTTTTCCTCTGGCCCTTTTTTTACTCGATATATAAACCTAGGCACTATTAATCCTCTTTAGTAACTCTTATTACTTCGTTAAAAGTAGTTAAACCTTTTTTTATCTTTTTCAAGCCATCCATCCGAAGAGTGCGCATTCCAAGTTCCAATGCTTTATTTTTTATCTCGCTTGACGATGAGCGGTTTAGAACCATCTCTCGAATTTCATCCTTCATGATTAAAAACTCATATATCGCAGTCCTGCCTTTATATCCTGTAAATTTGCAGGATTTGCAACCTTTCGCTTCGTAAATTTTTCCATTATCTATATTATCAATTCCAAATTCCTTCAAAATTTCTTCATTTGGTCCTATCCTGGTTTTGCAATCAGGACAGATAACCCTGACAAGCCTCTGTGCAATAAAACATTCCACTGAACTTGCCACTAGATATGGCTCAACGCCCATATCTAAAAGCCTGGTTACGCCCCCTGCTGCATCATTGGTATGAAGCGTGCTAAATACCAAATGCCCTGTCAAAGCAACTCTGATCGTTATTTCTGCTGTTTCGAAATCCCTGACTTCTCCCACCATCATAATATCAGGGTCATGCCTTAACATAGACCTTAACCCTGCTGCAAAATCTAATCTTATCTTTGGATGAACCTGTATCTGAGTAATGCCTTTTAACTGGTATTCTATAGGATCTTCTATAGTAATGATTTTTTTGTCTTTATTATTTATTTTTGATAAACACGCATAAAGAGTGGTAGTTTTGCCGCCGCCAGTAGGCCCTGTAATAAAAATAATTCCATGCGGCTTTTTTATAAGTTTTTCCAATAGCTCGATATCAGCAGGCGATAATCCCAGATTTTCCAGACTATAAAGCATAGAACTGATAAGGATTCTAATATCTATGCTTTCTCCGAATTGCGTGGGCAATATAGACACCCTGAGGTCTATTTCCTGGCCAGATACCTTAATCTTTATTCTGCCATCCTGAGGAAGGCGGCGCTCTGCGATATCCAGATCAGCCATAATCTTTATCCTAGAGACTATGGCTGATTTAAAATATGTTATATTTTGAGGTATAGCCACATCATATAAAATACCATCCACCCTATACCTGGCTCTAAGCTCATTTTCGTAAGGTTCTATATGTATGTCCGTAGCATCATCTTTTACAGCCTGTGCGAGCATCTGATTCACAAACTTCACTACAGATGCGTCCTGAGCCATTTCATCTATATTTTCTATCCCGGCTTTTTGCGCTGGTAAATCCTTATCCATATCGCCTGCGCCTATTATCTCCTCTATTGTTTCGGCTCCCAGACCATAGTACTCTTTAATAGCTTCTAATATATCAGAAAGGCTCGCGCACACAGGCACTATTTTAAATCCTAAAAATAAACTTATATCATCCAAAACCATCAGATTTAGCGGATCTTCTATGGCCACTATAAGCGTATTTTTTTCAAATTTTATTGGCATAACTTTATAATGGCATGCAACTTTGGCAGGGATCTTTTCAAATATATCAGGCTTTATTTTGAGATTTTTCAGCTTAATAAAAGGCGTAGATTTAGAGACGAGCATTAATTCAGTATAGTTCCAACTGAATTATTAAATCAATTAAAAAAAGGTCAGATTATAATGCCGGAGATATTTATATCTTTTTTACGCAGAGCGTGGCATTGTGGCCACCAAAGCCAAGAGAATTTGATAGGCAGGTATTGACCTTTAACTGGCGCGCCTTATTGGGCACATAGTCAAGGTCGCAATCTGGGTCTGGGGTTTCGTAGTTTATTGTAGGAGGAATAATACCTCTTTCTATGGAAAGGCAGCAGATGACAAATTCTACAGCTCCTGCTGCGCCTAATTGATGGCCTAGCATTGATTTTGTAGATGAAACAGCTACTTTTTTTGCATGGTTTCCAAATACTTTCTTTATCGCCATAGTCTCTACTTTATCATTGAGCATTGTGGATGTGCCATGGGCATTTATATAGGAAATATCTTCGGGTTTCAGGCTACCGTCTTTCAGCGCATTTACCATGCACCTAGAAGCTCCCCTTCCTTCAGGATCCGGCGCTGTCATATGATACGCGTCTCCGGTCATGCCATAGCCAACTATCTCGCTATATATCTTAGCGTTTCTTTTCTTTGCGTGTTCCAATTCTTCCAAAATTACAATACCGCAGCCTTCTGACATTACAAAGCCATCTCTATCTTTATCAAAAGGCCTGGAAGCTCTTTCTGGATCCTTATTTCTAGTAGAAAGAGCTCTTAATGCGCAAAAGCCTCCTATACCAAGAGCAGTAATGCAGCTCTCTGTTCCGCCTGCTATCATAACATCTGCGTCGCCGTATTGAATAATCCTCATTGCTTCACCTATAGCGTGAGAACCAGACGCACACGCTGTTGTAGTGCAGAGATTCGGGCCTTTAACGCCTATCATAATAGATATATGGCCTGCTGCCATATTTACAATAAGCATTGGGATAAGAAACGGGGTCATGCGGGATGGCCCTTTTTCAAGTATTACTTTATGCTCTTCCTCTATTATTCTCAGGCTTCCTATTCCTGAACCCACTATAACGCCTATTTTATACGGATCTTCCTTTGATACGTCAAGGCCTGAATCATCAATAGCGTTTTTCGCAGCAGTTACGCCAAACTGTACAAATTTCTCCATTCTTCTGAGGTCTTTAACAGAAATAAAAGGGTGTGGCGCAAAATCCTTAATCTCTCCTGCAATGCGGGATTCATATTGGCTAGCGTCAAAATAAGTCAGAGGCCCTATGCCGCTCTTTCCTTTTATAAGGTTAGTCCAGAAATCCTCTTTAGCGCATCCTATCGGAGAAATCACACCCAACCCTGTCACAACAACTCTGCGTTTCATAGATAGTCCTTAAAAATAAAGGGTCAGAAGAGATTTAAAAACCAATTCAATACCCCTCCTAACCCCATGTATTCAAAATATTACTTTTTGGTGCCTTTTTCTTCTATATACTTGACAGCATCGCCTACAGTGGTTATCTTTTCAGCATCTTCATCAGGAATCTCTATGCCAAATTCTTCTTCAAGAGCCATTACGAGCTCTACTGTATCAAGAGAATCTGCGCCAAGATCGTCTATAAAAGATGCCTCTGGAGTCACCTCTTCTTGCTTCACGCCAAGCTGCTCTGCTATTATTGATTTTACTTTTTCAGCAACTGCCATGTTTAATTCCTCCTTAAGTACAAATGTTGGTTAAAGGTATAAAGCTTAAAGTATAAGGTAAAAACCTTTAATTTTTCACCTTTCACTTTTAACTAACTTTTTATTTTCACATCACCATTCCGCCATCTACCTGTATCACCTGGCCTGTTATATATGAAGAGCTTTCGCTCGAAAGGAATATTGCTAAATCCGCCACATCTTTTGCTTCGCCAAATCTTGCAAGAGGGATCACGGAAAGCATTTTCTTCTGGACCTCTTCAGCCAATCTGGCTGTCATGTCTGTCTTTATAAATCCTGGGGCTATTGCATTTACGCATATATTACGCGAAGCCAGTTCTTTTGCCACGCTTTTTGTAAGTCCTATTATACCTGCCTTTGAAGCTGCGTAATTTGCCTGGCCTGCATTGCCCATGATTCCAATGATCGACGCAAGATTAACTATCTTGCCAAAACGCTGCTTGAGCATAACCTTTGAAACTATCTTCGTGCATAGAAAAGTGCCTTTAAGGTTTACTGCTATTACCTTATCCCACTCCTCTTCTGACATCCTTAGAAGAAGATTGTCTTTTGTTATGCCAGCATTGTTAATAAGTATATCTATTTTATTGAATTTGTCAAGAATTTTATCCACCATGTCCTGTATTTGGCTTTGGTCAGTAACGTCAACCTTAAAAGCAAGGCTTTCACGGCCTGAATCCTGTATTTCTTTTGCTGTTTTTTCAGCCTCTTCCAGATTTACATCGCATATGGCGATATTGGCTCCTTGTTTTGCAAAGAGCATTGCTATCTCCTTGCCAATACCTCTCGCTCCTCCTGTTACAATAGCCAGCTTGCCTTCTAAAACTAATTCGCACATAATCATTCCTTTCTTAATTCCGTTTGTCGATCGGGATAGAAATAAGGTTTTTTATATCTTCTATAGTTTCTATATTATAAACTGTTAATTCCGGATTTATTCTACGCAAAAGCCCTTTTAGCACCTTTCCAGGCCCTATCTCAAAAAACGTATCGCAGCCTTCTTGGCTGATTTTCAATATAGACTCTTCCCATCTCACAGGGCTGTATAATTGTTTCACAAGGTTTTCTTTTATGAACTCCACTCTGTTTTCACAATCAGCTGTTACATTGCTTATAATAGAGACTTTAGGGCTGGAAAATCTTGTTTTACCAAGCTCTTTTTTAAACTCCTCTGCAGCTTCTTTCATAAATGAAGAATGAAAAGGCCCGCTTACATTTAATATAATTGCCTTTTTAGCGCCTTTTTGCTCAGCCAGGGCCATGGCTTTTTGAACAGATTCTTTTTTTCCTGATATAACTATCTGTCCCGGACAATTTAGATTTGCTATCTCAGAGTCTGTCTTTTTACAGATTTCTTTCAGATCTTCTACGAAAATTCCAAGTATAGACGCCATGGTTCCTGGATTATTTAAAGCTGCCTGTTCCATTAATTCCCCTCTTCGTCTCACTAGCCGGATAGCATCTGAAAATTCTAAAACTCCGCTTGCAACCAAAGCGCTGTATTCTCCCAGGCTTAATCCAGCGCAAAAAACAGGCTTGAGATCGGAGCCTAAGGCCTGTAATGCAGCTATGCTCGCAGTTAAAATCGCAACTTGACTATTTGCCGTCTGTGTCAATTCTTCGATCGGGCCTTCAAAACAGAGCTTCTTCAGATCTAATCCTGGTAAAATTTTTTCTGCCTGGTCAAATATAGCCTTTGCTTCCGGAGAATTATCATACAGTTTTTTTCCCATTCCAACATACTGCGACCCTTGCCCCGGAAAAATAAAGCAAATATTTTTTACCATTTTATGACTACTGCTCCGTAAGTCAACCCTGCTCCAAATGCAACAAGCGCGACATTATCGCCTTTTTTAATCCTCTGTTCTTTATTTGCCTCTACCAGCGCAACAGCTGTTGAAGCCGATGACATATTGCCGTATTTTTCTATATTAAGAAAAATCTTTTTTTCCGGCAAGCCCATCTTTTTTGCAACAGCCATTAATATCCTTATATTTGCCTGATGAGGTATCAGTAAATCTATATCGCTGCATAAAAGCCCTGCTTTTGTAATTGCCTTATTCGCAGCATCTGCCATTACCTTTACCGCAATCTTAAATATCTCGTTGCCTTCCATTTTTAAAAAATGAAGCTTGGCCTTAACAGTCTCTTCTGTTGTAGGAATCCTGGAGCCTCCTGCTGGAAGTTTTAAAAGATTACTGCCTGAACCATCGCAGCCTATAAAATGAGAGATAATCCGTCTATCTTTACTCTTTCCTATAACGCATGCGCCTGCTCCGTCTCCGAACAATACACACGTAGACCGATCTTGCCAGTCAACAAGATTAGTCATCTTCTCTGCGCCTATAACCAGCACATTTTTATAAAGTCCTGAATCCACAAATTGTTTCGCAGTAATTATCCCGAATATAAAACCTGAACACGCTGCATTTATATCAAATGCGGCTGAGTTATAAGCGCCTATCTTATCCTGTATGATACATGAGGTAGATGGAAATGCCATATCTCCAGTTACTGTAGTAACAATAATCAAATCTATGTCTTCAGAAACCAGTCCTGCGTCTTTAATGGCAGCTCTGGCAGCCTCCACTCCCAGATCGCTCGCAGCAAATTCCTTTGGGGCAATCCTTCTTTCTTTAATCCCGGTCCTTGTCATTATCCATTCGTCTGATGTATCAACCATTTTTTCCAAGTCTTTATTTGTCAGCTTCATGACTGGTAGATAACAACCTAATCCAAGTATGCCAGCCTGTTCCATTATTGCTCCTTCCTGATAGCAATCGCTTCTATGATATGCTGATTTACGTTTTTAACTACCTCTTCTCCTGCAACTCGAATAGCGTTTTTTATTGCCTTAGGATTCGATGAACCATGTCCTATTATACATACACCGTTAACCCCGAGAAGCGGAGCCCCGCCATGCTCAGCGTAATCCATTTTTTTCTTCATTGACATGAAAGCATTTTTAGCCAGCAGAGCTCCCACTGCGGACAAGAAGCTGCTCTTTAATTCTTTCTTAAGCATTTCTCCAAGCGCATGAGCAACTGCTTCAGTAACCTTTAAAGCTACATTGCCCACAAGCCCATCGCATACTATTACATCACAATCGCCAACAAAAAAATCCCTGCCTTCTACATTGCCTATAAAATTAAGCCCTGAAGACTCAAGAAGGCTGTAAGTTTCCTTTAGAAAACCTGTGCCTTTTGATTCTTCTTCGCCTACATTTAAAAGCCCTACTCTCGGAGATTTTTTATTAAGTATATATTCTGAATAAGCGCTGGCCATGATGCCATATTGTAAAAGATGAGATGGTTTAGCATCTATATTAGCGCCTCCGTCTATCATCACTATAGGGCCTTTAAGAGTAGGCATAACAATCCCTATCCCAGCCCTTTCTATGCCCTGAAGAAGCCTGCATTTAAGCGTTGCAGCGCATACCATGGCTCCGGTATTGCCAGCGCTTACTATTGCATCTACCTTTTTCTCTTTTGCAAGATTAGAGAGACTAACTATAGATGAATCTTTTTTTCTTCTTACGCTTAAAACAGGCTGCTCATGCATTCCAATAACTTCAGAGGCATGATGTATTGATATATTGGAAGGAATGGGTTTGTATTTTTCGAGCTCTTTTTTTATTGAATCCTGATTCCCCACCAATGTAATCTCGTAATTAAATTCACGGGCTGCTAAAACAGCTCCTTCTACGTCTGAAAACGGGGCATTATCGGAACCCATGGCATCAAGGGCAATCTTAATCATATAAAACCCTCATTGTGCAACAATAAATGATAACTCAAAAATAAAAACTATTTTTTCTCCCTCTTCTTCTTCTCTTTAATCTGTATCACTTGCCTGCCTTTGTAATAGCCGCATACGCTGCATACGCGGTGAGGCAATTTGGGTGATTTGCAATTAGGACACATGGCAATGCTTTGCACGTGGACTTTCTGAGAACCTCTTCTTTTACCCTGTCTTGAACTTGAATGTCTTCTTTTCGGTAAAGGCATTTTGTAACCTCCATATTTTGCGAAGCCCCGCCCTTTTGGCGAGTCTTCTTAGTAGCCCGCCAAAAGGGCGGGACAAAGCAAGATTTAATGTAGAGGCCGATTCTCAATCGGCCCATTATGTTCGCAACCACAATCCCCTGTATTTAGATTCTGTCCGCAATTAGGACAAAGCCCCTTGCATTCAGCTTTACAAATAATTTTCACAGGACAATCTAGTATTATCTCCTGTCTTATCTCATCGTCCAGTTCCACTACTTCCGCAGGCCTGACCTCCTGTACCATGTTAAACTTTTTTCTAAAAATATCTTCAAATTTGCTAAGGCATTTCCCGCATGTGTATTCTACATACGTTTCCAGCGCAACATCCACAAAAATCTCAGTGCAAATCTTTGAAACATCCGCCTTTACATCTATAGGTTTAATAAAATTTATGCCTTCCGTATCTATTAAAAGCGCTTCCGGTTGGATCTTTTCGGATAATTCTAGTCCGCCTTCTGGTATCTTATCGACATATATTTTCATATTTTCAAAATAAGTTGACACTTTGACAATGTCAGAGTGTCAACTTACTGCAATGCGATAGGTGTCCCGGGCAATCATCAATTCTTCGTCTGTAGGAATCACCAGGGTCTTTGTCTCCTTTGAAACGACGCCTTTACAAATTTCCTCAATAAGGCCTGGGTTATTCTCTCCTATGCCCCCTGTGAAAATCACTGCATCGCATCCTGACATTACGCCCATATAAGCACCTATATATTTTTTTATCCTGTAAATAAAAATATCCAACGCCAATTTTGCTTTTTTATTTGCGCCTTTTTCTTTCATCAGTTCACGCATGTCGTTGCTTAACCCGGAAATACCTAAAAGTCCGCTTTTTTTATTTAGAATATCCATAACTGCATTTACATCTATATTTTCTTTTTCCATTATATAAGGTATGATAGCCGGGTCCAGATCGCCTGAACGCGTGCCCATCACAAGGCCTTCTAGAGGAGTAAAACCCATGCTTGTATCAATTGCCTTGCCGTTTTTTACAGCGGTTATGCTGCACCCATTCCCAAGGTGACATGTAATAAGCTTGAGTTCATTTAAAGGCTTCTTTAAAAGACGCTCTGCCTGTTCAGATACATATCTGTGGCTGGTTCCATGAAAACCATATTTACGAATCTTATACTTTTCATAAAATTTATAGGGGATCGCATAAAAATACGCATACTCAGGCATGTCATAATAAAAAGCTGTATCAAATACAGCCACATGGGGAATATTTGAGAGTATTTTCCTCGATTCATTTATTGTCAATAGGCTTGGCGGATTATGCAGCGGCGCCAGTTCAATAAAATCCTCTATCGCTTTTATAACATTATCATCTATTAAAATAGACTCCTTGAATCTGTCGCCTCCATGCACAACCCTGTGGCCCACAGCATCTATCTTAGACCCTGCCTTATCTAATATAATATTAATAGCCTCTTTATGGCTAGGGATCTTTTCTCCTATCCTCTCTAAAAGCCCTTTATCCAAAAGCCTTTCCGAACTAACTTGAATATCAAAAAGCTTGTATTTTATTGAAGAACTCCCGCTATTTAAAACAAGAATTAACAATGTATAGTCACCTCTGAATTTACACCCGTCAAAGAACTTTAGCGGGTGTAAATTAGCTAAGGAATTAGTTCTAAACTAATAACCCGCCTTGTGCCCTGACAGCTGTTATCGCAACTGCATCTATAATATCCTGAAAATCGCAGCCGCGCGACAGGTCGCTGGCTGGTTTCTGAAGACCCTGGAGAAGCGGTCCTATAGCGCGCGCTTTTGCAAGGCGTTGAGTTAATTTATATGAAATATTTCCGGCATCTAAATTTGGAAATATAAAAATATTTGCTCTGCCTTTAATTCTGGAATTAGGGTCTTTTCTATGAGCTACTTCCGGCACTACTGCACAATCGACCTGTATTTCTCCTTCTATGAGTAAGTCAGGCTCTCTCTCTCTTGCAATCCTTGTAGCTTCTTGGACTTTCTGTATGCTTTTACTAGAGCCGCCGCTGCCTTTAGTTGAGTAACTCAACATCGCAATCTTTGGCTGGTCATCTAATAGTATCTTTGCCATCCTTGCGCTTGATATTGCAATATCTGCCAGCTCGTCTGCAGTTGGATCAGGCACGATACCTGCATCAGCATATATAAAGATACCGTTAGACCCGAGAGTCTTATCGTCCAGTATTAAAAGCGTTGAGCTCGAAACTGTTTTTATATTCTCTGCTGGGCCTATGCAATAGATAGCCGCTTTTGCAACATCACGGGTAGTTATAGAAGCGCCTGCCACAGATCCATCTGCATCTCCAGCGCTAACCATAAGGCTGGCGTAAAAAACAGGATTTTCTGTGATTATTTTTAATGCATCTTCGGAACTAATTTTTTTGTGCTTACGTTTTTCGCAATATAAGGCTACATATTTATCCAAATCTTTTGATTTTTTATTATCTATTATCTCCAGTCCTTTCAAATCTATCCCTTGTTTTTTTGCCACTCCATTTGCCTCTTCATGATCGCCTATCAGAACAGGCACACAAATCCCGGATTTTAAAATACTCTCTATGGCCCTAAGAACTCTTTCATCGTGCGGTTCTGATAGTAGAATCTTTTTCTTCGCCTTACGGCCACGTTCGTATATCTTTTCTAAAAAGTTCATAATTTCGCTTTTATTGCTTTTTCAACAAATGCCGGCACAAAACCTTTTAAATTTGCTCCAAGGCTAGCAGCTTCCTTTATTAATTTTGAAGACAGATAAGAATATGCCTCTGATGGCATCATGAATATTGTCTCAACATCTTTAGAAAGTTTCCTGTTTGTAAGCGCCATCTGAAACTCAAATTCAAAATCTGAAATCATCCTGAGTCCTCTTATGACAACTTTAGATTTTTTGCTTTTCACATAATCTACTACTAGGCCTTGAAAATCATCTATCTCAACACCTTTAATGCCTCTGGTAACCTTTTTTAAAAGTTCGACTCTTTCAGAAACATTAAAAAGGGGGTCTTTTTCGCTATTATGCGCCACTGCTACAATAACTTTATCAAATATTTTGATTGCCCTTTTTATGATGTCCAAATGCCCATACGTAATAGGGTCAAAACTACCTGGATATATGGCTATATTTTTCATAAAATTCCAATAGCGTATCGCCGTATTTATACGACTTGGTTTTCTTGAAATTGCCCAATACTTCAGGAAGACTTTCTTTCTTAAATACCTCTGCTATAACCAAAACATTAGGCGTTAGTATATCACAATTGGATAGTTCTATCAAGGTATTTTTAGCCAAGCCCATGTAATAAGGAGGATCAAGAAATACAATATCAAAAGAAGCCCCTGACTTTTGAAGTATGCCTATACCATTTATACAATCTTTATTATATATGTCATATGAAGTTTGCGAAATTCCTATCTTATTCAGATTTTTTTTTAAGACAGGGATACAACCATGATTATTATCAATAAATACGGTTTTTTCTGCGCCGCGCGACAATGCCTCTATGCCTATTGCTCCGCTTCCGCAATAAAGATCTAAAAAACTTGCTCCTCCAATCTGATTTTTGAGTATCTCAAACAAAGACTTTCTTACTTTATCAGACGTAGGCCTTATTCCAACCGGCATATCTATGATCCTGCCTTTATATTCACCTGCTACTATTTTCATATCTATTTACTTTCTAACAACTGTGCTCAAGACCTGGTCTTGAGCACAGTTGTTTATCCTACTGAAGCCAGTTCTAAGTCTTCCTTGCTAAATTTAGACAAAAGGCTATCTCTTATCAATCTGTTTTCAGGTAATCTTAAAAACCTGTCTCTTTTAATTAAATCAAATGCCTCTGCTTTAGCAAGTTCTAACAGATCCCTGTCCCTTACTATATTGGCTATCTTCAATTCAGGAAGGCCATGCTGCTTTGTGCCGAAAAATTCTCCAGGCCCTCTGATTTCAAGATCAGCTTCCGCTATCTTAAAACCATCTTGGGTATTCAGCATAGCGCTTAACCTGTGTTTTGCATCATCTGTCTTTGGTTCGCTGACTAATATGCAGTAAGATATGTGCTTACCTCTTCCAATTCTACCTCTTAATTGATGCAGTTGGCTAAGCCCGAATCTTTCGGCATGCTCTATAATCATCACGCTGGCATTGCTGATATCCACGCCTACTTCTATAACTACGGTTGAAACCAGCATATCTATTTTACGGTCTTTAAAATCGCACATTACCGTCTCTTTTTCTTTTGATTTCATCCTTCCATGCAAAAGCCCTATTTTTAAATCAGTAAAACGCTGGCTCAGATCTTTATGCATCTTAATAGCTGCTCTCAAATCTGATTTCTCTGATTCATCTATGATAGGATAAACTATATAAACTTGCCTGCCTATTTTTATTTCCTCTTCTGCGATCTTATAAGCTTTGTCTCTATTTTTTTCTTCGAAGAAAAACGTCTTGACGCCGCCTCTACCAGGAGGCAATTCGTCTATTGTTGACACATCCATATCTCCATAAACAGTCAATGCCAGAGTTCTTGGTATAGGAGTCGCTGTCATAACAAGTATATCTGGATTTTGTGATTTTGATTTTAATATTGCCCTTTGCATGACTCCGAATTTGTGCTGTTCGTCTATTACTGCAAGGCCTAATTTTTTAAAATTGACTCCTTCTTGAATAAGGGCATGAGTGCCTATGATAATATCTGCCTCGCCTGTTTCTATCATCTGCCGCCTGCGCCTGCGCTCTTCTTCTTTTAAATCTCCCGATAAAAGCATTACATTTATTCCAAGAGGCTTTATCAATGTCTTTATATTTCTATAATGCTGCTCTGCGAGTATCTCTGTGGGAACCATCAAAGCGCCCTGGTATCCATTTTGAACAGTCAGAATAAGCGCATATAAAGCCACTATTGTTTTCCCACTGCCAACATCTCCCTGTATAAGCCTATTCATCGGCTTTTGGCTCTTCATGTCTTCTTCTATTTCTCTTATCACCTTTGACTGGCTTTTTGTTAATTGAAACGGCATATTATTTTTAAATTTGCCTATCAGGTCGCCTTCCAATTTATGGCTATAACCGCTCAAATCTATCTTGATACTAGCTCTTTTTAACGCAATACCTGTCTGTAATATCATAAACTCGTCAAATATAATCCTTTCCCTGGCTTTTTTCAGAACCAAATCACTCACTGGAAAATGGATATTTCTCACAGCTTCTTTAAGTATCATGAGATTGTTTCTTTTGCGCATCTCAAACGGCAATATCTCTCTAACCTCGTCCACATAATTATCCACTGTAAATTTCATAATATTTCTGAACCATCGCTGGTTCAAACTTTCAGTAAGCGGGTATACAGGCACAATTCTCGCTATATGTACAAAATCTTCTTTTGTGCCAGTTAAGATTTCGTATTCAGGATTATTTATCTGCAGATAATTATATTTTTCCACCTTTCCATATAAAATCAATTCCTGGCCTATTTTAAATTTATCTTTCATATACGGCTGATTGAACCATGTAGCGTGAACTACCCCGGTAGAATCTCCGACAGCCACTTGAAATATACTCATGCCTTTTTTTGACATGCGGTCTCCAAAGGTAAGCACCTTTACTTTTATTGTTTCAAAATTTCCAGGCCTTATCTCAGTTATCTTCTTGATCCTGCTCCTGTCCTCATGCCTGCGCGGAAAACAATAAAGAAGGTCATATATAGTCTCTATGCCTAGATGGCTCAATGTACTTAACCTGGAAGGCCCGACGCCCTTAACAAATCTTGCAGAAATATTTAAATCTTTCATACCCATCATCCTATAAGTTGACACTCTGACAATGTTAGAGTGTCAACTTATTTTCAGGTTGTCAGTCCATTCTGGGATACGTTTGCGTTTTATAGTACTCATAACCTGCCTGAAGCCGTTTTTGAGGCCTGCTTTTTCAGCTAATTTGATCGCTTCTATGTATTCTCTGGCAGTGATCCTGCGGTCTATTTCTGGAAATTTATTTGCTGAATGGCACGGATAATATTGCGCCATTATATTAACATATGTATCTGGCGATAACTCATTAGCGATAAATTCAAATATTTTCTGACTGCCAGCTAAATCCTCAGGCAATACAAGGTGCCTTATCAAAATTCCTTTATTCGCAATGCCTCTATACATCTTTAAACCTCCTACTTGTCTGTACATCTCTTTTGCTGCAATTTTATTAACCTCAAAATAATCCGGGGCATTTGAATATTTTTTAGCTGATGTATTGTCGGAATATTTCATATCTGGCATATATATATCAATTATCCCGTCTAAAATCTCCAGGGCCTCTACTGATTCATATCCGCCGCAATTATAAACTAATGGAACTTTCAAACCCTTATCTCTTGCAATAAATATCGCTTCCAACATCTGCGGTATATAGTGAGTAGGCGTTACAAAATTTATATTATGGCAGCCTTCTGTCTGTAATCTCAGCATCATGACTGCTAGTTCTTCTGCGCTTGTTTCTTTGCCCTGGCCTAACTGGCTTATAGGATTATTCTGACAGAATACGCACCTGAGACTGCAATGCGTAAAAAATATCGTACCTGAGCCGTTCCTGCCTGAGATTGGAGGCTCTTCGCCAAAATGAGCGTGAAAACTTGAAACCATCGGCAACTTCCCTGCTTTACAGAATCCCGTCTGGCCCTTCAATCTATCAACTCCGCATTTACGCGGACAAAGCCTGCACGATTCCATTAATTTATAAGCTTTTTTAATATAGTCTATCATATCTATTTTTCTTGCACATTATATTATCTTAAGCTATTTTCTATATGAGTTCAACATATCTAAAAATTCTTTTGGAACATTGTATTTAAACTTAACTGCTTCATCGCAATATTTAATAGCTAGATTATATTGCTTATCATAAAAATAAGCTTCAGCTAAACCAAAATATGCCCTGGCATAATCTGGATTTATTTCTAATGCTTTCCTGTATGACGATATCGCCTCTTTACATTTGCCAAGACGTATGTACAACACTCCTAAGTTATTATAAACACTTATAGAATCCGGGTTTATTTTTAATGCCTTTTTGTACCAGCGTACTGCCTTTTGCAATCTACCCATATCAGCATACGCTGCACCTAGATTAAGATATAATTTCCAATTATTAGGCGCGCGTATCAATGCTTTTTTGTACCAGTATATTGCCTTCTGAAATTTACCTGTGTCAGCATACGCATTACCAAGATTAATATACAATCTCAAATCATGAGGAGCATATTTTAATGTCCTTTTATAAAAAAATACAGGATCTTTCCAATATTCATTCTGCCTAATAGTCAAGAGAGAATAAATAGTTAATAGAGTCACGATAGAAATAATGGCAATAGGATAAAAATTTTTATTTTTGTATAAACACACTAGGCCTTTTGCCAAAATTAGAAAAAAACCTATCGATGGAACATACAACCAATGCTCGCTCATATAAGCATTGATTGGATAAATATTTGAGACCGGTAAAAGCGCAACTAAAAACCAGAAAATAGAGAAAAAAATCAATTCGTTATCTTTCTTTTTCTTTAAGGCATAAAACAAAAGAAAAACAAATATTAAAAAGCCTGTTATTACATTAGCGTTGATCAAGCTAAATGTTTTTAGCCCATATGCCATATGCAGGTCAAGCGGAAATACTAACAGCCTAAAATACGTAGTTAAAGCTGCAAAAAAACCCAAAACCCTTTGAAAAATACTGGTAAAATAAATTATTTCTGGCTTTAAAAAAATAACCCTTAATAAAATATAGGTAAAAGTTATTTCCAAAATAAAAAGAAAATGTTTAAAATTAATTTTTTTCTTGAAAGCAAAGTGATAAATTAAAATTAATGCCGGAAGAATTAAGCCTGTCTCCCTAGATAATAATGCGGCAATATAAGTTAGTCCAATAATTGCATAAGATTTCGAGCGTATATAAAGGGATAGACAAATAAAGATAAATAACGCCCCTAACATATCTGAAAGTCCGGAAATATAACTTACTGATTCTATATGTACAGGATGAACGATAAATAGAATAGCTGTAAGGCATGCCAGAAAGATATCAGCGTAAAGAATATTAATAAACCAAATGATAGCGAAAGCTACTGAAATATGTAAAAAGATATTTACAAGATGGTACCCCCTAGCGTCTAATTTCCACAATGAATACTCTATCGCATAACTAACCATCTGAAGGGGGCGATAAAAAAAATACTTTGTATTAGTATCCGTAGATATAGCCCCGCTAAAAAACTTCCCTATGTTAGGCAAATTTCTTATGTAAAGATTATCCTTAACTAGAAGATGATCATCCCAGATAAAGCCACTGTTTATAGAATTAAAATAAACAACGAAACCTAAAGATATTATTAAAATAAAATAGATTATTATATTTTTATCCGCAATAGTTTGATATTTCATTTTATAGAAATAAAATATTCTTTGGCTTTAAGTCTAGAGTTTGTTTAAATTTGATTAGAAATTCTCCTTGCATATATAATTATATTGTGCTATTATTCTAACCTAAATCATTATACAAATAAAGGAGATTTATACATGTCAAAAGTTTGTGAAATATGCGGAAAAAGGCCTATAGCGGGAAGAACCATTGCGCGAAGAGGTTTGGCAAAAGCAAAAGGCGGCGTAGGATTAAAGATAACAGGAGTAAACCGAAGAAGATTTATGCCTAATCTGCAGGCTGCTAAGATTATTGTAAAAGGCACTGTAAAAACAATAAAGATATGCACATCCTGCCTTAAAGCCGGCAAGGTCCAGAAGGCTTGATATCCTCTATCTTCAGCTGAACAGTACTTACACCCTGCCAATTATTAAGCGAAACAGTATAAGCCATATCAAACATAATATTATTTCTCAGCGCAAGTTCTATATCGCTATCCCTAGCCATCCCAAACCCTATTGCCTCAAAATTTTTCTTACCATCAGTAACTTGAAATTTAATATGCTCTCCTTTCAATACCCTCAACGGCTGAGCTAATCTCAGATTTCTGGAACAAAATATCGGCTCAGGATTTCCTTCTCCGAAAGGTTCAAGCTTCGCTATATCCTCTGCTATTTTATAATCGAGCATGTTTAACTCTATATCCATATCAATACAAAGCGATTGGATTAAATCTTCTGTTGTCATGGTGTTGACAGCTAATTCATTTATCAATTTTATAAATCCAGCCAGATTTTTTTCAAGTATAGTCAGGCCACACGCATATTGGTGCCCTCCGTATTCTTTTAAGAATTCCTCGCAGCTGCTGAGTGCTTCGAATAAATGGAAATTTTCAATAGACCTCCCAGAGCCTCTTCCTATACCGTCTTTAGTTGAAATAAGGATCGCTGGCCTGTTAAATCTATCTGATATCCTGGAAGCAACAATACCCATCACCCCTGCGTGCCAGTTTTCATTATGAAGCACTATCACCTTATGGTCTTTAAAATTTATATCTTTTTCTATTTTGAATATCGCCTCTTTCAAAGTATCTTTTTCTATCCTTTGCCTTTCCTGATTTGCCTTATTTAATTTATTTGCAAGCGAGTTCGCCTTCTCATCATCATCTGTTAACAAAAGCTCTACTGCTGTGCCTGCAGAACCAAGCCTTCCAGCTGCATTTATCCTGGGACCCAAAATAAAGCCTATTTCAAAAGCTCCAATCTTATCTTTTTTAATGCCACTTACTTCAATAAGAGCCTTCACCCCTTTGTTAGAACCTGCGTTTTTAAATAATTTCAAGCCCTCTTTAACAAGAATTCTATTCTCTCCTAATATAGGGGCTATGTCAGAAATAGTGCCAAGCGAAACAAGGTCCAGGTGTTTCCAAAAATTCTTGTTATTTAGCTCAGAGCTCAATGCCTGGCATAATTTAAACGCTATACTGACCCCTGAAAGATTTTTATCAGGATAAGCGCACCCTTTTTGATGAGGATTTATTGTCGCATGAGCATTGGGTAATATCTTAGGAGGCTCGTGGTGGTCTGTCACTACCACATCTATGCCGTGTTTATTTAGTGCGTCTACTTCTTCATGGCTGGATATTCCGCAGTCAACTGTAATAACGAGATTTGCTTTTATTCTTACAGCCTCTTCTACTCCGCTTGAACCTAACCCATAACCTTCAGTAAGCCTGTCCGGGATAAAGTAAGCAGGCTCTACGCCAAATTCTTGCAAAGTAAAAAATAAAAGCGCTGTAGCGGTTACGCCATCCACATCATAGTCGCCGTGAATAAGTATCTTTTCTTTCTTATCTATGGCTTTTCTTATGCGAGAAACCGCTTCGGATACGCCTTTCATTAAAAATGGGTTGTAAAGTTCGGACAGGTTGCTATTCAGGAATGATTTTATATTATCAACATCGTGCATACCCCGATTTATAAGCAACTGAGCAATTATAGAAGATATTAATAGATTGTCGCTCAAATATTTCTGGCGCGATAAGTCAGGTTGCTTTATATTCCATTTTTTCATAAGCGATGGCTATTCATTGGTTCTATGTGCACAATTACATCTGTAATGCCTGGAATTTTTTTCTTAAGCGTATCGCTTATCCTGTGGCTAAGCTCATGCGCAGCGTCAACGTGCATACTCGTGTTAACTGTTACATGAAGATCCACATGTACATCGTCTTCTCTTCCTCTTGTTCTTATTTTGTGTATAGCCTTTACTTCGGACACATCGCTCACTACTTTGGCTATCTTTGCTTTTTCAATAGCTTCTCCATCGCACAATACATCAGAACTTTTCTTTAATATTTCAAATCCAGCCTTAGCGATTAAAATGCCTATCACAAACGCCACAATCGTATCAAGCATAGGAAAACCTGCTTTTATAGATACCAATGTTACAATAACTGCGCCTGAGACAAATATGTCGGTTTTTGTATGTATTGAATCGCAGACCAATATGTCGCTGGATAGCTCTGTTCCTTTTTTATATTCATATCTCATTACCACTACATTAATGAGAGATGCGATTACCATCAGGCCAAAACTAAACATATTTACATCAGGAACCACGGGATGGAACAGCCTTAAAATAGAATCTTTTATAATATCGAAACTTGCTAAAAAAAGCATGACCGCAATGCCCAGCGTAGCAACAGTCTCGTATTTTTTATGGCCATACGGATGGTCTTCATCTATCGGCTTAGATGCAGCCCATATGCCTACAAGGCCTATAATATTCGAAGCGCCGTCTGCAAAAGAATGCACTCCGTCCGCTGTCATGGCAGCAGACTTCGTAATAAGCCCATATATGAGCTTACTAAAAGCCACAAGCCAGTTAAAAAAAAGAATGACTATTAATATTCGCCTAATTTCTTTAAATTTATCCAGATGCATAATCGCCTCTGAATTTTGAAGATTGCTAAAAGCAATCTGCAAAATTGATTAAGGAATTTATGTCTATTGCTAACAGGACATCTTGTAGGGAACGGTTTTAAACCATTCCCTATATTATTATTTCGATTGCCTTGTATGCCAAGATATAATCAAAGGGGATGCAATGTACACTGTTGAATATACTCCTGATATCATGCCTGCCAGAAGCACGAATGAAAATGGCCTCAGCACCTCTCCTCCAAAAAGAAAGATTGAAAAAACAGCCAATAACGTCATGAAACTCGTAAGTACTGTTCTTGAAAGTGTCTGATTAACGCTCATATTTACAATCTCTCTTATAGATGCTTTGCGGTATAATTTTAAATTTTCCCTTATCCTATCATATATCACAATAGTATCGTTTATTGAATAACCTGCTATTGTAAGAAGCGCAGCTATTATATTTAAATCCATTTCTCCGCCTAATAGAGCCAATCCTCCCATGCCAACAAGAACATCATGAAAAAGCGCTATTACGCCTGCGGAAGCGTATATAATATTTTTAAATCTGATGCCCACGTAAATCAATATACCTGCAAGGCTCCACATGAGCGCTAGAAACGCGTTCTTCTTAAGATGTCTTCCAACAGAAGGCCCTACTTTTTCAACGCGCAATAATTCTGCAGGATTATTTTGAAAACTTGTTTTAAGGGCCTCACTTATCTTAGTAGTCTCGTCTGTGGCTGTCTTTATTAAAACCTGGTTTTTATTTGCGAATTGTTGTATAGTCGCATCTTTTAGGCCTATAGCGTCTATTGACTTTCTGACCTCGTCCGCGCTCACAAGGCTGGCAAAAGAATATTCCTGTATCTGGCCGCCTGTAAAATCAATACCGTACATCTTTTCCCCGCGCATCAAATATGTGCCCAAGCCTATAGTTAGTATAATTATTGATACCGTGTAAGCAATCCAGCGCTTAGCTATAAAATCAATATTGGTCTTTGGAAATAACCTTAGCATGTGCAGTTTTGTGAAACCCTTGTTATTTGAAAGAATTTCGAAAATTATACGCGTCACAAATATGCCTGTGAACATACTGGCGATCAAACCTATAGTAAGGGTAACTCCGAAACCTTTTATAGGTCCTGTTCCAAACTGGAACAAAAGCGCTGCTGCTATAAGCGTTGTAATATTTGAATCAAATATAGCGCTGTATGCTTTGTCATATCCAAAAGATATAACACTCCTCATGTGCTTGCCTGTTGCTATTTCTTCCCGCATGCGTTCAAATATAAGAACGTTCGCATCAACTGCCATGCCAACTGTCAGAATCATGCCTGCGATACCAGGCAATGTTAGAGTAGTATGTATCCATCCCAATGTTCCAAGGATTATTACAAAATTTAGAAGCATTGCAAAACTTGCAATCATTCCTGCGAATAAATAATAGACTACCATGAATATAAAAACTAAAAGCAGCCCTATGAGAGAAGCTCTAATACCGCTATTTATAGAATCTCGCCCCAGCAAAGGCCCTATTGTCCTCTCTTCTTCTATGTAAATCGGAGCAGGTAAAGTGCCTGCGCGTAAAACTATAGCCAGGTCGCTTGCCTCTTCTACTGTAAACCTTCCAGTGATACTTGCCTTGCCGGAAGGAATCCTCTCGTTTATTCTCGGCGCTGAATGAACCTTGCCATCCAGAACAATCGCCAATCTCTTCCCTGCATTCGTACCTGTTATCTCAGAAAATATACTGGCGCCCTTGGCATTAAATTCAATCGCTACATAAGGCTCATTGAAACGGGACTGGTCAAACTTTACTTCTGCGTTTACAAGCGTGTCGCCTGTAAGTAAAGTGTTTTTATTCAATAATATCTTTTCTTTATCCACAGCTTTGAGTTCATAACCCTCTAGCACCTCGCCTTGCAAGGCCTTGGAGTACAATTCCTGATTATCCTCAACAAGCTTAAATTCTAAAAGGGCGGTCTTGCCTATAAGCTCTCTTGCCCTGTCTCTATCTGTAACCCCGGGAAGCTGGACAACTATTTCGTCAGAGCCTTGTCTATAAACAGAAAGTTCTTTTACCCCGAATTCGTCAACCCTATTGCGTATAATTTCCAGGGCTTTAGCAGGCGCATCTTCTCTTGCTTCTTCAGGAAGTTTTGACGTGTCTACCTTAAGCAAAAGATGCATACCGCCCTGTAAATCCAGCCCAAGATTAATTTTTTCCTTAAGAGGCAGCATACCCACTAACGCAAATATCAGAACGCCAAGGGCTAACGCTATCCTCCCTTGCAAATTTTTAGTCATTTGAACCTCCGCGGCTTTTTTTTACATATCCTATTGCGTTCTTATTTACCTCTATTTTCACATTATCATCTATCTTAAGAGTCAATGTGGTATCTTTTACGTTCAATATAGTGCCATGAACGCCTCCTGTAGTGACAACCTCGTCATTCTTATTAAGCCCTGAAAGCATCTTTTCATAATCCTTTTGTTTTTTCTGCTGCGGACGTATAAGCATGAAATAGAATATCACAAATATTAATATTATCGGTAAAAAATTTGCTATCATTGCTGTGCCTGAAGAACCTTGCATATCATCCTCCCATTGTATGTTGTAGGGAACGGTTTCAAACCACCCCCTACTAAAATGTTTTATCCTCGAATTCTTTTTTTAATTCCAAAAACCTATCTTCCCTTATTGCCTTACGAATCCTATCTAATAAGTTTACATAAAAATATACGTTATGTAAAGAAGTAAGTCTCAAACCCAATATTTCTTCTGTATTAAATAAATGCCTTATATATGAGCGGGAATAGTTTTTACAGGCAATACAGCTACAGCTTTCGCTTAAAGGCCTCAGATCTTTGGAATATTCTCCGTTCCTTATTATAAGCCTTCCTTCATTTGTATACGCTGCTCCATTCCTGGCGTTTCTGGTGGGCACAACGCAGTCAAACATATCAATACCCATCTCTATTGCCTTAAAAAAATCATGTGGCATGCCAACTCCCATTGTATATCGCGGCTTATCTAGAGGCAAATATCTCACAGCATTTTCCATCATTTCATACATGAGCTCGGTCGGTTCCCCTACGCTTAAGCCGCCAATAGAATACCCATCGAAATTCATATCCACAAGTTCCTCTGCCGCCCTCTTACGCAAATTTGGATACGTGCTGCCCTGAACAATACCAAATAGTAAGGGGCGGACGTGCCTGCCTTCTATATCAATATCGTTCGAGCGAGACACCAAAGGCGCCGAGTCTAAAACCATCTTTGCAAATTCTTCCTTCGAGCGCTTCGCCCATCTATTCGTCAATACAAGCGACTGCTCTGCTTTATCTTTTGTACTAGGATAATGCAGACATTCATCCAGAGGCATCATTATATCACTTCCTAATTCATGCTGAAGCTGTACAACTCTTTCAGGCGTTAAAAAATGCCTAGAACCGTCTACGTGAGAATTAAATTCAACCCCTTCTTCTTTAACCTTCATCAACGTTGCCAGGCTAAATACCTGAAATCCTCCGCTATCTGTAAGTATTGTCTTATCCCAAGACATAAATTTATGAAGTCCGCCTGCATTCTTAATAATCTCCATGCCTGGCCTGAGATAGAGATGATAAGTATTTCCCAGGATTACGCTTGCCCCGCAATATTTAACATCCTCGCTAGATAGCGCTTTAACTGTTGCCTGAGTACCGACAGGCATAAATACAGGCGTCTCCACAACGCCATGCGCTGTCTCCAGTGCACCAACTCTAGCATTAGTAAATCTGTCTTTATGAACTATTTTAAACATAACAGCTCTGTTCAAGACCAGGTCTTGGTCACAGCAATACTGTGCTCAAGACCTGGTCTTGTTCATGTTATCAGCATCGCATCCCCATACGAATAAAATCTATACTTTTCTCTTATTGCTTCTTGATACGTTCTAAATAAAAGTTCTTTTCCGCAAAATGCTGCTACAAGCATCAAAAGCGTTGTCTTTGGAAGATGAAAATTTGTCAAAAGCGCATCAACCGCATTAAATTTATAACCAGGATAAATAAACAACTCCGTCCATCCTGTTGTGGGAGATAGACATGCATATCCCTTGCCATTAGAAAAAAATGTCTCTAATACCCTTGCGCTTGTTGTCCCAACAGCAATTACCCGGCCTTTTCTATTATTTAATCTATCAATAACCTTGTTCTCTATTTCGCAATATTCTTTTTCCATTTCATGTTCTGTTATGTTTTCATTACTAACAGGTTTAAATGTCCCATACCCAACATGAAGCGTAACATATTCCACACACACTCTCTTTTCAGAAATATCCTCTAAAACCTTTTTTGTAAAATGCAGCCCTGCTGTAGGAGCTGCCACAGCGCCGTTTTTAGACGCGTAAACTGTTTGATATCTTTCTACATCAGAATCATTTGTTTGGCGTTTTATATACGGTGGCAAAGGCATCTGGCCTAATTTATTTAGCACCTTTTCTAAATTGCCATTGCAATCAAACTTCAAAAATCTCCTGCCTTTCTCTATCCTTGCCACGCTAGCCTTTAGCTCTCCATCGCCGAATATAATCTTGCTCCCGACTTTACATCCTCTTGCGGGTTTCAAAAGCGCTTCATATTCCTCCGCTTCATTACTGTTCAAGTGAACATCCTGGTCAAACATGCGAGCAGAGTCGAGAACCAAGACTTCTATTTTCCCGCCAGTCTCTTTTCTGCCCAAAATTTTTGCAGGCAGAACTTTTGTATTATTCAATACTAACGAATCTCCCGGATTAAGATATTCTATTATATCCCTAAAAATCCTGTGTTCAATTCCCCCTGTATCTTTATGTAAGACTAAAAGCCTTGACTCATCCCGTTTTTCAGCAGGATACTGCGCAATTAATTCCTTTGGGAGATTGTAATCAAAATCAGATAATTTCATTGTTTTCGGCCTATGAAGAGAATTATAATGGAAAGCACGATACTTAAGAGGATTGATGTTGCTAATGGGAAATAGAATACGAAATTCTCTTTTTTAATATAAATATCACCTGGGAGCTTACCAAACCATGGGATCTTGCCTGCAAATATGAACAAAATCCCAATCGTTACTAAAATTACCCCAAAGAATATTAAAATTTTACCAAAATTGCTAACATCTGCCATAATGTTCCACCAAAAATTACGCTAACTTTAAGTAACTTTCGCGCGTTCTAACTCTGAAAATACGCAACCGCAATATTTCTGCCTGTATAGATTTTCTTTTTTCGCCTGCTCCTGAGCGTCTTTGAAGCCTGGCCTGAAGTCCTGATAGTAAAACTGAATGCCCTTTTCTTCTGCTACATTTTTACCTATATTTTTAACCTTTTCATGATCCTGGTATGGGCTTACAAGAAGTGTGGTAGTAAAAGCGTCAAAACCATTGCCTTTCGCAAAATTCGCTGTTTCAGAAAGCCTTAATTCCCAGCAAAGCGAACATCTTTCAGGAGAATCCTCCTTTGATAAAACCGACCTAAAATATTCCTCCATCTTATAATCTGGAATTATTACCTCAAATCCTATTTTTAAAGCAGCTGCAGACAAAGTATCTTTACGCCTTTTATATTCGCTGGGTGGATGTATATTGGGATTATAAAAAAACCCCGTGATTTTATCAAATTTTTTATCAAGGAGTTCTTTTACAGGGTACAACGCACAAGGTCCGCAACAGATATGCAGAAGTAGTTTCATAACCTCTATTTTTAACTTTCTAATAATTCATCCGGAATGTCAAAATTGGCATAAACATTCTGAACATCATCATGTTCTTCTAGCGCTTCTACTAGCCCCATAACTTGCTTTGCCGCTTCGCCTTCCAGCTTTATGACAGTAGAAGGTATCATTGTAATCTCGCTAGATTTTGTTTTTATTTTATTATTTTCAAGTGCCTTCCTGACAGTCTCTAAATCCCTTGCATCAGTAGTTACTGCGTACACGTCTTCTTCTGTCTGCATATCTTGGGCGCCAGCGTCCAAAACTATGCCCATTATCTTATCTTCATCAGGATTGGCTTTTCTATCTATTTCTATGTAACCTTTTTTCTGGAACATCCAACTGACAGAGCCTGCGCCTGCTATATTGCCGTTCTTTTTTGAAAATATATTCCTTATATCTGCTGTTGTGCGGTTCTTATTATCAGTTAAAAGCTCCGCCATTATTGCAACGCCTCCTGTGCCGTAACCTTCTATGGTGAATTCCTCGTAAGTAACGCCTTCCAGTTCTCCTGTGCCTTTTTTGATTGCGCGGTCAATATTATCCTGAGGCATGCTGGACTGCTTTGCCCTGTCAACAGCCGTTCTTAACCTTGCGTTTGTAGCAGTATCTCCACCGCCATTTTTCGCAGCAACAGTTACTTCCCTGATAAGTTTTGTAAATAGATTCCCTCTTTTTGCATCTGTTGCCGCTTTTTTGTGTTTAATTGTAGCCCATTTTGAATGACCTGACATGTTTAAGCCTCCTGTTCTTCTTTCCTTGTTTCCTGGTATTTTGCAATAATCGTCTGCGCTTGTTTCGCAGGCACCTCATCATAATGCGAAAATCTCATTGAGTACGAACCCCTGCCTCCTGTTATTGATTTCAGCTCAGACGCATATTTTGGCATTTCAGCTATGGGGACCTTTGCCTTTATTACTTGATATTTACCCTGAACATCCATCCCTGCAATTCTGCCGCGCCTTGAATTCAAATCACCTGTTATGTCTCCCATAAATTCTTCAGGCACAATAACATCCACATCCATTATGGGCTCAAGCAGTATTGGGTTTGCTTCAAGTACTCCTTTTCTCAAAGCCATTGCTCCTGCGATTTTAAAAGCCATATCAGAAGAATCGACGTCATGATATGAACCATCATATACAATAACTCTCATGTCAACTATCTGATAACCGGCAAGCGCTCCATGAGACATAGCATCCACAACGCCCTTTTCAATAGATGGTATATAATTTTTAGGTATTACTCCGCCCACAACCTTATCTACAAACTCAAAACCTTTGCCTCTCTCAAGAGGCTCTAGCTGAAGCCAGCAATCCCCATATTGGCCATGACCGCCCGTCTGCCTCTTGTATTTACCCTGAAGTTTTGTCATTTTTTTGATAGTTTCTTTATACGCTACCTTAGGAGTGCCTTTTTCCACATCCACGCCAAATCTCTTTTTAAGGCGATTTATCATTATATCTAGATGTAAATCTCCCATACCTGATATTATAAGCTCCTTTGTCTGATCTTCCCTTTTTGACTTAAATGTCTGATCTTCATTGGTAAGCTTATGCAGCGCTATGGAAATCTTGTCTTCGTCTCCCCTGGTCTTTGGTTTTATTGAAAATGAAATCGCAGGTTCTGGAAATTCAATGGGCTCAAAAATTATCTGGTCTTTTTCAATACACAATGAATCCCCTGTTAAAGTATCCTTTAATTTTGCAACAGCTACAATATCTCCTGCAATTGCCTCGGTCATAGCCTTTTGCTCTTTGCCAAATACGCTTAAAATATGGCCTATTCTTTCTGTAGTTCTTTTCGTAGCATTATAAAAAGACGTATCTGCTTTAATGCTGCCTGTGTATACCCTAAAAATAGTCAACTGGCCTACATACGGATCAGAAACTGTTTTAAATACAAATCCGCTAAAATTCCCGGTTCCATCAAGCTTCAGTTCTTTATTCTGGCCTGTATTCGGGTCTTTTGCTTTCTTTATCTTCATATCAAGAGGCGAAGGCAGTATATCAAACATGTTAGACATAAGTTCTTTTATGCCTATGTTTAAAGTTGCTGAACCGCAATATATAGGAAATAGCTCTCTATTTGAAACTGCTTCTTTAAACCCATTTTTTATTTCTTCAGGACTCAACTCTTTGCCTTCCAGATATTTTTCCAGGAGTTCGTCATTTTTTTCTGCCACAGCCTCAATCAGAGAATTCTTCAACTCTAAGGCCTTCTCTTTATCTTCCCCGCTGAGTTTATCTGTAGCTTTTGTATCTAAAATGTCTACTACGTCTTTAAAGCCAGGGCCTGTCTCTATGGGCATGTTTACCAAAACGCAGGATTTGCCGAATTTTTCTTTTACAGAATCCACTACTGCATAAAAATTAACATTCTCTTTATCTAATTTATTTAAAAATATAACCCGTGCCAGGCCTATGTCACTCGCCATTGACCACGTCTTTTCAGTGCCTACCTGAATACCATCATGGGCATCCACTAAAAGGACTGCGCTGTCAGCTGCATTTAAAGCTGAAAGCATCTCTCCTATAAAATCAGCATAGCCTGGTGAATCTATAATATTAATGCGCTTACCTCCATATTTAAAACTAAGGATACTGGCACTTATGGAAACTTTTCTTTCTATTTCATCTTCGCTATAATCGCTGACAGTTGTACCATCATCAACCTTCCCTAACCTATTAGAAGCGCCTGCGTTATAAATAACAGCCTCCGCAAAACTTGTCTTTCCGCTCCCAGCGTGGGATATTAAAGCTATATTGCGTATATCTTTATTAGTATAATCAGCCAAGGCAGACCTCCTTATTTTGGGAAATTATAACATAAAATAAAAAGGGGCGCAATATAAATTGCGCCCCTTTAAATTTAACCGGAGCAACTACCTACTCTCCCATGCCGTTGCCAGCATAGTACCATCGGCCTTGGAGGGCTTAACTTCCGTATTCGGAATGGGAACGGGTGTTTCCCCTCCAGTATTATCACTCCGGAATTTTTTTAAGACCAGATCTTGTACACAGTTTACTGTGCTCAAGACCTGGTCTTGATATCAGCAATGCTTGCTAAACCAACAAATTAATAAGTGGCCAAGCCTTTCGGCAGATTAGTACCAGTCAGCTGAAACCCTTACGGGCCTTACACACCTGGCCTATCAACCTCGTAGTCTACAAGGTGCCTTATCTCCATGAAGGAGAGGGATATTTTATCTTAGGGGAGGCTTGGCGCTTATATGCATTCAGCGCTTATCCTTTCCGAACATAGCTACCCAGCAA
>Ga0180009_10000714_pt1 | contig 43684 bp, 56 predicted proteins | sample OS_PC_MetaG_FD_123537 | JGI IMG/M metagenome (GOLD analysis project Ga0180009, IMG submission 123537) | Groundwater microbial communities from the Aspo Hard Rock Laboratory (HRL) deep subsurface site, Sweden - OS_PC_MetaG | ecosystem: Environmental > Aquatic > Deep subsurface > Groundwater...
AGTATCTTAGAAGTGCCAAAGCCGCATTGAATGATTCAAGTAGAACTTATGCTGGATAGGGATAGTAGGGAGAAGTTATGCTAGGTAGTAGTAAACCCAAGAGTTTACGATAGCAATAAATCTTATTTATGACAATAACTTTCGTGGGCTCGAGTTATTTGGGGGTTTGAGGGCAATAACTTTTTATAGTCTTTTCGATTATATTAATTATGGAAAAAGAAAGGGCTATATTTCTAAACGCATATGCAAATGTACCGGAACCCCTTAGAAAAGATACTATCGTTTTGATCGAAAAAGAACCATACTCTTGGGAAACAGCATATTTTGAAATAAAAAAAGAAACAGAACTGGGCAAGAAGATTTTAAAAACTCTAAAACAGATGGAGATATTAGGATGAGAGAAAAGAGATATTCCAAGGAAATAGAAGAGTTAGTTATCGCAAGGATAGAATCTCAACTACCTAATGAATTAAAACTTTTTGTAGGTAATGGACAGAGCTTTAGCAAGGCTCAAATGATAGAACACATAAAAGAAGGTGGTGTTATTGGCACTTCACTCGTTGATTCCCAAATGTCTTTTTTAAAAGCGGTGGCGAGTGGGGCTTTTATTAGTGCCATTAATACTGTTCAATGAAAAGAGGAATGATTATTTCTTGTCCGGATTATGATGATGTTACCAAGGCTTTTTTAGATTTTTCTCAGGAGATTAAAGATCTAGCGAAACATAAATCTTTACTCTTGAAAGAGTTAAACGGGGAGAATGCCAATGCCATTGAATTTGGCAAGGTTCTTTCAAAATTAGATTATTCATTTGTTTGTATTAATGGGCATGGGGATGAGAAATCTGTTGCTGGAAATAAAAGTGAAATAATTCTTTCTGAAGAGATTAATCTAAAAGAATATGGTAAAAGAATTTGTTATTGCAGATCCTGCGAGAGCGGAAAAATACTTGGAGCAAAGCTAACTGAAAACGGAGGATCATTTATTGGATACTCTCAACCCTTTGAGTTTTACATTGATGAGAAAAACATTGCGAACCCATTAAGGGACAGAACAGCAAGTCTTTTTCTTAGTCCATCTAACATTATTCCAATGACTTTAATCAAAGGTAAAACTGTTAATGAAGCAAATGAAAGAGGAAAAATGGCAATCTTAAAGAGTATAAAGAAAGTGATAAATGAAGAAAATGCAGACTTGATGATTGCAGTTGCTCTGTGGAAGAATTACAATAGCCAGATAGTTCATGGTAAAAAAGACATCACAATTTCTTCAGAGTTTTAATAAGATTTATAATTAATCTAAACATGCTAACTTTATGCGAATAGCAGATATGCCTAAACAGAATAGGCCTAGAGAAAGATTTCTTAAACATGGCCCAGAAGTCCTAAGCGACTCTGAACTTTTTGCAATTCTTCTAAGAATTGGGACAATTAATGAAAACGTCATTGACATGTCCAATAGATTAATCAACGAACATGGAATAAACAAACTCTTCGACTGTTCTCTAAAAGAACTTCAACAAATAAAAGGAATCGGTCCCGCCAAAGCAATGCAACTCCTAACTATAAACGAAATCAGCAAACGAAGAATCTCTTCACTTACTCAATCAAAAAAGATAACCTGTGCAGAAGACGTCTTCAATCACTTCCACCAAAAACTCAAAGACAAAAAAGAAGAACATTTCTATATCCTAATGCTCAACACCCAGAACAATATCATCGGGGAACAACTAATATCTAAAGGAATCCTAGACGCCTCAATCATTCATCCAAGAGAAGTCTTTCGCCCCGCAATTCGAAACGCCTCCAGTAAAATAATCTTAGTCCATAATCATCCAAGTGGAGATCCGACTCCAAGCAGTGAAGATTTAGATATAACTGAAAAGCTCACAAGTACTGGAGATGAGATTGGAATAAGCGTATTGGACAGTATTATTGTGGGTGATGGGAAGTGGTGGAATTGGAAGGAGAAAGGAGAATAGAAATTAATCCAGATTACAGTAAACCAATTTTCCTTTTAGCCTATTCTTTTCTTGAAGAAAATGTTTCTTGCAAAGATAACACCAATAATGCTCTTTATCTTCTTCTCCAAGATTAGGATAAACCTCCCTGTAAGCCAAATTTTTACATGTTTCGGAATAATCACATAACAGTCTCTTTTTGTAGTTTACAATTTTATATTTTATTTTACCCATTTTTGATTTTGATTAATCGTTTTTCTAAAATATCATCTTCAGTTTGCCAAGTATTAAAATCATCACTTACAATTCCTAAATTGATAAGGAGTTGCCCAAATCTCTGGTCAGCGTTGTTTATCCAAATCTCTTCTATTAATTTCAGTATCCTCTTTATCCTATTTTTGTCCCTCATTTTTTTACTTCTTTTAATTCGCCTTTTTAGGCCTGTAGGTTTTTAATTTTTCTTAATAAATGGTTAATAGAAAAGAAAAAAATTAGATAATGAGCTTTAATCTTTGAGCCTTGAAGTCTAATCTTTAAAGATAATCTCTAAAGCACCACAGCCCATCACAAAAGTTCATTTTAAATTACTTTAAAGGTAATTATTCTAATCCTCCCCAGTTCTATTAACCAGTATCTAGCTAGATAATATTATTCTGAAAGTTTAGTATTCCAATTAGTCATTTGCAATTTATTATCTAAAATTCCTTTTTCTATTTCTAATTTCTCAATTTCATCTTCAATTTCCGATTCACTTATTTGAGCAATAAGACGCTTTGTATCTTTTTCCAAATACCAGGAGCTTCTTTTCCTTTCAAATAAGTTGCTTAAACTGGAAAGTTTGCTCCTTATATCCCCCACTTTTATTATTGCTTCGGAAATTGTTATTGAATCCCCCGAAAGCTTGGTGTTAAGATTTGTTTTTTCTATTTTAATCTTTAATTTTCTTATATCTTCTATTTTAGAATCAATTTCATTAGTCAGTTTTTTAGTATCAAATTCAGGTTTTGTACCTTCTTCAAAATAAATATTTTCTTTTCTCAGGCTTATCAGTCTGACTAATTTGCTTTTTTCTTTTTTCAATAAACTTAATGCTTCTCCCAGATTCATTGTTTAAAGATGAATATTATATGATTTAAATAATTAGTACGTAAGTTTTTACACCCACAAAAACTTACACAAAACTTTAAATTATCAATTATCTAGGTTATGTTTATGGTAGAAGAAAAAGAGCAGAACAAAGATACACACATAGCAATTTTTAATAAAAAGTCTATAAGAAGAAAAGTCGTAAATAATAAGTGGTTTTTTTCTGTTGTTGATGTTGTTGGGGCTTTGACTGAAAGTGAGAATCCTCGTAATTACTGGAATATGTTAAAATCTAGGGAAAAAGAATCATCGGGAATTGAGTTGTACACAATTTGTGTACAACTGAAATTAATGTCTGCAGACGGCAAAGAATACGAAACAGATTGTGCCGATACCGAAGGAATTTTCAGAATAATCCAATCTATCCCATCTAAAAAAGCAGAACCTTTCAAAAGGTGGCTTGCAAGAGTTGGCTATGAAAGGGTGCAAGAGATAGAAAATCCAGAACTTGCTCAAGAAAGGATGAAGAAAATCTATGAACTAAAGGGATATTCTAAAGATTGGGTTGATAAAAGATTAAGAGGAATTTCAGTAAGACAAGACTTAACAGATGAATGGAAAAAAAAGGGAATCGAAGAGGATATGGAATTTGCTATTTTAACTAATGAGATAAGCAAAGCTGCATTTGGAAAAACAGTTGAAGAATATAAAAAATTTAAAAATATTAATAAAGAAAATCTTAGAGACCATATGACTGATTTAGAACTAATCTTCTCTATGCTTGGAGAAGCTTCAACAGCAGAAATAGAAAGAGTTCAAAATCCTCAAGAATTTGATGAACACTTAGAAGTTTCAAAAAAAGGTGGCACAATTGCGAAAAATGCTAGACTTGAATTAGAAAATGAAACAGGAGAAGATGTAATCCTTAGTGAAAATTATTTAACTCAAACAGAAAAAGAAGCTAAAGAAAAGAGAAGAAAGAAAAAAAGATTAGTAAAACATCCATTGTTAACTTAAACCCCCCATTTTTATCATTTTCCTATTTTATCCCCATCAGGATAAGTTATTATCATCTTTCTTCCTTCCCCATCTTCAACAAGATAGGAGTAAAGAATCTGGCCTTTTTCCATGCAACAACCCTCAACAACCAGTTTATTTATTGAAATATAAGCAGTAGCCCTTTTCATAATAATTTTGCTTTTCCATCCAATTCCTAAATTCTTTATTTTACATTCATAACCTATTTTTTTCATATCGCTTTTTATAATACTTTTAGGTGCCTCAAATATTTAAACCTTGTGGTGCCTAAATTTATATACATAATAATCTTAATAAAATCATGAAATTGCAAAAAAGATTTTTAAGAAAATATAAGGATAAAGACTATTACAAATGTGTTATTAATATCCCTCCGATGATAATAAAAGAAGCAAATCTAGACTATGGACAAGAACTTGAAATAGCAGTAGAAAAAGGCAGGATTATACTGAAGAAAAAAGAAAATAAAAGCAAGAAATTGGAATAAGTGTGCTAGATAGTGTGATTGTGGGTGATGGGAAGTGGTGGAATTGGAAAGAAAAATGTTAATCTTCATATAATAGGTTCTTTAATTTCTACAACAGATCTCCCAACAGTTCCATCTGTAAATCTCGGAGTATCCCCATCAAGCCACTTTCCTATTCTTTTCTTTTTCCAAGCTACCATTTTATTAGTTTTTCTACGATTTCAATACTTTTAAAACTTTCTATACTTATATTTAGAAACGTTTTGTTAAATAGTATAGAAACATTTATAAATCTATTTTTTGTCCTAATATTATGAAAAAAAGTGGGGTGATTCCTTATGGTAATTAAACAAAATAGAAAATCTTCTCAACAAATAAAAGAGGAGATATTATCTCAATTAGAATTACAGCCCCTTTCTGTTGAACAACTTAGAAAAAATATTAAAGATTCTAACTGGTCAACAGTAAATAAATATCTCGAAGAATTAAAAGAAGATGCACGAGTAAGAGAAATTGTTTCAACTGACAAGATTAAGATTTATCAAAAAATTATGGGGGATACTTATTTTGATTTACCTATAACGGAAAACCAGAGAAAAAAGTTCCATTCTTTATTCGCAATGATCTTTGCCGAATACAAAAAAAGAAATAAAATGCCAACAAAAACGTCCGTTGCCAAATGCGCGGTTCATGTTATTGACAATGAGAAAGCAGAGCTAAAAGATCTCCCTATCGTTTGGTATCTATATGGGATGGTGCCCCTAATGGCTGTAGAAACAACTACTGAATATTCAGAAGGTTTTATATTAGAAAAGAGAAAAGAAATTCAAAAGATAATTATAGAATTTGTGGATGAGAACGGGGAGAAAAGATCTAGTCAAATTCAAAAAGAACAGCACAAAAGATATAATGAAGAAACCTATGTTTTATCTGATGAAATTTTCGAAATTTTAAATAAACCTGAATTTGATAACAAAGAAATTCTTTCTTTACTTAGTAAATTTTTTATCGCATGCCCTGTTGATCAAGAATTTTTAGAAATATTTGATTTAACCAATAGCGTCATTGCAATTATTCAGAAAATGGATTTGATGAATCTGAGTTTACAACAGTATAGAAAAGAAATATTATTAGCGTTTGATTCACTTTGGAAATTTATAGCTTTATACAAACTTTATAAAAGCAGAACAGAAGGGATAAAACCCATGAAAAAAGAAATAATATTAAATTTCTATCTTGGCGGAGCTATTGGGGAAAGAAAAAGGGGCATAGGAGAATCCTTATCTGAACTTAATTCAATTTACTTCAACAAGTTAGCTGATTTTGATGTTGATAAAATAGAACTCTCTGAAGATGTAAAAGAAATTAGGAAAATTATGGAAAATTGGACAGGAGAAGATTAAGATGGGAAAAGATAATTTTTTAGATACAAATATTATTTTTCATTATTCTAATTACACAGACACCGCTAGTAAAATTATAGAAAAGTGTTATTTTTTTGTTAAAAATAAATCTGGGAGATTTATCCTATGTTGGGCTGTTTTAAAAGAACTCGAAGAAATTACAAAAAAAAGGGCTAGGTTCCATAAGGCGATTATAGAAAAAATTAAAGATACAACCTATTCCATTGAAGATAGTCCACTTATCTCCTTTAGAGATATACCATTCGCTAAACAGATTTATGAAAAATATAAAAATAAATCCAAAGAAGAAATAGAAAAACTTTTTCAAATTGAAAGAAATTCCTCGGAGTTGAAAATAAAAAAATTCATTCAATTTTCCATTGATGAACGAGGAATCTCCTTGAATCAAATTGATGGAGAATTGATTAATAAAATTCATAACATAATACCAAACCATGCAGATTGTAAAATTCTTGCAAGTGCCTTACAATTACAAAAAGATAGAGAACTTTTTTTGTTTGTAACCGCAGACGGGAAAGATTTAGATCCTAATGGATACGAATTCTTGAAAGGGCAATTCGAAATAAATTATTCAAAAGAAAACTGGAAGTTTCCAGAATTATTGAATTTAGTTTATACCAACTAATCTTATTTATACAACCCCCCCATCACATTTCCATGACAATGAGAAGAACAGTTAAGCGAGTCATAGATGGAGATACATTCCAGACCTACCGAAAGGTAAATGGAAGTAATTACATAAGACTCGCAGGTGTTAATGCTCCAGAGAAACATCAATTTGGCGGAGCCCAAGCAACAAACAGGCTAAAGCATAAAATCCAAGGAAAGACAGTTACATTACAACCCGTTGGAAGAAGTTACGGAAGAATTGTGGCGAGAGTTAGGGCAAACAGGAAGTTAGTGAGATGATGGAAGAACGAAAAACAGAAGAGATTGAAACGGATAAATGGAAGATTTTGTTTAAACAACCCAATGATCAACCCTTTGATGAGGGTTATATAGAATTAATTTTTAGACTAAAATCTGATCAAACAGGCGTTAGAACAATAAGCCCGGAAGATTTAGAGCAACTCAAAAAAGATATGGAAGATTTAGGAAAGTGGAGAAAATTCAGAGAATTAAAGAAGGACTTAGAAAATTAAGATGCCCGGTAATGTTCATAATACAAATACTCTTTCAGGTCCGGCAATGGCCGTCTTAGCAGGGGTTATCTTAACAATAGGTCCTTGGTTTACACCAATAGGATTCTTTTCAAAATTAATTATTGCAATCTTTGGAATTGTCCTTATAGCCGTTGGAGTAAATAGATAAAAGTGCTGGATAGTGTGACTGTTGGGGGATAGGGATTTTGGAGTGGGAAGAATTAATATTAATTTTTAGCAATAGCATAAAGGTGTTTTTGAAATCCTATAAATGTATCTTTAATCATTCTTACTCCGCCAAGCGTCTTCGTAGCGTCTGCAACTTCATTATACTTAAGTTTCAATAAAGCAGGGAGTTTTTCTTGATCAAGTTCTTCTACTCCAGACTCAATGTATTTGGATAAAACAAACTCTAAAAATTCTTTTTGTCTATCATCTAAATCTTCAAGAATTTGTTCTTGTGCCTTTGCAACCCTTTCTTCCCTGCTTATTGGTTTTATCGCAAAAGAAATATATTCTAATACATCAAACAAATCACTATTATCAGCGCCCACTAACTTTTGTAAGTTCTTTAATTCCTCTATACCATAACCTGCACTCGCAAGTCTTAATAAGAACTCTTTTCTCGTTAAAGGACTTTCCCAAATTCTTCTTAATTGTTCTTCGTTTTTGAAAAATTTAGGAAGATCTCCAAACATTTTTTTCAAGAATTCTTCTGAAGATATAGGTTTTCCATCTGGAGACCAAAAAGAAGTAGTAGCCATATGCTGTATTTCTCTAGCCTTCCCATCGGATAATTTAATTTTTAATTTTACCTTCTTCTCTTTTTCAGGATATTCTGCTTGAGATTCTTTGACTTTCAATATTTTATCTTTTTTCATCAAGATTATTGGTTCAATAGGTTCACCATCCCATTCAGAATCACTAAAATTTTTATAAGCATCTACAAAATCATAAATTGTAAAAAAATATTTTTCATCAAATAATCTTGTTCCACGACCAATAATTTGTTTAAATTCAATCATAGAATTTATTGGCCTCATTAATATAATATTTCTTATGTTTTTTGCGTCAACTCCTGTAGAAAGTTTTTGTGAAGTTGTTAGAATTGTAGGTATTGTTTTTTCATTATCTTGAAATTCTTCTAAATATTGTTCTCCTTGTGCACCGTCATTTGCAGTAACCCTCACGCAATAGTTAGGTTCCTTACTTTTCTTATGTTGATTTATTAAATCTCTTACTGCAGCTGCATGATCTTGAGTTGAACAAAAAACTATAGACTTTTCGTTTTGATTTATTTCTGACATAAAAATTTTAACCCTTTTTTCTTCTCTTTCTTTAATCTCAATTATCTTATTAAAATCTGTTTCTTCGTAAATTTTTCCTTCTTCAACTTCTCCTTCAATAATTTCGTCATCAGAAGTATATACATAATCGTCCATTGTAGTCTTAATTCTTCTAACTTTGAAAGGTGTTAAAAAACCATCATTAATTCCTTCTTTCAAAGAATACTCATAAAGAGGTTTTCCAAAATATTTGTAAGTATCTGCATTTTCTTTTCTTTTAGGTGTTGCAGTTAAACCTATTTGAAATGCAGGAGAAAAATATTCCATAATCGCCCTCCAATTCCCTTCATCATTTGCTCCACCCCTATGACATTCATCAATTATAATTAAATCAAAATAATCTTTAGGATATTGTCCAAAATAAGGAGTATTATCCTTTCCACTCATAAAAGTTTGAAATATTGTAAAAAAGATACTTCCATTTTTAGGAACTTTTCCTGTTTTCTTTATTTGACTTGGTTTTATCCTTACTAAAGCATCTTCAGGAAATGCTGAAAAAGCATTAAAGGCCTGATTAGCTAGAAAGTTTCTGTCTGTTAAAAATAATATTCTCGGTTGCCTTTTTCCATCTTTTTTTAAATTCCATCTTGAATAAAATAATTTCCAGGCTATTTCAAAAGCAATAACTGTCTTTCCTGTTCCTGTTGCAAGAGTTAAGAGTATCCTATTTTTGTCTTCTGCTATTGCATCCAGTGTTTTATTTATTGCTATTTCTTGAAAAAACCTAGGTTCATATTTCCCCACAGCAATTATTGAATTAAATTTCTCTTTCCATTCATCGTGTTTTGAAAAGGTTTTAGTATATAATTCTTCAGGGGTTGGAAATGAATCAACATCTTTTTCTTTTCCAGTCTTTAAACAGATTTGATAAATTTCTTTTCCATTTGTAGAAAAGGCTGTATCTAAATTTAATTTTAAGGCATATTCTTTTGCCTGCATAACTCCTTCAGAAACGCTTAGATCTTCACTTTTTGCTTCAATAACTGCTAATTTTCTCCCTTTATATTCTAAAATATAATCTGCAAATTTAGGTTGCCTTTTTCTTCCTTGTCCTTCAATCTTTCCAGGAGCAATAGGGTATTCGCAAATAACTTTAATGTTTTGATTAGAAGTATCCCATCCAGCTTCAGCTAATTTTGGATCAATTAAATCCTTTCTTGTTTGTGCTTCCTTTATTGTTGGCATTTTATTTTGAGTAATATTTTTGTTTTGGATTGTTTGGATTATCTGGAATTGTAAGAAGTAATAATCCCTTATCAAGTAATGGTTTTAAGAGGTTTAGTCTAAAATATTCTCGGTCTTTTATGCCAATAGAAGTTTGTATCTCTTCCCTTGATTTTGGATTTTTACAAAACTCTAATATTGCTTTTTCTCTGTCAGCTTGCGGGGTAGCTTGCGGGGTAGCTTGCGGGGTAGCTTTTTCATTCAAGGGTATTATTACTTTGAAAATATCTTCTTCTATTAATTTTGGGGAACTATTTGAATATAATTTAGTGTATTTTTCAAGATTTCTAACTCCTGAACCTAATTCATCTGCATTTCCAATTTCTTTGAAAAAATTAGCAATTACTGGATTTTTTGGATACGGAGAAAAATTATTTGAATTTATTACTCCATGTCCATGTGGCTTATTCGCATTTTCTGCATAAATTCTATTTTTTTCAATTATTATTTTTGCAGGATATGGATTTAGATATTCCCTATGAATTAAAGTGTTTGAGGCTATCTCTCTTAATATTTTATCTCTTATACTTATCCTTTGTGTTCCTTCTAGATAGAAGGGATCTGATAAATGTTTTTGTCCAAATGCTATTATTCTTTCATAACTTTCTATAAGATTTGTTCTAACGTCATCTCTGTCATCATATCTATCAAGATTAATTCTTCGGAGTATTAAATCAGTTTTATGATGTGGAAGAGCTGAAAAGATTGTTTCATCTTTTCCAAAAAGTAAGATTCCTGCTAAAGTAATTCCTTCTTTATTTGTTTGATAATCTTTTGTGTATAATTTTGCACTTTTTAGTAATTCAATATTTGTTAGATTTTTCCAAGGATGATTTGAGTTTTGATTTACGGCCAAAATTCTTGCTTTGTTTATCAGGTCTTTTCTTAAATCAGTTATTTTACAATAAGGAAATACTTTATTTTCAGTGTAAATTGCTTGTTTATTAAGATATAAAGAAGTAACCAATGTATTGTTATTTGTTATGTCTAAATCTCCATCCTCATTTCTATCATATATTTTGTTATTGCATTTATGCACTTGCGAACTTCTTGGAATATAAATATATAAAATTTGTTTTTTATTTATTTCTACTTGTTCTATTGACAAATATACTGAGGGTGAAATTTTTTGTGGGTTGTTTATTGTTGTTACGAAATCCTTTTTTACTTGTTGTATATTTTCCACACCTTTTATTTTTCCTTTATCATCTACACCTAAAAGAAGTTCTCCCCCATTTCTATTTAAGAAAGCACAAACAGTTGGATAAACTTCTTTAGTTATATTTTGTTTGCACTCTTTAAATTCAATTGTGATTCCTTCGCCTTTCTTGATTATGTTTTTGATTTTAGTTTTAATCATTTAATTCTCCACTAAAAGCTTTTTGTAACATAGATTTTTTAAGCTCATCAAGGTCTTTAATCTTTTGTTTATAGATAGTTTCAAGTTCTTTTATTTCTTTCGAAAGGGAGTCTAGTTTTGAGACGATGAGGGTTTGTTCTGACAATGATGGAACTATTAAATTAATATTTTCAATTTGTGATTTATTAATTGAATTAAAAACCGCACCAGTATTTCCTGTAATGCTTTTTTCGTGCTTTAGAAGATGGTAAAATAAAAATTCTCTGTCAATCTTTTTCTCACCACGAATAGCAGCTAAACCTCTTCCAATACATATTTTTTGGGTTGAGAAATTAATTGGTCCAACAGGAGCTCTAACCGACATAAGAATATCTCCTTTCTCTGCTTCTTTTGTAATCCTTGTAGTCCAAGTATTTGGCTTTCCAAGATATTTCAACCCGTATTCTTTTTTACCTTGGTAAAACGGCAGTCCTTCTCCATTTTTATTATAATATTTTCCCTCTGGAGATTGTCCTGCAATAACCCCGCAAACTTCTCCTAACTTCTTCTCTTCCCAATCTTTCTTAGGATTCGAGAAAACTTCTTCTAAATAGGATCCAAATAATTCTTTTGCATTTTTCAAATTCTTTTCTGCATTTTCTTTTGATTTAGAAATTGATTCAAATGTTTTGTCGAGAATTTTTACTATTTGTTTTTGGGTTGGGAGTGAGGGGATGGGGATTTCTTCCTTTGAATAATCCTTAAAGTAAATGTGAGGAATTGCTGCACCACAAGAATATTTTTTAAAATCAATCCCTAAAAGAAAATAATATAGAAAGTTTATATTAACTTCATTACTTGGGATAAGATATTGTAAAGTTCCAATGACTGAAGATTTTTCTTTTTGTAAATTTATTCTTCCAACTCCTGCCCCGTCTTTTATTATGGAAATATAAGGTTTATCTTGATGGTAAAAATCTACTTTTTTTAAAAACCCCTTTGCTCCATAAATAGAATATTCTCCTTCATTATCTTTAATTTTATTCAGAGATATATTGGAAGAACCTTTTTCGCAAACTTTTCCGAGTGTTTTTGTTTGCCATTCTTTTGTTAGTTGTTTAGTTTTTTGGTTTGTCATTTTGCTTTTTCAGTTTATATAATGCATAAACAATATATCCGAATTGGGCAGTTGCCATGCTGTATGCCCAAGATTCCCAATTTTCCAATTTAATTAACTGTGCTTTATGAATGATTTTGTGTCTAAGAAGAATCATTCTTTTGAGTGTATTAAACATTTTTATAAATTCATCCTCTTCTTTTGGCAAGGCAAAATCTGCTCCAAAACTATCTACAATAAATTTTACTACATTCTTTTCTATATTCTGGGATGTTTTCTTTTTAGGAATATTCCCCCTCTTTATTTTTAATAAATTAAAATTTCTGGTTTTAGGAGGAATTAGTTTATAATTCTCATCTAAATTTAAGGATTTAAGTAAAACTATAATATCTTTTATATTTTGAAAGTTCATTTCTTCAGCCAATATCTCAGATAGTTTTATCTTATTTTTATTTATTTCTTCTAAATCTGTTAAATCAAATTTTAAAGATTTAAATTTTTTAAATTTCCGTAATTCCTTTAAAGAAATAATGTTTTTATCTATCGCTATTTTAAAGATTTCTTCTAAAAAGAATTCTAAACAAGATACTAAAAAAACGATATATTGAATTCTTGACTGATATTGGTCTTTTTTAGAAAATTTTCTAATCATAATTTCTCTTTCCAAATACCACGAATCACTTATTCTTTTTTCAAATATCTTAAGGGAATCACCCTTCTTAGACAAATTCCTATTTTCTAAAATTCTATTTAGTTTCATTTAGCTTCTCCAAGCTTTTTGGTTTCCCAATTAGTTTTCATTGTTTATCTCAATTAATTTATTTACAAATTCTTGATGTTTTGCATCCCACATAATAATTTGAGGATTATTTAGAAAAGCTTTCTCTAACCCATTATTCAAACTAAAGTTAGAAATTATCTTTTTTTCAAATTCATTAAAAGGAGTTCCCTTTTCAATTTGAGATAAAATTTTTTTCAAATTTCCTGCTAAAATATCTGCAAATTGAATCCCTATCTCTTTTCCACTATTATGAATAATCTTTAACTTAAATTTTTCTGCTTTAAACTCATCAAACATTTTAGTCCAATCATTATTTTGGCACTGAGGCGAATCAACCATAAAAATTAATGTTTTATCTATGTATTCTTCTTTAAAATTTTTTAAAGAGTTTGAGATATGATAGTATTCATATATGTTTAGAAAAATTGAATTTTTCAAAGTATTTAATATATTATTCTTAATGTTCTTGTTATTTATAACAAAGGAAGGGTTTTCTTGAGATTCAACATCAGTAATTAAATCAAATTTTCTTTCTTTAAAATCTTGGCTAAATGTCAGCGTAAAATAAACTTTAAAATCCAAGTCACAAAAAAGAGAATAGTCGTGAGTCTCCTTAAATTTAAGTTCAGAATCTTTGTCATTTAATTTTTTAAAAAGTTCTATTCTACCTTTCAATTTAATATATTCTGTTTCAGAAAATAGAACCCATGAACGAATATAAAAACCTTCATTATTCCAATGTCCTGTTTCATCAGAAAAAACATAGTACAATTCACCCATCCCTAGACCCCTCCCCTCAACCTCGCCAAAATCTCCCCACTCTCCCTATCCAATTCCCCCATCTCCTCAATAATCTCATTCGGCTCCCTCAAAACAAAATCATCTTTTTTATTTGGGTTTTTTACAGATAAATCATAAGTTTCAGAATCAAGATCATTAACATTTATTTTCCATGAGTTTTCAGAATCTTTTTTTGTTTTTTGTAATTTAACAAATTCTTCTAAATCCTTTTCACTTAATGGATTTGTTTTTCCTAAGTTCCTATCAAGATTTAATTGATAATACCAAATATCTTTTGTGGGTTTTCCTTTTTCAAAAAATAAAACAACTGTCTTTACCCCTGCTCCTGAAAAAACTCCTCCAGGTAAATCTAAAATTGTATGTAAATTACAAGATTCTAATAAATGTTTTCTTAGAGAGCATGAAGCATTATCTGTATTTGATAAGAAGGTATTTTTAATAACAATTCCTGCTCTTCCTCCAGCTTTCAAAGTTTTAATAAAATGTTGTAAAAATAAAAATGCTGTTTCGCCTGTTTTTATTGGAAAGTTTTGTTGAACCTCTGCTCTTTCTTTTCCTCCAAAAGGGGGATTGGTTAAAACTACATTAAACCTGTCTTTTTCTTGAATATCTCTGATATTTTCTGAAAGAGTATTAGTATGAACAATATTTGGAGATTCAATACCGTGTAGAATCATATTCATTATTCCTATAATATAAGCTATGCCTTTTTTCTCCTTACCGTAAAAAGTCTTCTTTTGTAAAATTTCATCTGCCTTTGTTGATCTATCTTCTTTTTTCATATGTTCAAAGGCTTCAACTAGAAAACCAGCTGAACCAACTGCACCATCATAAACTTTTTCTCCAATTTCAGGATTAACAATTTTAACAATGGTTTTAATTAGAGGTCTAGGTGTATAATATTCTCCACCATTTCTTCCAGCATTCCCCATATTCTGAATTTTACTTTCATATAAATGAGACATCTCGTGTTTTTCTTCACTTGTTTGAAATTTTAATTGATCTATTAAATTAATAACTTCTCTTAGATTGTATCCACTTTCAATAGTATTTCTTAATTCTCCAAAAATCTCTCCAATTTTATATTCAATGGTATCAGGACTTTCAGCACTTAATTTAAATTTTTTGAGATAGAGAAATAATTTATTATTTACAAAATCTCTTAAATCATCACCAGTTAATGCTTTATGATGATCTAAATTCCCATTTTCATCTTTTTGGACTGCCCATGTTTCCCAACTAAATTCTTTAGAAAGTATTCTTTTGTAAGGCTTCCCAGAAAGTTCTGCAGAAACTTCTTTATCTCTCTCAAAATCATCTAGATACTTTAAAAAAAGAATCCAAGAAGTCTGTTGGACATAGTCTAGCTCACTACCACAGCCTGCATCTTTCCATAAGATATCATCAATTCTTTTAAATATTTGTTCAAACATTTTTATTATATTTATCCTTAATTTAGTGTCTATAAAAGGTTACTCTTCCCCCACATCCTTACGTTTACTTAATGATAATCTATAATCCTGAATAATATCAACCATCTTTTTTAATTCTTCGTCAATATCTCCACTAATAATCTTACTATTTAATCTTGGATAACAAACCATAGAAAGTTCTTCATACAATCCTTTATCTTTCATTAACTGAATAAACTTTTCTTTATTCTCGCCTTCTGGAAGAACTATTTTATCAAACTCTTTAACAGAACATTTTTTATTTGAACCATAAACAATATCAACCCCAAACTGCTTTGCATAAGTAATTAATTTATCTCTAAATTCTTCATCTTGTTTTTTTAATTCTGAAAGTTTTGTTTTTATTTCAGAAAATTCATCTACTAGCATTACTCCTTCATCTTCTTTAAATTCTTTGATGGTTTCAATCTTTTCAAGCTCTGCCTCATGCTTAAAACTCGGACACATTTCCTTATAGATACAATAATTACAAAGACCACTTTGTTTTCTAGGAAATTCTGTCGCAGATTCAACTTCCTTAATTCTATCACAAACATCTTTCTGCAATTTCTCCAACTGCTCATCACTCCTCTCCGAAACTGCCTCTTTATTGAAAGCCAACATATGCCAGACCAACTTAACAGATTTTGCATCCTTGAATTTATCTTTAACCCAGATAGAATAAAGGGCTAATTGCCTATCTGCATCGGCTTCTTCTTGATCTTTCATTCTAGCATTAGTCTTATAATCACAAACATAATAATTCCCTTCATCATCACATGCCAACTTATCAATTCTAACATGCCACTGATTCCCATCTGGCAAGGTCATCCTATCTGTCGTTTCCAACCCCAAAATCGTCAATTGGTCAAACGGCTTATACTTTTCATAATAGTCTGAAATAAATTTCATCCCCATTTTCCGATAATTCTCAGAAGTCAACCCTTGGTCCGCCTTGACAACCAAAATATCCTCAGAATATTCTTTTTCCCAGAGGTCTTTATAGAATTTTAGAAGTGTTGCTTTAGATACTAGTTTTTTGAATTTCTTATCCTTGTAAAGCTTCTCGAGAGTCTGGTGAACCATGTCCCCCATAAAACATTCAATCGTGGTTGGAACATCTACCTTAATTTTATCAATGTAACGCAGTTTATACTGATAAGGACAATTCTCAAAACACGAGACACGAGAGTGCGAGTACGTTGCCATAATTTAACCCCGAAAACGACCTATAAAAAATTATCTAATCGCCCTCTTAAAATCTCATCCAAATTGGATATCCTTCAATCCAAGCTGAAGGCTCACATCCCCATTCCATTCATTGATCTCTGGAAAATATGCGATGTTTATATTTCCATTATTTTTTATCACGTCTTCCTTGAATGAACTCATCCCAAAACCAATAGCCTCAATGTCTTCTGCAGTACTATCTTCGACATATAATTTCAAATGTTTTTCTTTCAATATTTTTGGCTCATCCATTAATCTAAGATTATTGGTACTAAATGTTGGTCTTGGGTTGCCCATGCCATATGGAAATAGTTGGTGTACCTCTTCAATAAGCTTAAAGTTAATCTGATCCAAATTCAATCTTGCATCAATATTCAAGTGGGGAATTAAATCTTGTTTAGTAAGTTTATCTTTTGAATAATCATTAATCTCTTTACGAAGACCTTCAATATTTTCTTCTTTTATATCTAATCCTGCCGCCTGGCTGTGTCCTCCGTAATTTTCCATCCATTTTTTTGAAGAATTCATGGCATTAAGTAGGTGGAAATTAGGTATACTTCTTCCAGACCCATGACCCATCCCTTTTTTGTCTATTGTAATTAATATTGTTGGCCTATAATATTTTTCAATTATCTTTGAGGCGACAATACCTATTACCCCCCTATGCCATCCCTTTTCAGACAAGATAATACAGTTATCTTTTTCCAGATCAATTTCTTTTTCTATCTTTTTGACGGCTTGATCAAAAGTCTCTTGTTGAATATATTGACGTTCAATATTCTGTTTATTTAATTTTTCAGCTATATCCTTTGCCTCCTGAATCGATTCGGTATCAAATAATTGCATCACTTTATCTGCAGATTCTAGTCTCCCAGAAGAATTTATTCGTGGACCTAACCTGAACGATATATGTCCCGAGTTAATCTCTTTATCATTAAGATCTGAAACTTCAATTAAGGCTTTTAATCCTAAATTCTTTGTATGAGTTAATTCTCTTAACCCATTTTTTACAATTATCCTATTCTCTCCATCTAAGGGGACCATATCTGCTACAGTACCAAGACAAACGAAATCCAATAATGAAAATACATTAAAATCGGAATCAAATTCCTTGATTAATGCTTGGATAAATTTGAAAACTACACCCACTGCAGCTAATTTTTTGTAAGGGTATTTGCAACCCTTTTGTTTTGGATCTATTACTGAGATAGCTTTCGGTATCTCTCCAATCTGTTCATGATGATCAATGATTATAACATCAATTCCATTCTCATTTGCATAATCTACTTGATCATTCGCAGTAATCCCGCAATCTACTGTAATTATAAGATCTATTCCATCTTCCTTTGCTTTATCGATGGCCTTTTTGTTAAGCCCATATCCCTCAGTTAATCTATTTGGAAAATAATAAGACACATCCCCATTAAGTATTCTAATAACTTTGGTTAATATGGTGGTGCTAGTTACTCCATCAACATCAAAATCTCCAAAAATCAAAATTTTTTCTTTTGATTCTATCGCATTTTTTACTCTTTTAATTCCTTTTACCATTCCTTTCAATAAGTTTGAATCATGTAAATCTTTTAGGTCACATTTAAGGAATTTTTCTGCTTCCTCAGGATCTACAATACCCCTATTTGTTAATAAATTGGCGACAATTGGAGAGACTCCCAATTTCTTAATTAATTTATTTGCACTTTTTTCATTGTTTTCAATATAGTTCCATAATTTTTCCATATTATCTATTGCTTTCAGAAACTATAAAAATCTTCCCCAACCCCCCACCACCAACAATAACAAAACTTATTCCCCATTTTTATTCTATAGGTTTAAAACTATTTACAAAAACATTATAGACTGCATAATAATCGCAGGTATCTACTGGACAAGAGTAGGTTATTGTATAAATATTACCATACTTTATTCCAAAGAACTGAACGAAATCTCGTTTAACCCCCTCAGAAGTTCCTGTAAACTTAATCTCCTTTCCAATCAAATATTCTCCTTCTTTATCAATATTCTCAGTTAATTCAATGTCTGGCATTGTTTGTTTTGAATTTTCAATTCCTGCATCTAAGAGCCACTCTAAAGTATAATTATTATCTACTCCCAGATAACTTGTACTGACAAAGATAAACTCTGCATTTATATCTTCTTTATCCTCATTAGGGGGAAGATAAACAAAAGAACTATATCCTACTGAAGCGCCTTCAAGCTCCTGCCAATCTGCTTTTATTATTGCTCTAAAATTTTTGTGGATACTAGTTATTTGTTCTCCGACATAATCAGTTTGATTTTCAGACGCAAGAGAATCATTTGAATTATTATCTCCACTAAAGCAAAAATATCCAACCACACCTAGAATAATCACTATAATAATCCCTGATATCACCCACAAATTTCTTTTCATAAGAACGTCAATAGAAATATATATTTAAACATTCCCCCATTATCTCATAACTGTTATTGTTACAGTTGTCATTGGTATTCTTGTCGAGTTAATCTCCGACCTATTCAATATTCAATTGGATTTTCTCAAAGTCCCTTCTCCCGAACAAGGAGCATCAACAAGAACCTTCATCAACTCTATCCCCATAAGGAGAAACACAAATCTTTCCAGGAATCCATTCATAACTTACTTCCCCATCTATTGTTTTTCTACAACAAATTTCCACCATTTCCATAATCCTCTCACAAGCTTCATCATCATATGCTCCCTGTGCTACACATTCCGCTGGAACACCCCCCTCAACTGAACCCCAACTCTCAGGATCCTCTTCATCCAATACTTCTTGCCCTAATGAAAGACAAACATCATTATCCACAACTTCTCCTTTTATATTTCCTGGATCTAGACAATCCTCTTCAGAATCCCAATGATGTCTTGTTTCCCCATCTTTTGTTTTTTTACAACAGATTGACCCATCTCCACCACCACTATCATCAGTTACTGGTCCAGCATCTACACTCATATCATTTGTAACAACTACATTTCCATCACCATCCGTCACAACATTTCCATCACCATCTACAACAACCCCGCCAACTCCTCCAGGCCCTGTTCCCATAGCATAAGTTATATTTTGAATCTGATTTCGAATCTGATTCATTCCTTTTTTCATTTCTTGATATCCTGGATCTATTACCCATTCATTATTCTCCATCATCCAGCCACTTCTAATCTCCATTGGTACATTTCCATTAACATCCATTGTGCCGTTAGCATAAGTCCCAGGTGCATATTGTCTTGACTTATTTTCAAACTCTTCAATTACATTATCAATTTGATTTCCGATAAGATAATTTATCAAACCATCTGCATTCCAAACGATAGTAACCTTTCCACATTTTTCTTCTAAAAATACACCTTCTTCATCAAAACATTGAGGAATAGATTCTTGCATTGTCGGAACTGAAGGTTCCATAGTTCCGTTAGTAGCTTTTATCTTCCCCCTTTGCCAACCAATCCAATTCCCCTGCGCATCCCAATCCAACCCATCTTCTTTTAAGGCGGCATATTTTTCACACTCAGGTTTATCATTATCATTCCAACACTCTTCCGGGACACCATCTGAATGTTCTAAATTATACTCTATTAAATCTCGTCTTTCTTCAAATGAACCCATTAAATAATCCGGGATAAAACTCCTCGCAAAACCATCTCCTGGAGAAGGCATCATAGCTTCTAATTCGCCACAAGAGGTTTCATCTTCCTTATATTCACACTTAACAGCTAAGGTAACCATCTTCTCACATTTTGCCCTCTCATCATCATCAAGACTAGCCTCGCAATTACAAGTTCCAGGGTCATCTATACAACTTCGAATCTCTAACATCAATCTAATAAACGATTCTTCCTGAAGCTTCTTCAATTTTTTCAAATCTTTTTCAAGCCCGGGGATAGCAGTTTCAGGATTACATTCTTCATCTCCCAACATCAAAGCAAAATCTTCATTAGCAAGTTTTACACAATATTCATAAGTTTTTTCAGTAAGCACGGCGGTCAATTGCGTTTTTTCTTCTTCTAAAAGATAGTCATCAAATTCATCTGGCAAATCATCCTCATTGTTAATCTTCGCGGTAACATCTCCAACACTTGTTTTAATCTCCTCCGAAGTATCTAAAGAAACTTTTTCTTGCACAAGCTGAAGTCTTTTCTTCGCCCTTTCCAAATTTTTAACCGCGGAATCTTCCTTTTGATTTTGAACATTACTAATCGCAGAGTATACTTCTTTTTCCCTAATCTCTAAAGCCAATCTAACCTTATTATCTTCACCAGAAAAAAACATTTTAACATTATCTGTAAATCTACCCCACCCCGAATAAGTTTGATATTGTTCTTGAGATTCTGTTTGTTCTTGAGTCTGCTCTTCAGCTGAAACTATCAGAGAACATAATAGCACACCTACAATTAAAGAGACCATAATCAACCCCTTTTTCATATAATCCCTAAGAAAAATATATATATAAATGTTATGTAATTAATTTAGAAATATTTAGTTAAGTTTAAAATATCCACCCTCTTATTATTTCTATCAAAAAGAGTGAATATGAAAGACCAAAAACAAATTAAAACTATTGGCATGGGTTCCTTAGGAAAATTATTTGGATGGATTCTAGGAATCATTTTTATTTTATTAGGACTTCTCCTTTTATATAGGGGATTTGAAAGTGGACTTATTGGAAAATTAGTTTTACCTTCAATCTTATTTATTTTATCAGGGTTTATCCTTTTACCTGTTTTTAATTTAGTTTTAATAAAAACTTTTAAAATTCAATTTTCGGGATGGGTAAGATTAATTATTTTCATTTTATTAATCATCTTTGCAATCATCTTAACTTCTATGGCTGTAGATCCTATCGTCGCACAAAATATGGATAATCAAGGGAACTTTAAGGAGTCTGTAGATGAAAATTCTCCAGAGGCTATAAAACAAATAAACGCAAGTATATCTGATATTATTTTTAAGGATAATCTCTTATCTTTTAATGTGATAGTTGAAAATAACGGGAATGTAAAAGTATCTTTCCAAATAATTGGAATTATTTTTAAGGATTCCCAAGACAAGGAAGTTTATGCTGTTAATACTAGCAATGAAGAGATAGTTAATCTTTCTCCAGGGAGAACATCTACTGCTAAAGTTAAAGTAGAAAACTGGAATGCAGGAGATTATACAGTCTCTGCGAATATCTTAGATTTAAGTGGAAATATTCTAGCAAATACTGAAAGACAATTTTATGTTTAAGTTTATAAAAATTAGTTCTTAATTTTATTTTTTTAAGCAGTCATCCTCTTCACTTTCCCATCAGCAACAACATCCCTTAATCTATTCCTTAGTTGTATTAATTATTTTTCCGTCGTAGCTTAAGAAAGTATTTTCAGCCTGACTAACCGGCGCCTTGCTCTTCTCAATCAACAACGGATATTCATGGATAATTCCTTGCCTAACTAACATCCCTAAAACAAACTTCAGTTTCCCAAAATTCTCTTTCTCCAACCACCTCAAACAAAAAGGCCGAGTCTTATATTTCTCCTTAATAAATTTCAAAACTTCTCGCGCATCCCTATCCCTAACTGCTCCATCAGACTGCAAAACATAAATTCCTCCCGGATTCCCTTCATAAATATCCCCAACACCTGTCGTAACAAAGGGCTCAATCGCAAAAGCCATATCGTTTAGCTTCTTATGATTCTCATTCCTATAATTAGAAATCGTCAAACCAGCATGAATCATATTCTGTGCCAAGGCATGCCCCGATAAACTCTTAATAATTGCAAATCTCGTACCATTTTCCTTGTCCCATTTCTCCAAAGTATCCTGTGCAACATCCCCGATCTCACGAACTTCCATGCCAGGATTAATTATCTCAGTAATATTTTCCAAAATCTTTTCATTCAATTCAATCATATCCTTATGCTCGCCATCCGAGGTCAAATCAACCGAGAAAGCAGTATCTGCAATGAATCCATCAACAGCAACTCCAATATCAATTTTCAAAATCCCTTCCGCGACCGTTTCATCATTCTTAGTCGGAGTATAATGTGCAGCAATTTCATTCAACGACAAATTCACCGGGAACGCAGGCTCTCCACCCAGCTTTTCAATCATCGCATCAACCGCCTCAGCAATATCAATCAATTTTGTCCCAGGCTCAACCATCGCCTTAACTAATTTCTTGACCTCCTTAGCAATCTCTCCAGCCTTAATATAAGATTCAATTTCATTGGTATCCATCATTCGCAAAATTCCTCCCAGTTTTATCAAAGGATATAAGAGTTTTATATATTGCCCTTGCCGCTTTTTCACCCTGCGCTCTAAATATCTTCTCCCGCCGCTTATATTTAGCAATTCCTATCTTCTTTTCATTTTTCGGCATATCTTCGATACTACTATCTAATCCTGGAACAAAGTAAGCTACCGCGACATAGTCACGTTTTTTCAATTTTTCTGAGATAAAAACTAACTCTCCCCCCTCATATTCCATGCTTATTCTCTTTCCACGATTCATAGCCTTCAAAAATTTCTCATTCTCCTTAAGGGTTCTCTCGAGAGAATAACCTGAACGAACCATCTTCTCAAAAGTTTTAGTCTCATAAATAAAATCTCCCTTGTGATAAACCATCAGAGGAACCCTATCAATCCTTTCATACCCCCCAACTACCCCAACAATTTCTGAAAGATGACCTTTCTTAAGTTCTTCAATTTCTTCTCTGCTCCCATCCCTCTCCCCCCGTAGCGTCTTAGCAACCCTAATCGCAGCACTCTTAACCCACAGAGGTTCTTTGTAATCTTTTCGCAAAATTCTATTCCCGGTAAGTATCTCCACAACTGCTTCTTCTCTCGCACGTTTAACTTCTCTCGCAGCTTCAATCACTGGAGGAATAGCCTTCTTATAATAATCTCTTTCCCTTTTAATTTTCTCAGTGATTTCTTTATGAAGAGCGATATCTTTTTCCAATTCTCCAACTTTAAGCTCCAGTTCTTCAACCCACCTTCCTTTTTTCTCGGCCTCTTTTTCTGCTATATCTTTCTGGCTATAAAAGAAACTTACCATTTCCCCATGAATCTTTAGCCTAGCTACTTCTTTTTTCTTCTGCCTAACTAACTCTTTCTTTTTTTTATCACTTTTCGGCAGATATTTCCAAATATTCATAAAGAGACCACAAAAATGCCTTATTTATGTATTTCTACACTCAAATCGTCTGAGATTTACGTCTTCTTTCCTTAGGCAAGAAACCAAATAAAGTCTTTCCACCATCACCTATTTTCCCAACCCCGACAAAATCATCCCCACTTTTAACCGAAACAAAACCTTCCTTAACTTCAACCTGCCCTTCATTAACCTCAATATCCTTTCCCTTAAACCAATCTTCTTCCTGAGCCTCATTCAGTTCCAAAACTCTTTCAGTCAATTGCTCCTTCCAAACATGCATTCCATCTAAACTTAAACGAACTTCTCGTACCCCATTTCGATTCACCATATCTTTCCCAACATAAAGCCCAATTCCTTCAATCGGCAACAATCTCCAAATTTCCATAATCTCTTCGTTAGATAAATTCCCTGAGTATGCCCGAATTCTTTCCTTTCCCGACCGAATCAATAATTGCGGAATCTTCTTCATCCCAAGATCTTCAAGCCCGGCTATAAATTTCTTCTTCTTTGCTCGGTCGAGGATGGAGATTTTCATCTTCTAGCCCTCGCAGCATATTTATCATTCATTTTTTTGAATCTTCTTTGTCTGCAAACTTTTATTTTCTTACATTTAAGTTCAATCTTATCAATTATTTTATTCAACTTTCTATTTTTGTCAGGATATCTTTCACTATGCCCTTTTCGATAAAGCAAGAGAAATTCATTTGGAACAATCCTAAATTTAAAATTATTTATTTCACCATAGTTTTTATATTTAAAAATAGAAGAAGATAAATAATCAATTGTCCTATTACTTCTAACCTGATAGACATCTCCGACAATTCTTATCAATCTAACATCCACCTCAAAACTATTTTTATGATAAACAATTTTTCTCCCAATAAATTTTTTATGATAACCCATTTTATCAAAAATCTCATTTAATAAAATCAAATCTTTTTCAAAACAAACCAAATCCAAATCTTTTGCTTTCCATTCTTCGCCAAGTCCTTTATAACAAAATCCCCCAAAGACATAATATTTCAATTTTCTTTTATTAAATTGAGAAATTACTTTTTGAAATTCCTTAAATTGTATTTTCATGCTTCACACCCCTTCTCACTTTTCTTGACAATCTTCGCAACGAAAAACCCATCAGTATCATTGTCCTGCGGATATAACCTCAAACATTTCTTAACTTCATCAGAAAGTTTTTCACCCCCCCATTCAGTTACACCACAATGAAATTTCAATGGCAAAGTCAACTTCTCAACTTCAACATCAAAATTCTCAATCAAATAATTAACAATCATCTCATCTTCTTCCGGAGCCAAAGTACAAGTCGAATAAATCATCTCGCCGCCAACCTTCAAAATCTTCAAAGCCGCAATAGCTAACTGTTTCTGAACGGCAGCAATTTTCTTAATCATATTAACATTCCATATCTCAAATGTCCTCGGAGATTTTCTCAAAGTTCCTTCACCCGAGCATGGCGCATCAACAAGAATTTTATCAAAACGCATCTGCGATTTTTTCAATAACCTCTCACAAAGTGCAACTCCTTCCTTTCGTGTAACAATTGTGTTCATGACCCCGCATCTTTCCAAGTTAGAACTTAGTATACCAATTCTCCCCATACTAACTTCATTAGCCATAATCGTCCCAGTATTTTCCATCATCGCCGCAGCTTGAGTCGTCTTACTCCCCGGGCTCGCACACAAATCTAGAATAATCTCGCCCGGCTTCGGCTGTAATGCCAACATCGGCAACATCGAACTAATCTCCTGAACATAATAATAACCGAGCAAATGTTCTTTCGTCTTTCCAATCTCCCCAGGATTCAACTTCGATTCAATAACCATCACTTCTGGAAACTCCTCAAACGGTTGCTTAATCTTCCAACCATAATCCTCAAGCCGTTTCTTCAAATCATCAACACTAATCTTTAACGTATTAACTCTAATGGAAGTCGGCGTCTTAGTATACGAAATATCAAAGAACTTCTTCGCATCAGCCTTGCCAAGCAAAGCTTCCATCCGCGCCACAAAACCTTCCTTCGGAGGGAACTTCTCTTTCAAATACTCTGAATAATTCTTACGCTCATCCATAAAATAAAGAGAATTCCTCGCTATAAAAAGCTAATCAATCAAGTAATGCTCGGATCCGGTTGTGTTTAATTTAGAAATCAAAAATCTATGCTTTTTATCACCTATAAATATTTATACCTTCATTAATTTACAAAATTTATGGTTGATAAAAAAGAATCATTAGAAAAAAAAGTTGCAACAAGAGAACATATTGTAACAGACCAAGGAAACGGGGGTTCTTTTTGTAGCCACTGTAATTATAATTTAGGCTCTGATCCTTCTAGACATTATAGAAAATGTCCGGGATGTGATTACAGATTAATTGAAGGTGGAGTTTATATTGGTCAGGGCGGATCTGATTTTTGATTTCTAAACTCAAAATCCTTCGGATTTTGTCCCATCTCGCTCTGCCCTCTAGGGAATATAACAGCAATTAAAACATTCGTCCTACTCATCTTAATTCTGAAGAACTAGTTTTAATCGCAAACGTTAAACATCAATTAAACTTCCTCATCAAATCATAATAAACCAACGCTTCATCCGAGACATGCTGTGATTTAAGATTTTCTAAGTAGTATTCTAATTGCTCCAATCTCTTCTCTCCAACCATAACCCTCCGAGCTAATCCCAAGAGTGGAGGATACGGAACCGAATTCCCTTCTACCATGATAACCGGAATTTTAAGAGCATAACTAACACCCATATAAAATAATCCTTTGGGGTCATGTTCTCCATCAAAGTTTGCAATGATTAAATCAACTTGGTCATGAACCGCTTCAAAATAATCAGGGTCTGGATCAAGTAAGGAATTTTTCTTTTTTAGAGTAATTCTCCCAACAAGGCCACTAAATTTTTCCAAATTTCCCGCGAACAAAACACTCCGATAAGGCTCACGAGATTTAGTCCTATCCCTAGATTTCATTCGCTCACCTCTTTCCCATTTAGAATTATTCAAAAAATCTGTTGCTTCGCTAAAGTTTTCAAAATTATAATCTGAAACTTTAGAGATAATATCCTCACTCGGAAAATTTTCATCTACAGAAATTATAAAATTTCCCCTAGCCCAAGAAGCCCCCAGTTCGGCATAAGACATCGTCCCTACCCGTTTTCCCTTAGGCGTATAAATCAAAGAAACTGGACAGTTCATCGCAGAAGCCATATCATCCGTTACAAGTCGAGCAATCGAACTCTGGCTATGATTTCGAGGGTCATCAAATTCAAAATTTTTTGAAAGTTTCCCATGAAGCTCATTTCGCCATCCCGAGAAATTCCCAATAGTATAAACCTTAGTCTTCATAAAATATTTATTTCTTCAAGCTTTTTAAATAAATATGAGATTAACTTAATGCTTCTTCCTAATAAACCAAAGCGGGAAAACAATGTCACTTATACAGCATGGAATAAAAACACACAAAAACACAATCAAAGAAAAAATCAAAATAATCCAAGCATTAATATTAATACTAAAAGCTAATAAATAAAATAGGCTTGCAAAAATTGACAAGAAAACATGAACCGAATGGCTAACTTTAAACAAATTCCATTTCATCCCGATAGCCGCTCCAGCCAATGCAACACCCAAAATCAAAAATGGTTTTTCTATAATTGGCAAATGAAAATGAGTATGTAAAGAAAATAAATTTCCAGCAATCCACGGTAAAATAATATCGCTCAAACTCCCAATCAAAATAGCTCCAACAATACCAATAAAGATACATTTCAAAAAAGACTTATTATATTTCCAATAAATTGCAGAAGTCGCCATCGCCGAAACCAAAACATGTGCAGGATGCATAATCTCAAAAAGACTCTCCGACGGGACATTCCCTAACAAATAAAAAATAGCGACCAAAACACCTGCAGCCAAACTTGCAGTTAGCGTGAATGGCAAATGATGCCAGAGTTCTTTCCAAATTGTATTACCTTTACTAAATTTCATGAAAACAATAGTTTATTATAATTTATAACTTTATCGCAACTAAAACAACTTCTCCTGTTTTTCACCCTCAGCAATTTCCCTCACATTAACATCAAACACATCAAAAATATTTTCAACAGCAGGCAAAATTTGATTATTCAAATAATACTCAATATCATACTTTGCTTTCTCATCAGGCAAGAAAACTCTATCCCCCACCCTTTTCCCTTTTCCCTCCCCGATAAAATATTCAATTAACATTCCTGGACTAACCGAAATTTCTTGAGCTTCCATTTTCTTGGCCGCAACAACATGAGGTCCTTCATTAAGATATTCATTTATGGGTTGACGCAATTGTGTTCGAATCATCAGGTCATCAAGATTAACATTCCTATTTTTCAAATCCGCAAGAACCTTCCTCAAAAGTTTCAAAGCATCCTTATATGGTTCATCATTAGGCTCACCAGAGTCATCCCTTGGGGACAAAATCTTCGCCAAAACCTCACTCTGCAAATTCCGAGTCAACTTACACCAATCTCTACGAACCGTTTCAAATCCCCTAATTTTAATTTTACCTTTTTCATCAACTAAAGCATATTTCTTCTTTGCCCCCCTATCCGTCGTCCTTTTAGAAACAAACAATCCTCGAGAATAAAAGTCCTCCAAATCCAACTCCATAATCCCTGGAAGTTTAGAATTAATTTTCTTCAAAAAATCAAGAACTTGCTTCTTACTTTTGCTTCCCTGCAAAAATGCAATAGAATCTGTATCTGAATAAATAATCTTGTAACCTTCCTTTTCAATTGTGTTAATCGTATCGTGAGTAAATTTCCTAACAAATGCGAGAGTTGAGGCTGCAGCTTCACGAGAATAATACCTCGCCCCAAAAAATCCCTGATAACCAAAACTAGCATTTGCCAGTAATTTATATGCGTTACTCCTAGCCTTAGTCATAGCATTCTTATCCCGATTATATTCTTCCTTATACTTTTTTCTTTTTTCAACAACTTCCGATAACAATTTTCCAAAAAATCCCTCTTTCTTTTCAAAATAAAATTTTCCTTTCTTACCATCCAAAACAAACTCCGGCGACTCAAAAAATCCTTTTCCACCCTTTTCACTAAGAGTAGATTTTGAGATATTAAATGAAACAATTATACTCGCATGCATACTTGTAAAATCAAACATCACCAAATTTTCATAAAGCCCGGGTGAAGGTTCAAAAACAAAAGCTCCTTCAAACTTTCCTTTTGCTTTCCTTTCACTAATTTCATTATACATTGGACGCTTTTCAGCAATCTCGTCAAATCTATCTAAGTTATGTAAAATATGATTCTCAACATGCGAAGACATTCGATCACGAGTAACCTCAAACAAGGGCTCTTTCACAATTTTACAAAACTCGAGCATGTCCGGCCAAAGTTTCTCCGCAAGTTTGTAAGTAACTATCGCATCTTGCAAATTATACGAAAAAAAATCTTGCCAATCACTATTAGTCATATTAGGCAACCGAGCAAAATCAAAATCTTCTTTCTTCTCACCAACAAGTTCACCCGCAACTTCATTAAGAGATAAAGTTTCAGATTGCAAATATTGAGAAAAAACAGCGTCGACAAATCTAAATAAATCTACATGAACAATTCCATTAATCTTTCCTGAAGGAATTCTCCCACGAGTAAAAGTCGGACCACGACCATCAATCCCCAACCCCAATTTAACTTTATTCTTCTGAGAAGCCGCTTTCAGGTAAGGAAGATCAAATCCATCAGAAAAATATCCTGTCAAAATATCTGGGTCATAGTCATTAACATATTCAACGAACTTTTCAATCATCTCCCCCTCATCCTTAAAACATTCTACATAATCTTGAGCCTTGTCACAATTTTTCCAAGTCAAAACTTTCTTAATTCCCTCGCCATAAAGTGAAATCATCAAAACATCTCCCTTTCCAAGTTCAGTATCGTCAGTTTCAATATCATAAGCTAAAATCTTTGGCTCAAACTCTTGTTCTTTCTCCAACTTAGAAATTTTCTTAGCCCCAACACAAATCTCAACACCTGCTTGCAGGTTCTCGTGCCCTGAAAGGGTATCAAATGCATCGGCAATTCCTCCAAAATCTTCTATTCCTAAAATATTTCCTTCGACAGAATGCCATGTCAACGGTTCAACACCTTTTTCTTTTATGTATTTACTAATAATCGGAATATCATATTCTCTCCGAGCTTCAATTTCATCCATATCTCCAATCTCCGAAGCGATGTCATGTGCATCCTTATGATTTGTCACGAAAACCCGAATCGCCTTTACATCTTTTCCAAGGAATTTCTTATCAATAACTTCCGTCCGTAAAACTTTACTCGTACGAGAAGATTTACTAACTTCAATACCCTTAATTTTCTTGATAACCTTGTCAGGCTTAGCCCCTTTCTTCAAAATCACATAAAAATTAGGTTCATATGAGTCAACTACACAAACCTTCCTCCCCTTTTCATTCCGTCCAATCAATCGAACATAGTTCCTACCATCAAAATCAAAATAGTCATAATCGACTGGGACGAATTCAAACTTCATATTTATCTAAATTTATCGAGACTTATATGTTTTTCTAGAGCAGTATTGTAACCACTATATAGATACAACGAACAAAAGATTTATAAATCCAGACCCTCTAAATTTCTATGGGAGATTGCATAGCAAAATATAATCTTAATTCTAATAGTCCTCCCTATCACCTAGAAGACTTAATCCCAAAAGGTTACTCTCCAACACAAACTCAATCAAATTATTCAGCACGTATGAATAACATGGCCTATTCAGGAATTAACAGGAGCACAATTTTCTAATGGCAAAAAAATCTCAAAGACCTTCAGTAAAAATAAATACCTATGAACAAGCAAGCAGGATTCTTAACGGATACCATGAGTCTAGGGAGTATCTACAATCACTCATTGGACATTTTGTCCCTAATGGGGGTCTAATTGTTGATTGTTCTGATATGAAAAATCTAAAATATCATGGAAGAACAATTCAGGGAGTAGCCAAAAAAATATTAGAATCCAGCGAATTAATGAAGAAGATAAAATCCCTCCCCACAATTGAAGACGAAGTCGAAAGAGAACTCTTCGATGAAAGAATTTGCATACAACTGGAAGGACGACCGCTCTCGAGCAACTATCTACTTTATTTAACTAGACAATATCACAAGGCCAAGGGTAACCAATAATCTTATTAATTTCTTTAACATTCACATAACATGGGAGTTCAGATATCAGAAATAATTCCACGTAAGGAGATCGAAATAAAAGATCTAAAAGGAAAAATCGTAGCGATAGATGCGTTCAACACACTTTATCAATTTCTCACAACGATTCGGCAACCAGACGGGACACCGTTAATGGATAACGAGGGAAGAATAACCTCTCATCTCTCAGGACTTTTCTACCGAAACATAAATCTCCTCCAGGAAGGATTAAAGCCAGTCTACGTATTTGATGGAAAACCCCCCGAATTGAAACAGCAAGAAATAGAAAGGCGAAAAGAAGCGAAGCGAATGGCAGAACAAAGGTATGAAACTGCGAAATCTTCTGAAGATACAAAAGGTATGGGAAAATATGCAGGGCGTTTCGTGAAAATTACTGATGAGATAATTGAAGAAAGCAAAAAACTTCTTGAAGCAATGGGAATCCCTGTAATCCAATCTCCTGGAGAAGGCGAAGCTGAAGCCGCAGTTCTTGCAAGGGCTGGAAAAGTTTGGGCAGCAGCTTCTCAAGATTATGATGCATTACTTTATGGAACTCCTTTTCTTGTAAGAAACTTAACTCTCGCACGAAGAAGAAAAACCTCTGCCGGAATCTACATAGATGTTAATCCCGAATTAATCGAATTCCAAGATGTATTAAACAAATTACAGATAGAAAAAGATCAATTAATCTGTCTGGCAATCCTGGTCGGTACAGATTATAATCCTGGCGGAGTAAAAGGGCTAGGACAAAAACGAGCATTAGAAATTGTTCAAAAATACAAGTATCCAGTAGAAATTTTCAAACATGTCCAAGAACACGAAAAATACGATTTCGTCTTTGATTGGCAGGAAGTATTCAAACAGTTCCATGAATACGAAGTTTCCCCCTCTTCTGAAATAGAGTTTAAGGAAGTCAATGAAGGAAAAGTAAAAGAGATTCTTCTATCACATGAATTCTCCGAAAGCAGAATAGATTCCGGATTACAAAAACTAAGGCAAATCGAAGAGTCAAAAAAACAAAAAGGTCTAAACGAGTTTTTTTAAGTATCTCGTGAAGTTTGAAAATCTTCCGAGCAGGTGTCCTTTGGACGGATCGGAAAAAGATTTTAGAATCCAAACGAGCCTATATTTAATGCGAAGCATTAGAATCCGTTTTCTGATTTGCCTTCGTGAGAAGGTACTTGCTTCAGCGCCAGGAAACCTTGCCCGAAGGGTACTTGCCTCAGCGCGTTACAAAAAAAAGAGCCTAAAACAAAAAGGTTTAAGTGAATTTTTCTAACCCCTCCAAATTAGGAATGCAATATATAAGATATACATCAATAAAAATACCATCCCATCCTTTCTACTCAAGCCATGCTTTTTACCGGTGAACATAAATATGAATAACATTAGTGTGGCGAAAAACATTATTGCTACATCAACATAAATTCCTGCAGGAATTGCAAGCGGACTAACTAATGCGGCGATACCCAAAACCCCGCAAATATTAAAGATAACACTTCCAATTGCATTACCTACGGCTAGATCAACTTTACTTCTAGCCGCTGCAAAGATACAAACTATAAATTCTGGGAGGGTCGTTCCAATAGAAATTATCGTAGCCGAAATAAGAAATTGACTTAATCCCAACTGGATTGCCGCATATACCGCACCTTCGACAACCCATTTCCCCCCGAGATAAATTCCTATAAAACCAAAGACTAGTTTCAAATAAGTTTTCCAATTAACATCCTCAACATCAGATTCCAACTCTATAGTCTTATGTCTGCGACTACGGATAATCTTTGGTATGCTCGTAAATAACCCGAAATCTAAGATTATACCTTTTGGTTTTACCGGCTCGGATTTTGATATCTGTATTAAAGAATAAATAAAGATTACAAGAAGAGCGAGAAGAATAATTCCCTCAGTGTAACCCCATTCTAACTTCTGCACTCCAAACAAACTTCCACTAGTGAATATATAAACTACAAAACAAGCAAGCAAAGCAAATGGAATCTGCTTCCAAATTGTTTCTATTTTTAGACTTACTCGAGTAATAATCGCCGTCACACCCAATATCAAAAGAATATTTGCAATATTACTTCCAATAACATTACCAAATACTATATCTCCTGCACCCTTCAGTGAAGAAAATATTCCGACCATAAGTTCCGGAAGACTAGTGCCAAAAGCAACAACAGTTAACCCTATAACTAAAGTAGAAATTCCAAGTTTCTTAGCAATTGAAGAAGAACTATCTACGACCAAATCTGCACCTTTCATCAAAAATAATATCCCCAAGGCAAAAAGGATATACGTTATCACCATAAATTTAAATAGAATAACGAATATAAAAAACCTATGGTAGTAACTAATTTAAAGGAGATGAAGCCTCAAAACCTTAGCTCACCAGAGCTACCTACTAGGTGGGTCTTAGGCCAATGATAATCGGATTACTACTCGCAATAGCAGTATCAGTTTCAGTTGCATCTCTTGGAATAATTCTCATGGGAATGTCTGGGGCACTTCGAGAAAATCTCGCAACAGGAGCGGTGATCGGAGCCGGGGGTGTAATCTCTTACGCAACAATCACACTAACAGTTTCACTAATCGCAATATTTTTCTTAGCATTAATTCTCAAAAATAATGCCCAAAAAGATATAATTAAAAGTCTCCAGTAGCACCTTTTACTATAGTCTCCAAAACTTCTTCATTTCCCTTAGTTTTTTCAGCCCTTTTCTTTTCTTTTCTTTTCTTAATCGCCTGCCCGATAGCAATTAAAATTTGTCTACAAACAACTATCCCTGCAAAACCTCCAATCACAATCAAAACAATTATGATGACTGCGATAGCAAGTCCCCATGGTAAGATATAGTTCCATAAAATTCCTAATAAGTCTAAAAGAAACTTAGCCAGTAAAACAAAAACTTTTGTAACAAGAAGTGTTGCAAAAACCCCAAATCCAAAAACATTAGACCAATGCGTCTCGAAAAACATCAAATCAACCTTCGCCCCAAGAACCTCAAAAATATCTAAGATTGCATTTCCATTAAAAACTAAGATGACTAAAAAGAGCAGAATAAGATAAAGGTTAATCGCGAATAACCAAGAAAGCGCGGGGACCATTCCGAAAATCGCACTCAACCAAGACGCATTATCCTCCAACCACAAATTAATATTATCAATTCTTTGTTCAGCCTTACTTACAAAGGGTTTATATTTTTCAGGTTCAAATTCCCCTTCATCATTTAACGGAGAATAAGTATCAATAGTTTCCTCCAAATTTTCAACATCTGCCCCATCAATTCCCAAGTCAGGAGCATCCGCTACAATAACTACTGATAACATTAGAGAAACGAGCAACAAACCAATTAAAAATTTACTTTTCATCTGAACCTTCAATTTTGTTATTTAATTCTTTTTCTATTTTTTCAATTATCTCATTAAATTTCTTCTGATTATTCACCAAATAATTATCTCCAAATTCTTCGCCATAATAAAGACTGCCATTTCTCCTCTGTCTCAAATCGTCTAAAAAAAATAAAAAAGATTCATCGAGATTAACTAAATTAACTGTCATCTCAATTAATTCCTTATGGGCATATTTCCCGACAAACTTAAATCCTCTTGACAAACAAAGGGCCGTAGCCAACTCTTTTATAATCTCATAATAATTCTCGCATATCACTGTAGAATAAATTTTATTTTTGTAAGTTTCCACAAATTTTTTTCGAGATTCAATTATTTTAATTATCGAACGAGCCTTTTCTAAGTCCGGTTGTACTTTTATCTTCATATTAAAATTTTTAAGTAACCTCTCATTACTATCCCATTAATTAAGTTATTTTTTAATTCTTTTGGAATTTTATTAAGTTCATTCACCATCAAATGAATCTCCTTTCCGAAAATCCTTTCATATTTCGAAAGGTCGAGGTCACATTTTTTACCAATCGCAAATAAATCAATATCAGATTCTTCCGTAGCATCCCCCTTAAAATAACCGCCATAAAAAACAATTGCTTCCGGAGAAACATTTTTCCAGATAAAATCAATTAATCCTGAAGCGAATAATTCATATTGGGTAGAAAGCCTCATATAAAATTTAAAATTTTCCGAATCCCTATTTGCAATATAAATCGGATTGCCCCTAACCTCTATTACCTCCACAATTCCCTTCTCGCCAAATTCCAAAAGATATTTTTTAACCGAAGGTGCACTAATCCCCACCTTCCGAGAAAGTTCCCTAAGACCAAACTCTGAAGTAGGAAAATCCAGAAAAACCTTCAACACCTTATATCTGTTATTTTTTTGTAACATCTGTTATTTGTTTATAACTCCTGTAATAATATATTAACAACTGTTTATAAACATTTACATTGAGAACAAGGAAAGTATTTAAACATCCCAGGCCACATACTTACATGAAAAAGAGATTCATTACATTATTTCTATTAATCCTATTAGTCAGCCCACTAGTCTTGGCCACAGAAGAAACTTCAGAAGCTTCTAATGGAGAAACGGCAGATGGAGAAGTTGAAGACGTCTATCAAAACAGGGCAGGGATCCCTGCATTCACTTTCCTATTCTCAGAATTTCCCGGGTTTTATCTAAAACTTTCTTGGGCAGAATTCGCAGTCTATCTCATGGCTTCTGCCTTCCTCTTTGTCGGAGCTTTAGAAATTCTAAGTTACACTGCATTCGAGAGCGGGTGGGTAAAGGCATTAATTGCCGCAGGTCTTTTAGTAATCACAATAATAACTGGGGCTATTTCAAAACTTACAAATATGTTTTTCAATATTTTAGACAATTTCAAAATAATTGCTTGGGCGACAGTAATTTTAATAATTATTCTTTTGCTAGCACATCCGATCTTCAATGCAATCAAAAAGAACAAAAGATTGTCAAAGGCTGAAGAACTCGGAATAGCTGCTGGAGCCACATTAAGGGGATTAAAGAAAACCGCTGAAACGGCCGCTAAAACTTCTAATTAAAAAAAAGAAAAATCTCTTAAAATAAAAGAGATTAAATTAAAATTATTTTTTCTTCCCCGCAGCTTTCTGAGCAGAATCAGCTACTCCGCCTAATCCTTCGACCGCTACATCCACTTTTGCAAAACCACCCTTAGCTTCCTCAGCGGTGGTTTTTGCCGCCCAAACTTTTCTTTTTGATTTTAAAAATGATCCTAAAAAGAAGAATACTGCTGCCGCGACAATAGAAAAAGTCGTAGCCATAAGAACAGACCCTCCTGCGAGCTTCATCATTCCAACTGCAAACTTACCAACTCCCCCAGTAACTCCAAAGACTACTGCAACAGCTCCAGCAATTAAATATTTAACCCAATCTTTCTCAAAAGCTGTAAAACCAAGAATATCAAACGTAGCAGCAAAAATCATTAATATAATTGCCATAGCAACAATGAAGTCTGCCCAAGTTACACCAAGTCCAAAGAACTTAACCGTAGAAAATAACCAAGCGGGATTTTCTATTGCGGCATTTACTCCCGCAGTATCTTCACTTGAGGTGATTGTCCATGTTACTGCACTAACAACCTGTAATGCAAACATGAAAACGAACATAAACATAACGCTAAGCGCTAAAATTCTTTTCGTATTTTTATTCATAATTTATACCTCCTTTCAACCATTTTTTTAACAATGATTAGACAATCCAATCATACAATACACAAGAACAACTCACTTATAAAGATTTCCAACAAACTTCATCGAGAGAAAGTAACACTAACTTTATTGCTTATCCAACATTTTCTCTTTCTGTTCCTTCACTTTCTTCAAATTCTCAATCTCAAATCCATAATATTCCTCTAACTCAATCTCACCATCATCTCTCACTTTAGCCAATTTCCCTTCATGAATCACAATTTGTTTTTCTAAAGATTCAATTCCTTTAGAAAGTCGTTTCTTTCTATTTACCATAATTCTTAATACTCTCCTCCACTGAAGAAAATAATTTTTCAACTACCAAGATTCTAATTTTAGTATCAACCTTTTTCCGATTTTTAATCTTCTCATAGATCTTATAAAGCTCTCCAAACTCTTCCCCTCCAATCTCCTTATTAAACTTAGCAAAAAAATCTTTCTTTCTATAAACCTTATTCGAAATTAAACAATCCACCAAGAACAACCCCCTTAGTCTTAACATTAATGAATAAACAACTTCGGGAGAAGAAAGAATTCCTCCAATCTCCCCATCTAAATCAATTATCTTTCTATCAATCTTAAGGATACTTTTTGTTTCATCAATAAATCTCCTAAAAGATTTCTTATCAAATTTCTTTGAAAACTCTCCAATCAGCGACTTATTAAAAATTGCCTTAGATTCTGCAATCCTCGGATAAATCATAAGCGGATTTTTTTCGATAGTCTTCTCAATAGACTGGAGAGAATAAATTTCAATATGATATTTATCGGATACTATACTCTTCCTAAGGCCCTCTGAAATCGCAATAACATCTACGTCAGAATCTTCCGTTTGTTCATTCCGTGCATAACTCCCCACAAGATAAACCCCCAGAATCGAAGGAAGATAATCACTAAGCAATCCAAGGACATCCCCACTAATATTCAACGGCTTTCTAATCAATTCTACCCTAGCAACTCCGCCAACCCAATCTTTAGGCAAAATTACTCCCGCACTATTTCCTACCCTAACAATGGTCTTAATCAGCTCCTGTTTCATGTTATAACAATGTTATAACACTATATAAAGGTTCCCAAGAGCTCCAAGACAGGATCTAACAAACTTCATAGAGAGAAAGTAGCACTAATTTTTCATAATCGTTTCAATTTGCTTATTCAATCTTTTCTGTATCTTCTTATACCTTGCCTCAGTCATATAACCATCCCTATAATTTTCATTAAGTTCTTTCAATTGTTTCCGAACTAAAATAATAAGATCTTCACGACTATTTACATCCAATTCTTTCATCTGCTGCTTTATAATCGCTCTCCGAATCGTCCCATCAAATAATAAGAATATCAGGGCTGCAATCGCACTCATCATATAAATCCAAGACATCTGCCCAAGTTCGTCATATCGTGAAGCCCAAAGACCGACAAACACTACAATATAAAAAATCCAAAGCATTTTTCTAACTGTAGCACTATCGCTAAAACTTTCTACAAAAAAGAAATATATTAGTATCGGAAGAACCGCGGTCAACGCAACTCCCAGAACGGAATATGGCAACAACATAGTTTGAATCAAATCACTTTCAGTAAGGAAACGCGTAGCCAAAAGAGAAATCGAAATAGTGATAACCCAAATCACCATCTTATTCTCTTTAAAAACATCCATCCGAGAAATTATAACATAAAGAAGCGCAACCAGAATAAATAGGAACATAATTCTCTCAAACATATAATCCCCATAACCTCCAAGGATAATCGAGAATAATGGATAAAACATTTCTTGTACAGTATCAATTAACTGCTCCATCCCATAACCAAGATTATCTCCAAGATTATTTCCATAATAACCACCACCCCAATAAGATTGTGCAACCACAAGTGTAGTAGAAAACATCAACAACAAGACTAATATCGGAAATAATTTTTTCATATTTAATAGAGATATCAGAACTTTATAAGTTTATTTATGGAAGTTTTGCAATTTCTTTTTCCAATCTATCCATGTGAGTTTGTGCATTCTTAATCTTAGCTGCAGTCTCTCCCCGAGAAATTAACTTAGATTTTAAATCTCTTGCCTCATCTAAATCATCCAAAAGTCTATGCTTTCTTTCCAAGTCCTTATAACTCATTTGCCCCTCTATATTAATTTTGTTAATTATCCTTTGAATTGTTTTATCAAATAACAATACAGCTAAACCAAGTCCTGCAGTTGCTAGGTAAATCCAAGCAAATGGTCCGATAGCTCCTCCAATAGAACCTGCTTCTACTGCTTTATCACCAGACCTCATAATCCAAAGCGCAACAAAAATAACAATGAAGAACGCCCAAGAAAGTTTCCTCATGGTTCTATTAAAATCCTTAACCACCAGGAAATAGATTACAAATGGGAGACCTGCAGTTAAAGCAACACCTAATGCTGAATAAGGTAATATTATAGTATTAACCACGCTCGCATTTCCAATCCACCTAATTGATAAAAGTGATATAGCAATAGCAACAGTCCATAATGACCACTCATTTTCCGAAAAGAAAGATATTTTATTCAATGCCATCCAAACAATAGAAAAGATAATTATTACCAATAAAATTTTCGCTAAAAACAATTCAGGAGAATCACTGTTCTCTCCAGTAACAAACTCTAAAGCGGGTTTAACCACATCATAAGCACTCGTCATCCCTTTCTTAACACTTTCTGCAACAGCACCAGCACTAACAAAACTCGCCAACATAGAAAACATCAATAACCCTAAAATAAAAACACCGAACAATTTTTTCATATTATTTCAACACATCCTTTATTTATAAACATTTATCCTCTTTGGTATCCAACAATTTTTCTATTTTTGCCAGTACCTTCATAGATGGGAACTTCTTCTTGGGCCTGTTTTTTCTTCTTTCCAAATCCAGTTTCACTTAGAGAGATAACTACTCCTACAATGATTCCAATTACTCCGACTGCAGTAATAGTTCCTTGAGGAATAGTTTTAAAAATCGCCCAATCAAGTTGGAACAAACCAAAGCTTAGCGCCATGACTACAAGACCCGCAATAGAAACAATATAACCAATCTCTTTTTTCATAAGATATAAAGTAATCAATTATTTAAAAAGGTTGCCTCTCTAAGGAGATACGCTAGCAGTACCTCAAAAAGTATATAAACAAGGACATCCACTAATTTACATGAATAAAATAATCGGAATTTTGTTAGGACTGGTATTTCTTATAGTGCCAATCTATGTATGGATTGATGGCGGATATTGGGGATTCGGCGATGCAGCATTAATTTTCCTTAAGGGGGGATTTATGTGGTTCGTTCTTATGGTTGGTGCGGTTTCTCTACTTGCCGGACTTAGCAGTCTAAAAAACTAAATCCCTATAATCAATTTAAACCCAAACCCATTTAGCCTTACATGGAAAGTTTATGCATTCACTGTAAAGGAAAAGGACTCTGTGGAAAACACTGTTACATCTTAGATAGGTTCATAGATAACGCGCCAAAACCAAAACTTCATTTCTCCGGGAAATCCGCTCCAGAACTTTTCGTCGGACGAATCGGGTATCCGTTTGTAAACTCTGGAATCCTGGCTCCCCAAGACAACGATAACATATCGAACTTTGCAACAGCCGAGGAATGGTCCGCAAATAATTTCTCCATAGAAAATGTTCTCCGACTCAGAGGGCAATTAATTTACGGAAGAGCAAAAACAAACATCAAATCAAATGAGGGGCCAGCAGGGTCATCCCTTGGGGACAGAATAAAGCAAGTAACTCAAGAACTCGCCCTTTCTTCGAAACCAGTCTCAACCGAATTCTTTCTCAAGAAAAAACCAACACTAGAATTCACCTCTGATTCAGTTTTCCGCCCGATGACAAACCCCGCCCCAATAAAAAAAGTAATCCTCGAAGAAAATCCTAAAGTAGAAAAAAAAGTCGATTACCTGACTTCAGACTACGACGTCAAAGCAACGATCGCACTCCAAGAACTCTATAATTCAAACATCAAAGTCGACCATTTGCAAAAACTTCTTTCAATCGGATTGCTCGGAGTAAAAATTTCCAGAAAAATGGTCCCAACAAGATGGAGCATCACAGCGACAGATGACACAATTTCAAAACAACAATTAGAAAAGATAAGATACTTCTCGGAGATAAATCAAATAACTCTATTCTCCGGGAACTTCGTCGGAAACTACATTGAGGCCCTTCTTCTTCCTGGGAGATTTTCATTTGAGGCAATCGAAGCTTGGCAAGGAGAAAGCACATATAACATGGAACATTATACTCAATTCAGTCAGGATTATGAAGGATTCTTCGGACGAAAAACTTATGCGTCAAATATCACTGGCGGATACTATGCAATGCGACTCCCATTAACTGAATATCTAACCAAGGTCCAAAAGCAAGCAACAGTTTTCATCTTCAGAGAAATCCGCCCAGAATATTACGCTCCACTTGGGGTGGGGATCGTCCGAGAAACCGCAAGACGGACTTTCACAAATCCTCCAAAAAATTTCGACACTATTGAAGACGCACTTAAGGATATCCAAACAAGACTTCAAACTCCCATAGAAACAATCAAAGAAAAATCTTGGACACTCCACGAATACAATAAACAAAAGTCTCTAAATGATTTCTAGCCATCCCTTGCACGCGCGATAATACTATCTACAACAATCGCCCCAATTATTATAACCATTAAAGTAGTCAATGTTCCTAAAACAACTCCTGAAGTAACAGCACTCCGAATAGCCTGAGCAGATTCAAGTTCCGGAACTTCTACAATTGCTGGGAGAAAAAACCGAGTAAGCACAAATGCCAACAGCCAAACTATCACTATAACAAATACAATCCAAATCAACTTTCTTCTTGTAACATCCCTCATAGAAACACGTATTCAACCAGATATAAAAACCTTGCTACCTCAATCACGTTAGGCCTATGAGAATGCCCTCAATAATCCCCGCAACTAACAAAAGAGGAAATATTACAAATACAAAAAATCTCAAACCTTCCCGAAAATTATACTTCAACTTCTTTCCAATATCTTTACCAAATAAATCAGTTCCAATCTTCATCCCGATTCCAACCGAGAAAAGAATCGCAGGCAATTCAAAAATACCGTGCGGGACCAACTGCCACAAAACCCCAATCCCATTTCTAACTGCTGATTCCCGAATAACAAATCCCAAAAGATAACCATTCAAAACGATCGTAATCAACGGAAGAATTCCAAAACCAATCCCAGTGATAATTGCAAAAAAACTCGCCTTCAAATTATTAAAAAATATAAAAGCGATAATCTCCAAGGTCCCTTTCCCCTCCAAGGATAAAACTAATTTCTCAATCCATTCAAAAATTTCCTGCCTAAAAAAGAACGGATAAATAAACCCTATAAAAAATAATAACATTAAAATCCCAAATGCGAAAACAACATGCCACTTAGACTCATTCAAAAATTTCCAACATGCCGAATAATTCTTAACAAAAAAACTCACCTTCTTCATCGAGTAAAATATTTACTGATCATTTTAGTTTTTCTAGGATACTTTTTCCTCAAATAGAAACCATAACCGACACCTATAAGAAGTCCTCCCAAATGCGCAGTGTTCCCAATTGGAAGTCCAAAACTTAATGAGAGTGCCCAAAACCCAAACATCAACAAACCAATTGCCCCCCACATCGGCATAGGAATTATAAAGAAGACTAAAACTGGAAGTCTTGGCGTTAAAACTGCAAGTAATCCTCCGAGTGCCATGATTGCCCCACTAGCACCAACTGCGTACATCAAAGGACTTCCAACAATCTTCGCACCGAGAGGACTATTTCCAAATATCCCTGCAAGAACAACAAAAAATATCCCTGCAAAAAGCCCCCCAATAATATACAACCACAAGAATCTTTTTTTACCTATCAATTTCTCAACAAAATTTCCAATGAACATCAATGAAATCATATTCACAAATAAGTGCGCAAATCCTCCATGCATAAACATACTCGTAACAAATGTCCAAATTGCCCCACCGGCCAAAATAACTGAAGGAGTCAACGCAATAAATCTACAGGAAGTCTGACTACAATCTGGATTACTTAATGCCCCCAAACTAATAGCTATTATAAAAAAAGCAACATTTACCACAATAATTATTCCAGTATAACTCGATAAAAATCCTGGCTTTCTCATAGGAACATGTCTTCTAACAACTCCTTCATGCCTACCCTCGAATTTATCTTCAAACCATTTAGCCATTGCTATTTTTTCCTAGAAAGTTTTTTCTTTAATCTACTAGCAAAACTAGTTTTCTTCTTCACAACCTTCTTCTTCACAACCTTCTTCTTCACAACCTTCTTCTTCACAACCTTCTTCTTCACAACCTTCTTCTTCACAACTTTCTTCTTCACAACCTTCTTCTTCACAACCTTCTTCTTCACAATTTCTTTTTTCTTTTTGCCTTCAGCTTTTGCTTTAACTATTGCAACATTCTTTCGAGCGGTAGCTCTAGCAGCCTTAAGGATTACTTTTTTCGCAGCATCTTCCTTCTCACTCTTCTTATCTGAACGAACTCTCTTCTTTCTATCCTTCTCCCTAATTGTCTCAAGCTCCCCCCGAATCAACTCCAATTCTTTTTCCGTCCGAGTAACTTTCGCCTTTGTATCCCTAATCGGCCCGCTGTTGTCAGACAACTCATAAACTTCCGCACATTCTTCACAACTAAACCCATGTTCAAGCGCCTTCTCCTCGCCAACTTCAATCCCACACGGTTTACAAACATAAAATCTCCTCGTCTCACGGCTACCCAAAACCCCATTCAAATTCTCAATCTTCTTAATCAATGCTTGTTCTAATTTAACCAAACACTTCTCCGTTTTCAAAGTCCAATAATAAATATACCATCCCTTTCTCTTATCTTTTTTACGAATAAACGAAACAAGCCCGTCGGCAGACAACTTATACAAAATATTCCGGACCTGGTTTATCGTCAGCTCCATTTTTTTCGCAATCAAAAATTCATTAACATCTTTCTTACCAAATAAAATATCAACTATTCGTCCAGTATTAAGACCGGCCATTTCCTCGACGAGATCATGTAGAAGTTTAACTTGCATACCCCATCAAAATAATTTTCATTTAAATACCTTTCCACTATCTCGGCATTGCGTGAGTTTTACTTTGCCTTCGCAAAGTAAGATAATCTCCTAAAATTATGTAAAATTATTCTTGCAGTTATCTGAACAAAACGGCTGGTGTAATTAATCTTCCTGACCTCTCCAT
>Ga0180009_10000715_pt1 | contig 43655 bp, 37 predicted proteins | sample OS_PC_MetaG_FD_123537 | JGI IMG/M metagenome (GOLD analysis project Ga0180009, IMG submission 123537) | Groundwater microbial communities from the Aspo Hard Rock Laboratory (HRL) deep subsurface site, Sweden - OS_PC_MetaG | ecosystem: Environmental > Aquatic > Deep subsurface > Groundwater...
AACTCACCCCCTACCCCCTCTCTTGCGAAGAGAGGGGGATTCCCCATCTTCACTCCCCTTCTCTTCGGGAAGAGAAGGGGCCGGGGGATGAGTTGGTTATTCGTGTAATCGTCGTTCATCTTCGTTTTGGTCATTTGGTCATTGCTGCTTGGTGCTTGTTTTTGAATTGGTGGTTGGAATTTGGAAATTTCTTTCTCGTTACGCGTTACGCGTCACGTGTCACGAATAGATAGTTTAACCACTGGTTGCATTTTTCCGGATCCTGAATATAATTGCTCCATGCATAAAAAAACTCACCCGTGGCTCTGGCTTCTGGCTTTCCTGCTGACCTTGCTGCTGGCGGTATACCAGCGCCTGAGCGGCCCGACCTATCCTATCAGCGGCCAAGAAACAATAACCGGGATAATTATCCAATACAAGTTTTCCCGCAGTTGGACCTCAGGGAGCGAATTGCCAATACACATCGCCGGCGCCGGCCCCGGACTCGAACTTCGGCTCCATTACCGCCGCTTCCCTTACAGCAGCGGTGAAAAATGGACCAAAACGGCCATGGAGAAAATAGAAGGGGGCTTTGAGGCGGCGATACCGGGACAGTCGCCGGCCGGCAAAGTAGCCTACAAAGTGGAAGCGGCGGTTAAAGGCAAACGCATTTGGCTGAACCGCGGCCAGCCGGTCGTGGCCCGTTTCAAGGGCGAAGTCCCCACCGCCCTGCTGATTTTTCACGTCATCTTCATGTTCGCCGGGCTATTGCTGGCCTTGCGCACCGGACTGGAGGCGCTGCGCCGCGATGGCTGCTGGCAGAAACTTGTGCCCTGGACCCTGGCTGTGACTTCAGTCGGCGGCCTGATCCTTGGGCCGCTGGTGCAAAAATATGCGTTTGGGGCCTATTGGACCGGTTTCCCGCTGGGTGGCGACCTGACCGACAGCAAAACCCTTTTTGCCGTTTTGTTCTGGCTGGCGGCCTTTTTCATGCGCAAAAAGAGCCGCTGGTGGCCATTGGCCGCGACCGTACTGATGATAACGGTCTACCTCATCCCCCATTCCATGCTCGGGTCGGAGTTGAATTACCAAACCGGAAAAATAGAAACAGCAAAAGAAGTTCGAGGCTCGACGCTGAAGATCAAATAAAATTCTAAATGCCAAGCTCCAAATAACAAAAAAGTAAAACGCTATGGCCGCCCCAATACATTGGACCGCGATCCTCAGGCCTATCAGCTTTTCTTGCAGCATATAACTTTTCTGTCACCATCTTCACGTTTCTTCTTATCATGATTGAAAAGCTTTATTCTGAGTGCTCGTCCGGCGCCTTAAAGAAGCTTGGCAATCGTTTGCAGCTGCATGAAGCTTGTACCTTCGTAGATTTTGCCGATCTTGGCATCGCGATAGTATTTCTCGGCCGGGTAGTCCTTGCTGAAGCCATAGCCGCCGAACAGCTCCAGACTTTCGCTGGCCACCCACTCGGCGACCTGACTGGTGAAGTATTTAGCCATGGCGGCTTCCTTGATGAAAGGCAAGCCCTGGTCCTTGAGGCGGGCGGCATTGTAGGTCAGTAGACGGGCAGCCTCGATGCGACTGGCCATCTCTGCCAGAAGGAATTGGACGGCCTGGAAATTGAAGATCGGCTGGCCGAACTGCTGACGTTCTTTGCTGTAAGCCAGAGCTGCCGCCATCGCCCCTTCGGCCAATCCCAGCATCTGGGCGGCGATGCCGATTCGACCTTCGTTGAGGGTTTCGATGGCAATTTTGTAACCCTTGCCGACATTGCCCAGAACCTGGTCATGACCGAGCTTCACGTCATCAAGACAAAGCTCGCAGGTTGAACTGGCACGAATGCCGAGCTTGTTCTCCTTCTTGCCGATGGAAAAACCGGGACTGTCGCGGTCAATCAAAAAAGCGGTGATGCCTTTGTGCCCGGCTTTCGGGTCGACGGTGGCAAAAACAATGAAGACCTCGGCCTGTTGGGCGTTGGTTATCCAAAGCTTGGCACCATTGAGCACGAAGCCGTCAACCACGGGCCTGGCCCGGCATTTAAGCGCGAAAGCGTCGGAACCTGAATCGGCTTCAGAAAGGGCGTAGGACCCTACTTTTTCACTGGCCAGCCAGGGCAGATACTTTGCCTTTTGCTCGGCGGTCCCATAGCGCCTGATACAACTATTGACCACGGTGTTTTGCACATCCACCAATACGCTCACAGCCGCATCGACTTTACTGAGCTCCTCGACGACAATAATAGTATTGAAGAAGTTGGAACCGCTACCGCCATACTCGGCAGGAATCTCGATCCCCATCAGCCCCAGGGAAAAGAGCTTTGGCAGTAAGGCGGGGTTCAGCTGCTGTTCTTCATCCATAGTCATCCGCAGAGGCTCTATCTCAGCCTTGGCGAATTTTGCTACCAGTTCGCGGAGGGCTTGCTCTTCTTCATTCAGGACAGTTAATGGACTGGACATGTTGGGCTCCTCTCTTTTAAGAATTCCTATTGCCGGGTACCTGGATATAACTACTCACTTGTCCCCTGCTACTGCCCCTGGCGGTAGACAATGGCCACCAACGTTTTATCGTTGCCCCCCATATTCACCGACAAGCCATACGGGCGCTTGGGCGCGACATCTATCTTCCAGTCTCCGGCTTTGCCAGTCAATTGCTCCCAGATGGTGATGGCCTGATGTACACCGGTTGCGCCAGTGGGATGCCCCCAACCGATCAAGCCGCCGGAAGTGTTAAAGGGAATGCTGCCCTGGCGCGAGGTGTTTCCGGCCAGGACGAAATCGGGGCCTTCGCCCGGTTTGCAGAGCCCAATGGCTTCGAGTGACATGATGCCGGCTATGGTAAAGCAATCGTGGCATTCAACAGTCCCCAGGTCGGCACTGGTGATTCCGGCCATTTTCAGGGCCTGTTTCACCGCCCGCTCGGTCGTTTCGAGGCGGAATGCTTCTGTGACCGGCACGGTCAGGTCGGCCTGGACCTGCGCCCAACCCAGAACTTCAACAGCCTCTTTTTTACTGCAACCAATGCGCTTCAGTCCGCTTTCGGACACAATGGCAATGGCCGCGGCACCATCTGAGACTTTCGAGCAATCATAGAAATTGAGATGCTCCACAAATGACCGTGGATTGGGTTCGCTCAAGGCCAGGGCTTCCAGATCGAGGCTTTTGTTGTGATACTCCTGGGCGCTGGGGCAGAGGCGGGCATTTTCAATGGCATTGCGGAACCAGCGGGCCAATGCCCGGCGCGTGCGCTCGCGGCCGAATTTCTCGAAATAGACTCCGGCGCGGTCACTGAATTTGGCCGGGAAAAAAAAAGCATGCCCAGTTTTTCGTTCGCCCCGGTACCAGCCGGCACCGGCCAGGATGTCGGCACCATATACCGCTTTAACCGTGTTTTGCACCTCGACGCCGATGGTCAATGCCACCTCGGCGGTCTCTGCCAGAACCGATTTGATGCCATTCAACAGTGCCAGCCCGCCTGATGCGCAGGCCCCTTCGACACGGGTGCACGATTTCCAGCGCAGTCCCTCGTCGATAACGGGAATCATGGCCGTCAAATTACCTTGATGATTGAAGCGCGCAGCCATAAAATTGCCGATCACACCTTCATCGACAGCCTGAGCACCACCGATCATCTTTAAAGTTCCCTGTCCCGCTTCCTTGATATATTCTTCGAGTCCGGGGCGGGGTTTTTTGGGATGGAATTCCTTTCGCCCCGTGCCCATTGAAATCGTATTGTATCCCGCGGTCATGAATACTTTTCGGCGCATTTTCTTCATTTGCTCACCTCAGAGAAATAGTTGTTGATGGGACCATAGGCATGATAAAAACCGGTTGTTAGCACGGCATTGACATCGTTCTCCTTTTGAGCAACCCCCTGGCTCAGCAATTGCAATCCTATCTCTCTGGAGCGCAGGCCATAGGCTTTTGCCAGTTGCGCCCCGAGGGTGTTCAGCGCCTGCAATTCGCCGAAATAGCTCTGCAGGAAGGTGTCTTTAGCGGCAAGGGCGATGACGGCTTTCCAGGGTTGAAATATCGTGGGTAAAGGCCCCAGGCTATCATCGCAGCGGGATTGCAGATTGGCCAACAACAGATAGCCTTTTTGTTTTGGATCATAAATGGCACTGGGGCGGTTTTTTTCATATTTGAAAAAGCCGTCTTTTTGCGAACCGTCAGGGAACTGGCCGCCGCGCACTCCCTGGGCGATCAACTCATCGAGCAGTGGACTGTGCAGGTTTTCGCCGGCAACATAAGGGCTCATGACACGCAGGATCAGCTGGCACACATCCAGCCCGACATAATCGCAGAGCTGAAAGATGCCCATCGGTCGCAGCAGAAAATCCTGGCTCACCCGGTTGATCATGTATACGGCTTCAGCGAAGGGTACCTCCGCTTGCAGGCGTTCGATTTCGCTGGTGGCATGGAGAAAGTCGCGCATGAAGTGGCCATTACCGATGAAGCCGGCAAAATCGTTGGCCGGGACCATGGTCTTGCGCAGGTTTTTGGCATAGCTGCCGGCGAAGTCAAGCAGCTCCGCCTGCGTGGTTTTGGCACTGATCAATTCCACCAGTTTTTGCACGGCAGGTGGATTGTAGAAATGGAAACCGAGAATACGACCACCGAGACCGGCTTTTTCGTCGAGTTCGTGAATGGGGATGGCCGAGGTGTTGCTAAAGAACCATGGGGAATTGAGGTTGTTCGTGTTTATTTGCGATAATACTTTGGTTTTGACTGCTATATTCTCAACAATCGCTTCAAAAATCATGGTTGATTCATAAGCCGCTTCCAGGGCTGTGGTAGGACGGACGATGTTCAACACATCAGCGATATATTGGGCAATGATGTCGCTGTTTTCGATCAAATCCTCGCGATCCTGATAGACCTGGCGCAGGCGGACAATATTCTTTTCGGCTACTTTTTGGATCTGGACCTGCAGATAGGGCATCAACCCGGCAAGGGCGGCATGGGAAATGTCTATGGCTTGCAAGACGAATGGCTGCGAGCGATTCTCCGCTTTCTGGCTCAGGTCAGCCATCTCCAGCGCCGTCAGCAGGACGATACCACTGCCCATTTTTCCGCCGGCACCCAATACGGATACATTTCTCAGTCTTTCAGTATAAGTCATCGCACTCTCCTATGTCATAAAGAATAATTGCCCGGCAGGTCTCACCATTTTGCCGGACGCTTCTCCAGGAAGGCACTCATTCCTTCCAAGCCTTCGTTGCCGAACAGAGAACTGAACTCGCTGGTTTCCAGAAGACAGCCAGCCTTGAAGTCGAGCTCCAATCCCTGGCGGCACACTTTTTTTACCAAGCGTACGGCGGCCGGACCCTTGGTTGTGATTTTTCGTGCCAGTTCGAGTGCTTCTGTCAATAATTGCTCCGGCGCCACCACTTTTTGCACCAACCCCAAGCGCAAAGCCTCGTCGGCGCCGATCAATTCGCCGCTGATCAGCAGATAGAGGGCGTTGCCCAAGCCGATCAGCCGCGGCAGGCGCTGGGTACCGGCGAACCCCGGTGTCAGGCCGAGATTGACTTCCGGCTGGCCGAATTTGGCTTTGCTGCTGGCAATGCGCATGTCGCAGGCCAATGCCAGCTCGCAGCCGCCGCCAAGGGCAAAGCCGTTCACCGCGGCGATTACCGGCATGTCAAGCTGTTCAAGGCGGGCGAAGGTCTGTTGCCCGATGGCGGAAATTTCCTTTCCCTGGGCCGGATTCATGTCCTTCAACTCGGCGATATCGGCACCGGCGACAAAGGCATTGCCGGCGCCGGTGATGATCAGGACTTTGATATCCCGGCGCTCACCAAATTCGCTCAACCAGGCATTCATCTCGGCAAAGAACTGCCGGTTCAGGGCATTCATTGCCTTGGGACGGCTGATGGTCAGGGTGGCAATGCCTTCATTGATGTCAGTGGATAAGATTTCGTAAGTCATTTTTTCACCTCCTGGCGGTAAAACCTGATTTTTCTAGAATCTCCTGGCAATGAAATTTCAGCCTTAAATAGCTGATTTGTTTTGTTCATGGATAACAAAATATAATAAAAAAATATTTTTTGCAATTTTTTTCGGCACAAATCCAATAAATATTGTATTGCATTATGTTGACATTAAAAAATATTTATAGTTAGATATAGCAAAATCAAGTTGAGGAGGCCTGTATGGACTATTTGTTGAGTGAAGAGCAAAAAATGGTCGAGGTAATGGTGGAAAAATTTGCCAGAGAAGAAATTGCTCCCCAGGCCCGGGCCAACCAGGCGCAGGAGATTTTTCCTGCCGAAATCATCAAAAAAGCTGGCGCGCTTGGCTTGATGGGCATTGCTTATCCGGCAGAATGTGGCGGCAGTGGTATGGATTATATCTCCTACATGCTGGCCATCGAGCAGATTTCGCGATATTGCGCCTCGACCGGAGTCATCATCTCGGCCCATTCGTCGCTTTGTATCGATCCGATCTATCGCTTCGGCAGCGAAGCACAGAAAAAAAAGTATCTTCCGTCATTGTGCAAAGGGGAAAAGATCGGCTGTTTCGCCCTGACCGAGCCTGGTGCCGGTTCCGATGCCGGCGGTTTGAAAACAGTCGCTGTTCAGGCCAATGACCACTGGGTATTGAATGGCGTCAAGAATTTTATTTCCAATGCTTGTGAAGCCGAAGTGGCGGTGATCATGGCTTTGACCGAGCCGGCGCAAAAGACGAGAGGTATCAGCGCCTTTATTGTCGAGAAAGGGACACCTGGTTTCAGTATTGGCAAGAAGGAACATAAATTGGGCATCGGCGCCTGCTCGAACGCCGAGCTCATCTTCGAAGACTGCGCCATCCCCAAGGCGAATTTACTGGGTGAAATCAATAAAGGCTTCAAGATCGCCATGGTTACCCTGGATGGCGGCAGGCTGGGTATCGCCTCACAAGCGCTCGGCATCGCCAGGGCTGCATTGGAGGATGCCTGCAAATACGCCAAGGAACGGGAGCAATTCAATCAACCCATCGCCAATTTCCAGGCGATTCAATGGATGATTGCCGATATGTGCACCGAATATGAAGCCGCCTGGCTGTTGACTTACCGGGCTTCGCTGCTTAAAGATAAGGGGCTCAATTATTCCAAAGAAGCGGCCATGGCCAAGTTGAAGGCCTCTGAAACCGCTTCCTTTTGTGCCAACAAAGCCATGCAAATACATGGCGGCTATGGCTATACCAAAGAATTCGACGTGGAAAGATACCTGCGCGATGCCAAAATAACAGAAATCTATGAAGGCACGAGCGAGATCATGCGCGCAATCATTGCCGGGGCCTGCTTGAAATAAAAGCGACCCCATGAATCGTATCAGAGTCGTAACCGCGGCTGCCCTGTTTGATGGGCATGATGTTTCCATTAACATCTTCAGAAAACTTCTGCAGAAAAAAGGGATTGAGGTCATTCATCTCGGCCACAACCATGCAGTCAAGGAAATTGTCACAGTGGCGGTCCAGGAGGATGCCGATGCGATTCTGATCAGCTCCTATCAGGGCGGCCACAATGAATTCTTCCGTTATGCCGTTGACAGCTTCAAGGAACTGGCCATCAGCAATATCCTCATCTTCGGGGGCGGTGGCGGTGTCATTCTCCCCGCCGAGATAATGGAACTTGAAGCCTATGGGGTCGAAAAAATCTATCATGCCAGCGATGGCCAAAAAATTGGCATCAACGGCATTGTCGATGACATCATCGCCCGGATAAACAGAAAAAAAGAGAATAGCACTGAAAATGGTCTGCAGGACATCGACGCTGCTCAAGTCGCCAGCTTGAATGTATCGGCCCACCTGAACATCGCCAAGCAGATTACCTTCATTGAAAACAACCTGCAAGCCGATGATGTATCGGCTGCCTATAAAAAACTATACGCCGCCCATGATCAAAAAAAATCTCTGGTTCTGGGTGTCACCGGAACCGGAGGCAGCGGCAAGAGTTCATTGATCGATGAATTGATCAACCGTTTCCTGAAAATTACCGGCGCCTTCCATATCGGGGTGCTGACCATTGATCCAACCAGAAAAGTCTCCGGCGGCGCTCTGCTCGGTGACCGTATTCGCTTCAATAATATCAATGATCCCCGGGTCTATTACCGGAGTTTTGCCACGCGTGAAAGCAGGTCGGAAATCACTCTGGCGCTGCCGGATGTCATCGCTGTTCTCAAAGCCAGCGGCTTTGATCTTATTATCGTCGAAACCAGTGGTATCGGCCAGGGAGACAGTCGCGTGGTCGATTTCTGCGACTGTTCGGTTTATGTGATGACCTCAGAGTTCGGCGCGCCTTCACAACTCGATAAAATCGACATGCTGGAAGCGGCTGAGTACATCGTCATCAATAAATTTGAAAAAGCAGGTTCAGAAGATGCGTTTCGCGAGGTCGCCCGCAATTACCTGCACAACCATGATATCAAGTTGTCCCCGGCCCAATCACTGTTCGAACTCAATATCCCGGTTTATGGCACCAGCAGCAACCAATTCAATAACCATGGCTTGAATAAACTGTTCAGAGAGCTGCTGCGACTGGTGATTAAAAAAAGCAATCACAAAATCTCCGTCAGGGAAAATCTGCTTGGGCTAATGCCCATGGAGAGCAAATTCGATTTTGGTACCATTGCCAAGAACCGCACCCATTACCTTGCGGATATTGCTGCGGCAATAAAAAAGTATCATCTTCAAGCCCGCGAGCAGGCACTTATCGCCGGTCGCTGTGACAGCATCAAACAGAGTCTGGAACTGTTTGCAGAGGAAGAGACGAAGCTGGCAATGCAGCGCAAATATGAGGAACTGTATGCGCAATTGAGCCTAGAGTCCAGGCAGATCATGGACCGCTGGGAGCAATTAAAGGCAAGTTATAGCCAGGATGTCCTGACTTATCAGATTCAAAAGAAAGAGATGACTGTCGATTTTTATAGCCAGACGATCTCCGGCCTGAAGATTCCCAAAGTGGCTCTGCCCGGCTATGGTCACTGGCATGACCGCCTGTTGTTTTTCTTCAAGGAGAACCTGCCCGGCTATTTCCCGTTCACCGCCGGTGTCTTTCCTTTTCGCCGCATCAGTGAAGATCCCAAGCGCCAGTTTGCCGGCGAGGGCAGTGCCCGACGCACCAATAACCGCTTTCACTATCTGACCGCCAGTGAACCGGCGAAACGATTATCGGTGGCCTTTGATGGTATTACCCTTTATGGCGAAGATCCAGCGTCGGAACCTGACATATATGGCAAGATCGGGGAAAGTGGAGTCAGTATCTGTACCATCGAAAACATGGCTGAGCTGTTTGCCGGCTTCGACCTGACCGATCCACTCACATCGGTCTCGATGACTATCAACGCTCCGGCACCGATCATGGTGGCCATGTTTTTCATGGTTGCCTACCAGCGGCAATTGGAGAAATTGGGACCGGAGGCAACCGCAGCGGCAAAAGCAGAGTTGAAAGTGGCCACTTTCAGGCGCTTGCGCGGCACCATCCAGGCTGATATTCTGAAGGAGGACCAGGGACAGAATACCTGTATTTTTTCCATTGATTTTGCCATGAAGCTGATCGGCGACGTACAAAAATATCTGTCAGAGAACAGGATCGAAAATTATTACTCTTTAAGTATCAGTGGTTATCATATCGCCGAAGCCGGGGCCAATCCGATCACCCAGCTTGCCTTCACGCTGGCCAATGGCTTTACTTATGTCGAGTATTTTCTTAACTGCGGCTTGAAAATCGATGAATTCGCTCCCAATCTTTCCTTCTTCTTCAGCAATGGCATGGAAATGGAGTATTCGGTTATCGGCCGGGTGGCCAGGAAGATTTGGGCCATTGCCATACGGGACATTTATCACGGCAATGAAAGAAGCCAGAAGCTAAAATACCATATTCAGACCTCGGGTCGTTCCTTGCACGCACAGGAAATCGATTTCAACGATATCCGCACCACCCTGCAAGCCCTGCTGGCTTTCAATGACAATTGCAATTCGCTGCACACCAATTCCTATGATGAAGCCATCACCACCCCGACCGAAGAGTCAGTTCGGCGTTCGATGGCCATTCAGATGATCCTGTCCAATGAATTCGGGCCGCTGAAAAATGAGAACCCTCTGCAAGGAGCGTTTATCATTGAAGAATTGACCGATCTGGTGCAAGAAGCCGTCCTCACTGAGTTCAATCGCCTGTCATCGCGCGGTGGCGTGATGGGAGCAATGGAAACGCAATATCAACGGTCGAAAATTCAGGAAGAATCATTGTATTATGAAGAACTGAAACAGTCGGGCGCCTACCCTATCATCGGCGTCAACAAATTCGTCAGTGAAAAACAGGAAAATCCCTATGATAAGATGCATATCACCCGCAGCTCGAAAGAGGAGAAGGAGCGGATACTAAGTGAACTGCGATGTTTCCAGGAAAAAAACCGGGAGCAGGCACAACGGTCACTGGAAAAACTGCGGGAAGTGGCTCTCGGCAGCGGGAATATCTTTGCCGAGCTGCTTGATACAGTGCAATATGCTTCTCTGGGTCAGATTACCAAGGTTCTCTATGAGGTCGGCGGCCAGTACCGTCGTGGAATTTAGGGAGGTGAAAGATGATAAAAGCAGACCGGATCGGCGAATTATCTAGAGAAGAATTGCTGCAACTGACGCAAGTATATGCCAAAAACTGGCTGGCGCATGATGGTTCATGGTTCCTTTCCATTGAAGAAAAATACGGTTTGGCCAAGAGCATCGAAATCGATATCGAGTCGTGGCGAAAATTCACCGTCATTGAAGCCGCACGTCTGATCGAGTTTCTGCAATTGGGAAAAAACTCGGGTGTTTCAGGCTTGAAAAAAGCCCTGGCTTTTCGCCTCTATGCCTCGCTGAATGAGGACGAAATCGTTCTCATTGACAAAAACACCCTTGAATACAGGGTTAAAACCTGTCGGGTGCAGCAGGCAAGACGACGTAAAAAACTGGCCGATTTTCCCTGCCAACCGGTGGGACTGGTGGAGTATGGCCTCTTTGCCAGCGCAATCGATGCCGCTTTTCACACCGAAGTTGTCAGTTGTCCGCCGCATGTTACCCGGCCCGATCATTATTGTATCTGGCGCTTCCGCCTCGGCGACTAAACCCCTTTTTCAAAAGCAACCAGCCGCAGGCTTTCTTGCGAATGTTGCTACGCTCGTAGTGCAGCGCGGGCTACCCCGCCCTGCAGGTCAAATCTCCGGTACGTTGATGATACTTTCAAGCAGATCCCGGGAACGTTTATCGTCGGGGTTGGCTTCGATGGACTTGCGCAGCGTTTCTACCGCTTCGTTGATCCGGCGCAGATTGTAGTAGGACATGCCAAGATGGTACAGGGCGGCCTTGTCTTCGTGGCTGGCTTCAATGACCTTCAGAAAGTGGGGAATGGCTTTTTCGTGCTGGCCAATGGAACTCAGATTGATACCCAGGTGATAGTTGGCAATGACCGAGTCCGGATTCATTTCCAACAATTTCGTGAACGCCGCGATGGCTTTCTGCTGGCTCCCCTGGTGGTAGTAGGCAATGCCCAGCCAGTAGAAAGCACCAATGAATCCGGAGTCGAGCTCAAGGCACTTTTCGAAGCAGCTGACCGCGTCGCTGATCCGGCCGCTCCGGTAATAACTGATGCCCAGGTTGTAATGATCTTTTGCCTGGCCGGGATTGGTTTCGATGGCTTTCCTGTAGCTGGCGATGGAGTCGTTGATGGCCCCGGCCTGGTAATATAGTTCACCCAGGATGCTGTGAATGTAGGGATTCTGCTGGTCCACCTGCAGCAGGTTCTTGGCTGCCTCGATGGCTTTCTTGATCTTGCCCTTGGCTTGCAGCAGGTTCAACTGATATACCCAGTAAGAAACACTATTGCTGTTTTTTACGGGTTTACCGCACAGCGGGCAGAAGTTGTTCTTGGCTGCCAGTTCCTCTCCGCACTGTTCACATCTATTAGCCATTTCTTTCCGTGCCGCAGATTCCTTTTTTCCAGCTTCATCGTCATGATTGGATGTCATTTTAGCCTCCAGGCTTCAGTTTTTGTAAGGATTGTAAGCGCGAAAGAGGAAATTGTCAATTTGTTAAAAAAATATTTCAACTTTTTATCATTTCTTATCACATGCCCTTTGATAAAGTTGAATTTTTTTGTGGATATATAATAATGAAAAATATATTATAAAAAAAACACGGAGATGTAAGGCTATGGCTGGCTGCCATACGAATACCTCCTGGCCGGTCTGGCCGATGAATGGTGGTCCCTGATCAAAAGCGAGTGGATCGAAACTGGCGAGTTCGGGTTGTAAACAAGTCAAATAGGAAAAGTAATAATGAAAGACCAGGCACCAATATTTTCCTATTTTCCAATTTCCCCTAATTTCCGCTTTATATTGGCTTTAAATGAAAATAAAAATTATCATATTGACATTACCTTGATTAAATGATAATTACAATGGGTGTATTGTTAGTCCCTTATAGCAAATTTTTGACTATATTTAAAAAGAAAATTTGCTATCTAAGGGACTTATCCTGCGCAGCAGGGTTAGTTTAGGAGAATGGTGAGGTAAATTATGTTCAAGGCGGGAAGTTACAAGCAACAATATGAATACAAGAGCTTTATGCCGTCGCTGATCAACCAGATCTATGAATGGAAAGACAAACATATTGTCATGCAGCTCGAAGAGACAATGAGATATTTGGGTGAACTGAATGCCTATTCCACGTTGGTCCCGGACGTGGAGTTTTTCATAAAAATGCATGTCGCCAAAGAGGCTACGACATCGAGTCGCCTGGAAGGGACCCGAACGGATATCAATGACGTGGTCCTCCCGGAAAGCGAGATAAGCCCTGAAAAAAAAGATGACTGGGAGGAAGTGCAGAATTATATCCGGGCCATGAATTTCGCCATTCAGGAGCTCGATCATTTGCCTTTATCCATGCGGCTGCTGAAGGAAACCCATAAAAAACTGCTGGCCGGAGTGCGAGGAGAACACAAATTGCCCGGCGAGATCAGGCGCAGCCAGAATTGGATCGGAGGCTCGAGCCTCAAGGATGCGTTCTTCATCCCTCCCCACCATGATGACCTGCCGAACCTGCTAACCGACCTGGAAAAATACTGGCACAACCGGGAACTGGTCGTCCCCGAACTGATCAAGATCGCCATCAGTCACTACCAGTTTGAAACCATCCATCCGTTCCTGGACGGCAACGGCCGCATCGGCAGGCTGCTGATCACCTTGCAGCTGGTCGACCTGAAATTCCTGCAGAAGCCGACGCTGTACCTGTCCGATTTTTTCGAAAGGAACAAGGGATCTTATTACGATTCACTCAGCGTAGTACGTAGCGCCAATGATCTGGACCAGTGGATAAAATTCTTCCTGACCGGGGTTGCGGCCACGGCCAGGAGCGGCAAGGAGACCCTGGCCGCCATCGTCAAGCTGCGCAAAGCCTATGAGGAGAAAATCATGACCTTGGGCAGAAAATCGAAAATGGCGGAGCAATTCCTGCTTTTTCTTTTTTCACATCCCGTGGTGTCGATCGCCCAGACGGCCGATCACTTGAAATTCGGCTTTGCCGCCGCCGCCAGGATGATCGCCGATTTCCAGCGCTTCGGATTCCTGAAAGAGGTGACCGGGCATTCCCGCAACCGCTTGTTCGCGCTCAGCGATTACCTGGCGCTGTTCAGGTAGTCTGGGTTCAATGCGGGGGGGACTGGGGAACAGAGTGGGGCGAGAAAGGCTACGGCTGGCTGCCCTATGCATATGTTCTGGAAGGTTTAGCCGACGAATTCTGGTCCTTGATTAAAAGTGAGTGGATCGAAACTGGAGAGTTTGGGTTATAAACAAAACGAAACCAGAATAAACCCCTTTTTCTAAGGTCACAATTTGTGACCTTAAAGAGTAGCTGTGGGAGAATTGCGCCTGCGGCGCATGCTCCAGGCAAACACCGTATTGGCCCGCCAACTTAAAGACCTGGAGAAAAAGTACGATTCCCAATTCAAGGTAGTCTTCGACGCCATCCGGCAATTAATGAATCCTCCGGCCAAGAAGCCGCACAAGATCGGGTTCAAAGTGCAAGCGAGCGAGAAATGAAATAGCCCAGGGACTTTAAAAACATGAAAAAGATTAAGGGGCACTCGTACCAGTTATTAATTGCACGCATTGGCCAAGCTGAATAAGGATATCCGGAAATGGATCGCCGCCAAAAAAGCTGAAGTCACAAAGTCAACCCCAAATTCTCCTCCGAAGGGGGCATCATCCTAGATTCACAAAACCGTGAATATGTAGCTTTTATCGCCTACTTTTCACGATTATATTGACAAAAGCGTGAAAAAGAATACAATATCAATATATGGCAAAAACACTTAATGTTTTTAACAAAGTAAGTTCTTTGCGCGCAAGATACTATAAGGCGTCTGTGGGTAAGAATGCGCTTATTGAACTTATCGCTGAAAATGAAGTTGCTGAACAGGTATATAACTCAAATGCCATAGAAAACAGCACGCTAACCCTTGAAGAAACGGAAAAAATTCTTCTGCAAATCGATTTGGACAGATATATAACCGAACGGGAAATTTTTGAAACCAAAAATCTTGCGCGAGTGGTGTCGTATATTAACAAAAGAGCCAAGGAACAAGAACTTACCCTTGAGGTAATTTTGTCTCTTCATAAAATGTTGCTTGCCAATATCCGCGATGATGTTGCCGGAAGGTTCAGGAAAGATAATGAGTATGTTCGTGTTGCGAATCATATCGCCCCCCATCCACAAGAAATCACAGGGAGACTTGAAATGATGTTGGTGGAATATAATGCCGCAAGCCATGAAAATATTATAAAACGCATCGCCAGGCTGCACCTTGCTTTTGAATATACTCATCCGTTTGTTGATGGCAATGGTCGTATAGGCAGAGTGCTAAATAATTACCTGCTTATACGAGAAGGATTTGTTCCGATAAATATAAAATTTATTGATCAAAAAATGTATTACCAGGCGTTCATGGAATTTGCTAAAAATGGCGCGACGAAAATAATGGCGGAAATAGTTGGCAGGGCGCTTAGCAACAGCTATCACAAACGATTGGCGTATTTGGAAGGTAAGAAAATAATTACTCTGGCCTATTACGCCAAAAAAAATAAACTTTCACATTCAAACCTTATCAATAAAGCCGGCCGGCAAACCATAGAAGCTTTTTTGGAAAAAGGCGTTTGGAAAATTGCTGAAGATTTTAAGGGAGCATTGGGGACTGTAAAAACATGAAAAAGATTAAGGGGCACTCGTACCAGGTCTTAATTGCACTCATTGACCAAGCTGAATAAGGATATCCGGAAACGAATCGCCGCCAAAAAAGCTGAAGTCACAAAGTCAACCCCAAATTCGGTATCATCTTGAAAAAAAATAATGTTTTCTGTAATATCTATTCAAGTTTGCCAATCATGAAATGATGCTAAGGAGGGGAAAATGGCCGGGAAGATACAATTCACTTTGAATGGAGAAGCGCAGGAATTTGCCGGGGCGGTTACGGGCAAGGGCAGCCTGAAACTTGTAACCGATGCCACATCCTTGAGCTTCGCCATGGATTACAAATCAGCGGACAAGGTTATCCTCACCCTTTCGGGAGCCCAAGGCATAAAGCTTTCAGCAGGCAATAAACTGAAGTTTTCCGGCAACGTTTCGCGAGACCTGGTCAACCGTAGCTGGGAAGGTGAATACGCCATCAAGCTCGAAATCAACAAGACCATCGCCGCGCAGCTCAGCCAAGAGTTCACCAAGAAGGGGACGAAGACTAAGGCCGAGATAACAATCAAGTTCTAAAACAAAGTAGAGTTGTTCGAGGTTCGAAGTTCGACGTTCGATGTTGAAGAAATAGGAATTAGAAAAGGAGGAAATAAAATGTCAGAACAACCTAAACGAAAATTCGGATGGCGGCGGGATTTGCCCGATTTTCGGGATTTTACGGTCAGCCACAATGAATTATCCTCGAAATTGCAAGCGATTGGCAACCAGCAATCGGTTCAGGCGCTGCTGAAAAAAACCGGAGCCGGTAAACTCAAGCCGAAAAAACTTCCAGCTACGGTTGACCTGAGAAAATGGTGCTCGCCAATTGAACAGCAAGGCAATATTGGCTCCTGCACGGCCCAGGCGGGGGTCGGCCTTATGGAGTATTTCGAAAACCGCAGCTTCAACAAAGTCCTCGATGCCTCACGGTTGTTTCTTTACAAGGCAACCCGCAACCTGATGAAAGAAACAGGAGATGTCGGCGGTTACCTGAGGTTTACCATGGGGGCCATGGCTCTTTTCGGCCTGCCACCTGAAGAATATTGGCCCTACATTGAGGAAAAATTCGACGAGGAACCGCCGGCTTTCTGCTACGCTTACGCCCAGAATTACCAGAGCTTGCAGTACTACCGTCACGATCCGAGCGGCACTTCTAAAGCCGAGGTCCTGGAAAGCGTTAAAAAGCACCTGGCGGCCGGCCTGCCGTCTATGTTCGGCTTCAGTGTTTACAGTTCCTACACCCAGGCTGAAACCAATGGCAAGATCCCCTATCCGGCCAAGGGCGAAAAAATCGCCGGCGGCCATGCCGTCATGGCCGTGGGCTACGACGACAAGCTGAAAATAAAAAACACAAACTTGAAAGGTCCCGAAACCACCGGCGCTCTTCTTATTCGCAATTCCTGGGGAAAAGAATGGGGAGAAAAAGGCTACGGCTGGCTTCCCTATGCCTATGTCCTGGAAGGCCTGGCCGATGAATTCTGGTCCCTGATCAAAAGCGAGTGGATCGAGACTGGAGAGTTCAGTTTATAGATAGCCAGCGCATCCTAATCCGCAACTCCTGGGGCAGCACCAATCATCCTCTGACTTTAGCGGATTTGATTGGTCTGTCCCATAAGGGCGTGGTTCTTCGCCCTTATGGGGCGCGGAATGGGGCGAAAAGGGCTACGGCTGGCTTCCTTATTCCTATGTCCTGGAAGGCCTGGCCGACGAATTTTGGTCCCTGATCAAAAGTGAGTGGATCGAGAGTGGAGAGTTTGGTTTGTAAATATTATTTTTTTAATCAGTCTATTGAATTGGTTAATCAAGAGTATCATCCCCATGAATGTTTTTATCTACGGTTATTTTTTTTTCGGTAACCATCATTACCTTTTGTAGCGTTTTTCAATTCGGGGATGATCTTCAGGTCATCAATCACATTCTAAACTCAGAATGTCACTTATTCGTTTAATTTTCATTTTATTTAGTATTTTTTACAGATCATCTAAATAAGGCAAGAAGCCAAACTCCTAGTAAGAACTTTTTATAGAGTTTTAACTAAAAATGCTATATTTTTCTTTAGAGAATTCGTCTTGCGGAATATTACTTAGGAGATTGATTTTCCCTTGTAATGCTCTAGTTACGATAGTATCACTTAAAACCTGTAAGCATTTGAGTTTTTTTATTTCAGAGAGAGTGAAAAATTTTGCTTTATCTACTTCTATTTTTTCTAGTATAAACTTTTCGCTAGATGTTTTTAGAAGGAATATAAAATATACACTATTTTCATCTTTATATATTCTGTTTCTTACAGCGATTAAACCTTCTACTTTAGCTTTAACATTGGTTTCTTCCTCAACTTCCCTAACGATCGCATTTTCGATTTTTTCTTTATGTTCAACAAATCCGCCAGGAATTGCCCATTCACCAGTGTCTTCACCACGGACTCGTCTAACAAGGAGAACTTTCTTGTTATGTATGACAACACCTCCAACTCCAATGGAATAACCTATTTTATATTTTGATTCATCAAATGCCATTGTTTTATGCTATTTTCCTTTTATTAGTCCCCAATCTATATAAGATTTTCGAGAATAATAACCTAACCCTTCCCCAAGAGGATAATGATCATAATCAAACTGCGAAACTGCTGATGTAAGAGGTTCCTGTTTAAAAGGAATATGAATAACATGGGCTGTCTTATTATTTATTCTTTCTAATAAAGCTTTTGGCCACAAATTTGATAATTGAGTAGGATCAAGTATTGAACTGTACCCAGGATAAGAAGCGATTATTGGAATTTTACAATCATCGAGGGCATATTTTATTTCAAAAGGAACCCAATCATTATCTTGCCATGTGGTATCACCAATAATTAGAATCATGTTTTTCGATTTGTTTAGACGTTCTTTTAAAGATCGCTTAAGAGTCTCTTTTTTACTAGTATCCCTTACTGATCCGGTTTTTTCATGACTATTTATAAAACTGAAGTCACAATCTTCTCGTACTTTCCACATTTTTAACGTGTTATAGTACTTCATATCAGATTCTGTTGGGTCAGGAGTATCGCTTGCATGAAATGCAATATATGTACCGTTCCGATATGACATATTTAATAATTTTTCAAAAAATCATTAATGTCAAGCATATTAACTTTTTCTAGATTGTTGTCACGAATAACTATTGTCAATTGTTCAGCTATTATTTGTGCCCTTGATGCAAGAATAAACGAGGAAACAATAAGTTTTATTAAATTAGAATGTGATGCCTCACCTATTCGTGCTAAATCGGATCCTAATACAGCCATAGCAATTTTTTCGTTTTGCCCTTTCAATCGAATTTCTTCCCATAACTTTTCAAGACTGATATTTAGTTTTAAAATATCTGATTTTGCTTTTAGATCATTCCCCATTCGACTATAAGCAGAACAATAATATTTTTTTGGGCCAATAACTAAAGTTGCAACCGTCCCAATTTGATATCTAGTTATCTTGCCACAAGTTTTCTGATTATCATCTTTTCCAGGTATTCCCTTGAGCGCTTTCGCCAGATCAGTATCCAATCGGAATATATCATCGCTATAAATATTTGCTAAAAATTGCCCTTGAATTGATTTTGGTTTAATTATGTTTCCTTTTTCTGTATCAAAGGTATCACTCATACCAATAACAAGGTTAGCATCTTCCTTAAATAAATCGCCTAGTTTAATTTTAATTACAGTATCGGGTACAGAGAGTCGTCTAGAAATTTCAAATCTAGGATATATCCTATTCACTGCCCACATTAATGATATGACTATAAAAAACTTCAGACCTGAATATTTCAGTTCGAAGGTATTAGGGAATAGGATGTCTAAAACACCTAGAACAATCGCGAGAGTACCAAATGCCTGGACAAAAGCCGAAAAAAACTTAATTACAGCTTGCCACGAAAATAAAGTTGTTTTATATGCTGAGATATTCATAAACCAAGATTATCATAAACTGAATCTATATAATGATAGTTTCCCTGTTTTTCTTCTTTGTCTCTATCGTATTGAGCAGGAAAGTTATCCAATGCATACTGGATGATTTTGGCATTGAAAGAAACATGTATAGTGTAAACGCCACTGCCTATAGCCGATGGACAGAGAGTAGAATCATAACCGCGTTCCCTATTGAGATTTGCAACGATAATCGGAATATCCTTCTTTCTAGCCAATTCGATTTCCCAAGGTACAAATTTGCGTAAGTCCTTTGTCTTTTCTCCAACTAACAAGATCATTTGCTTCGCGTTTTCCATCCGTATTCTTAACTGAGCTTTGATTGATTCTTCAGTACTTGTATCTCTTGCACTGTTAATATCATGAGCATTGTAAAAATTAAAATCTATATTCTCATTTGATTTCCAAGCTGTCATTAAGCGATATGCCCACATATCATTATCCCCATCAAACGCAACGTAAGTTTTATTTCTGTATGACATAGATTTATTTAACCTCCAATTATAGGAAAATCAATTTCCCCCATGTTTCTATTTTAAGGATAATTATTTTAGTGTCAATAGTCGACGTTTGAAATATCGGGAAGTAATAAGAAAAAAGTATATTCCCGATCATTTTTGGCATATAATAAGCTCTACAAGACACGATCCCTAAACGATTTAGAAATAACCTTTATAAAAAGAATTATTAATTGCCAAAAGGTATCTGACAGCCACTTTCTCCTTGCAGATTATCCCGACTCACGAAAAATTCGATTTTATATTCAAGTTTTTTAGTAATTTCGACTTGAAGATCATTGAAAGTAAAAATCCAATCCTTCCCTTCCTGGTTGCTGCTGCGCCGCAAAACCTCTTTAATAAGTTCATCGGAAATTAATTCCCGTTCCAGGGTTTCGGCTGTGATGGTGTAATAAAGTGCGCTCGTAAGTTTGCCAGCATTGTTGATTGAAAAAAGTGCTTCAGTCATGATATCTTATAACTTATTATCTTTATTAATAATTTCAACTGAATCTGTCTTTACAAATGCTCTATCTGAATCTTGATTGATCTCTACAAAATCGCTTTTTTTATTTAAATTAAAAATAGCTTCCAAATCGGTTTGATAAAAAGAATCTAAAGTTTCACCAACATCTGCTTGTCTTATTATTTCAAAATCTTCGAATGGTCTAACTAAAACAGCACACTTTTTAATAACCTTAAATTTAACATTATTAAGATATCGAGCCGGAAAGCTGGAAAGAAATTTATGTTCTTTCATTAAAAAGATGGCATCAATTACAAAACGGTAACAGAATAAGGCAATATCTTTAATTGTTTCGTTTGAGTGTTTGAAATCAAAATCAAGTCTTCCTGTTTCAGGTATCTTAAATAAATGTACATAAGGGGTATATTTTTTAAATCTTCTATAATCAGCAAGGTTTATCCCATTTATAATGATATTTAATTGAGATTGTTGCTCAATAATTATTTTCTCTATCTTCCTTCCCCAATCATTTATCTTTTCATGATTATCACCATGGTCATCAAATCTAAGAGATGAATTTCCGTTAAAACTTGAAAATTCCTTAATGAATGCTGTGTGATGTTCATAGAATATTGCAAAAGCAATTGCAGTTTGTTTAATTGCATTCTCAAAGTCTTCGTTATCAATGAATTGTTCCGCTCTTTTTATATAATTTTCAGTTCTTTTGTGCTCGATTAAATCAGCTAAAGAAATTGATTCAAAATCAATATCAAGAAATGATCGTAAAGCTGCCCGGAAAAATTCATCGAGATCTCTGCTAAATTTAAAAACATCATCTTTAATTGGCGCATTTCCAAAATGTTTGAAATTGACCCGGGCTTTATTCATTTTACCCAAACCTATTTGGTGAATTAACTTCTTATCGCTGCAATTATCAATTTTCTTAATTAGCGAATCGAAACCTTCATCTATTGTCACTTTGGGACATTTAATATGGTCTGCAATTACCCTTAAAACCATTTCTGCCGAATCTTGAAAATTGAGTAAAGCAAAACCAGCTGAAAAAGGACCTCCTTGATTTAATACTTTCATGCCTTTACCAAAGAGATATTTGGCACAAATAAGACGATCTTTTAGTGCTTTGTCAATAATCATTGAAATTTCCTCGTTAAAGCGTCAGTACTAATTATATCAGAAGATTCAAAATAAGTCAGACTATCGGAATATCCCGGATCACGAATAATTCGATTTTTTGACATTTAGTTGACATGTTTGGCATCTAAGAGTTATATATAAATAATACGGAGGAAAATATGGCTAAATGTAATTATTACAACAAAGATCAAATATCGATCCCTGATCGACAGAAACGGCCAACGCTAAATCAATTGCCACCAATTCAATTTACAAGAATTTGGTGTGGTCATGAAAATCCTGCTTTAAGAAAAGATGAAAAAGGCGAACTCGAATGTAATGGTGAAATTGGTAAAGATAGTAGATGCCCGCTTTCATCAAACTAAAAATAGCAAAGTGAATTAAGTAGAAAAATATTAGTCAAGAGAAAATTTGCATGTTTTCAAAAGTAAAATTCCAGTCCTCGCAATCCTTTTCTATGACTCGCTGTATAACCTCGTCGATTAATTCCTCGGAAAGTATTTTCTTTTTCATGGTTTCCCAGGTGATTGTGTAGTATCGTGCGCTTATCAGTTTGCCAGCATTGTTGATTGAAAAAAGTGCTTCAGTCATAATTGTGAATTAGTTTAACATTTCCGGTTTGAATTGTTAACGAAAATCATTTTTTTATTGGCAGCCCAAAGAGATTATAATACTAAAAGGTCATGACTGATAACTGTGACAACAAGATGAAATTAAAAACCACAAATTTAAAATGCCCCGAAGTCAAGGCTCTTTATTGTTTTCATAAAATTGTCTATTAAACACATCTTCAAATTCTTTTCTTAATCTGGGATTAGTTTGCCCTTCATTATAAAATGGCAAACCAATCAAACGAAAATCTTTATTTTCCAACTTCAAATCAACTGTATGGCTTTTTTCTATTTTAATCAATAGCTTTTGCTTCCAGCCCTCTTTTGATTGCTCAAAAGTATTTTGTTCGTCTAAAAACTGATCACCTTTGGGCTCAATGAAAACCTGGTAAATAACCTCTTGCTTTGTTTTCTTTTCTGTCAAAAACAGAACGAAATCAGGATAAAATGGTTCGCCGTCAGCAAAACTGTAAATTTTAAAAAACTGTTCATTGCGTAATAATGCGATATCTTGATAATTTTTCTTTAATTTTGTTACTGCTTCATCTATAAAGCGCAAAAACGATTCTTCTTCGCTTGTCCCCCAAATCTCGTTTTGAGCAAACCATTCTTTGTCTCCAAAATTAAAATCATGCATTTCTATCGCTCGCGGACTTTCGCTATCCAGTTGTAAAACTTTATCGTTTTCAAAGATTTTTTGGATCAAATGGGCTTTGAATTCTTTTGTTCCGTAATATTCTTTTTTCTCTTTTCCAGCAGTTACCAAAACTTTATCAATAACAAATCCGGCAATATTCAACTTTTCTGCTTGTAAAAGATTTCCCAATTGCACGGCTGTGCCTTTAACTTTAATTTTGATTCCACCAAGATATTTTTCATTTAAAATAAAATCTTTTACTGATTCAATATTGCCAAATATTTTTCTTAATTCATCAAATCGCCCAGCAGGTATTTTGGCTAAAGCGGTACGGATAATATATGTTCCAAAATCGGCAATTCTAAATTCTCGTATTTCTGTTTTTACCTTAGTTTCTGCGCTCTCACCTAAAACAAATATATCTTTCTCTATCGCTTCTCTCGTAGGTAATAGAAAAATATTTATTTCAGCGTTGTGATCAAATTCTGCTTCAGCGTCCGCGAGAGCAAAAATATTTTTACCTAAATTTTCCTTGCGTGAATTTAAGAAAATATAACCCTTCTTCCAAAAATCTTTATTTTTGAAACTATCCTTAATTTTAATTTCTTTCTTTATTGTTCGCTCCGGTACTATGCCTTCCTGCACCAATACCTTTGTTAATTCGCTAATATAATCCGGATTATGCATTGAATGATAATATAATTGCTCTAAAATTCGCAATTCGTTTTCCGGCTCAGCATCAAATTTTCGGCTATATGCATCGGTGAATTCGCCAATTATAAACGGACAATATCGCGCGCCTCTACCGATTAACTGCGCTTCCTGCACCGTAGTTTTGCCCGGCTTTCTTTCTTTACTTGTCTTTGATTTATATTCGCTCCTCGTATCATAAAGCCTGACAATATCAAAAAGATTCAAAACATCCCATCCCTCATTCAATTTATCTGTCGCAAAAATAGCACGTATTTCATTATTTTGATCTTCCAAAGAATTGAGCAGTATTTGTTTTTGCTCCAAATCTTTTTCTTCATCAACTGTCAAACAATTTTCCGGCGCAAAATCACTTTTTATTTCTTCTACTAAATCTCCCAGCGATATTTTTTGGTTAATGAAAAATTGAAATGCTTTTTGCAAAGTTGCATCTTGTATTTGTGCTTGTTGTTTTAATAACTTCTCGTTAAGGCCAGCCATAAGCTGATGAAAAGCGATTTTAAATTCACTGGAAACAACAATTTGCGGATTATTGCCTCGCATTTCCCCTTTTTGTTTTGGTGGCGTTACTCTATTTGCTTTAAACATTACAACTGGCTTGAGCGCAATTTTATATTTTTCTGCAACCTTGCGGCGATATTGCGAAATAATCACCGCCGAGAGAGCGCGTTCCATAATTGGCGCGCTAATTTGCAGTGTCCGCACATCTTTAGAAAATCCTTCTAAGCGGTATTCTTTTAGATCATAGCGATAAATTGCTCTATCTTTGTATTTCTCTAAAATATCCGGATATTCCTGTTCAAGTCGAGCTGTTGCCGTAAATTCCAAAAGTACATTTTCTTTTTGGCTGTTTGCATTGAGTATTTTTACTACTGTATTTTCCCAATTTCTGCGATCTTCTTCCTCGGTCTTGCTTAGTTTATTATTTGTTTCCGCCGACAAGTTATGCGCCTCATCAGCAATTAAAACAATTTTTTTATCGGCAAAGTCTTCATATGTCAAAACATTTTCTCGCGCAAAATTAAAACGAGAATGCAAAAGCGCGGTGGTAGAAAAGATAATGTTTATGTCGTCATCATTTACGCCTTCAAAATTATCTGCTTCTTTGATTTTTATATCCTGTCCATTTAAGACAATTTTATCGGCAAACAGATATTTCTTGGAAGTGGTATCAAGAAAATTAGCTTTTGTTTTTTGAATAATATTTCCAAGACGAGTAAAGAAAATAAAATTGCGATACCCTTTTTGATAAAAATACAAAATATTGGCCGCCATAATCAGTGTCTTGCCCGATCCGGTCGCCATATTGAACATAAGATGAATCGGCTTTTGCTTTTGATGGTATTCTTCGCAGTAATAATAAAATCTTCCTATTGCTTCCTTTTGGTATTCGCGCACTGAAAAAGCTGGATTGAGATTTTTCAAAATCTCCGCTTTTTCCGTTGCTTTGTTTTTGAAAACATCAGCACCAGCGAAATTTTTATATGAATTAAATTCGTCGTAAAGCATAATTATTCATTAAAAGATATTTCTGAACCGATCTCTAAAACTTTTTGATATTCCTTGTATTCGTCTCTTAGTTCAGAAATTAATTCTGAGAACGTTTTTATGGTTGCATCATTTGAAAGAATAAATGTCGTATCTTTTTCATATCCATATACGAAACAATGGATGTTTTTAGTATTTGGCTTGTGCCTCAGTATTAACGCTTTATATGTTAATACTTGGCCAATATGTTCAGCTTTTAATTTAATGCCCGGCGCTTTCAATTCGATAATTACAACATCCTGCGTATATGGAACTACTTTTGCTATTATGTCCGGTCTTTTCCGTGTTTCTGGATCATCTTTTAAATTAGTGCCTAAATATTCAGATAATGGTTTATCGCTAGAAACAATGTCAAAATTTCTACCTAAAAGCCAAGGATGGTTTTCAAATATATGATGAACATCGGCTTCTTTGTTCTTCGGGCTTATTATAATTTTCTCAAGTAAATCAATAATTTTCAATTTTTGATAAACAAGAGATGTCATCATTGAAACTTGATTTAGGCGAAGATCATTTAAAAGTGTACTGAATTTGTTAAGATCGACAGAGGTTGTTTCTGATATTTTTTTAAAAATTAAATCAATTTTTTCCGCCTTTATTTCATATATTTTGACAGCTATCCTGTCTAGTGATTCAAAACTAGACTCGCTCAATTTTAAAATATTTGGATTAGCTAAAACCTTTTCAAATACATCCGGATCTTTTTCAATCAACGCTTTCAGGCTTTCACTATCGGCTACATCGATTGTTTTCTGCCAACTGGTGATATCAATTAAATCGCCATCAATAAGTTTTTTAAGATTTTGCCAATCTTTAAAATGTAGATTAAACTTTTGGTCTTGATACTTAGTGTTGCCCCAAAAGTTTTTCTCAAAAATTATATAATTTTTATCCGGTTTATCTTTCCACCCAATCACGGCAAACTTGACTCGTCCACTATTCCACTGACGAGTATCGGCTTTTAATTGTTTTGGCTTATTATCTTCCATAAAATTTATACCTTCACTGGATTTTCAACCTTAGGAACAATTAAATTACTGCTAAAAAATAAAACCTCTTTCCCTTCTTTTATCTCATTGGCAGTATGAGAAAAAGCATATTCTTTCTTTGCAGAAGCTATATATAATTTTTTTATTTCCGGAGTATTATCATAAGAAACAATCCATTTGGCATTTTTAATTTTTTGTATTTCTTTACTTACTTTTTGATGGTCATCATTTTTATAATAGCTCATATACAAAGAGGGGCCTTTTAGATAATAGGGCGGGTCAAAATAAAAAATAGTATTTTTATCGCGCTGCTCCTTTTGAATTTTTCTAATAAGCTTCAAGGCATCAAAATTATATAAATTGATATTTCTCTTATGTGTTGCGATAAGTTTAATTCTTTCAATCAAATCTTCTTTATTGAAACGGCAATTAATTTTAAAATCTCCTTTCTGACTTAGGCCTCCAATTATTCCGCCATCAATAACGCCAGAGTGATTTGTGCGATTAAGAAAAAAGGTTGCAAAACCTAAATTAAATAATTTTGCCTTTTCTTTATTGGAATGAATTTTTTTAAATTTTTTCCAATTTTCAACAGTAATTTCAGTATTTTTAATTTTTCTGCAAAATCTTTCTGTATCATTTAATATCGAGTGCCATAAAGCATAAATTCCGTGGTCAAGGTCATTGATAGTTATCTCTTTTACATATCCGTTTATCAACAAATAAAGCGCAACGGAAGCTCCGCCGGCATACGGCTCAATATAATGCCCACTGATACTATTTTTCTCACACACCAAAGCAATAAATTTTGCTAATTTATTTTTCCCGCCTGGATATCTTAATGGTGAATAGAATTTCATGATTATTTTTTAAAATAGTGCTCTAAAATATCCGCAACAATTTTGGAATCTTTCAATATGTCTCCCTGTTTATAAACAATGCTCCCATGGGCATATTTTCCTAAAACAGCATCGAGATTCCTCTGATCTGAAAGCCACTCGTTATTTAAAACTAGAGAATTTTCCTGTTGTTTATTTAGGTTTTTCTTTGCTTCCTTTAGAAAATTTTTATAAGCATTGTCTTTTCCTGCTGCATTAGTATCGCCAATATCAATAAAATAAGTTCTTGCGGCTATGTCTAACAGCAGACGCAAGGACATTGCTATAATGGGCAAGACATTTTCTTGCCCATTAAACTTCTCATAAATTGCACATATTCCACAATACAAATCATTTACCGGGCCATTTTTTAAAATAAGTTTTTTACCAAAAAGAGTGTTTGATTGTTTAGTTGTTGGAGTTCTCCGTCTAAATTCATCGGCCCCACTGCCAAATTTATGTCTTACTACATTTATGGTTTTTTTAGCGTCAAAACCCGCAATTACCTCTTTACTCTCTGGATATTTTTCTAACAAAGTCTGTTTTAGCAACCCACGGTTTTTTCTCGTTGTCATATCTTTATTTTCTATCAACGAGCTTGCTTTCCCTAGAATATCTTTTACTTGTTGTTCATCTTTATAGTTTGAAACAAGCTCTTCGTCCTGAACACAAAAACCAATCTCCTTAAGATTCTTTTCTGTAAATATTTCATCCTTAACAAAACCCTGATTTAGTGATGGACGATTACTAATTAAACCTGTCTGCTCCTCAAGTAATAAAAAAAGACTCTTTGGCCGCCCGCGGTGTTGGTGTAAGAAATACTCTCTTTGCAGTGTTCCCCACGACCCATTATTAACATGCTTTCTTTCTATATTAGTGAGAGCAGTATTTCTGTCACAAACATTACATGGTATCTCAAGTAATTCGCGCAGTCCTTTGGGGCCATCGCTAAAAAATAATTTTCCTGTTAGTAATGAATATAATTCTCTATTCTGTAAGTACTTCAGTACAGCGACGCGACGATTCCCATCGAAAACAATCGGTTTTCCTTCAATAAAAACAACAGTGGGTATTTCGCTAAAATCATAATGGACTCCCATTTCTTTAACAATCTTATCCAGATTCCATTCATTAGGATTTTCATCGATAGCTCGCTTTATGATGTCATAATCAGTGCTGCTCACATCAACAGGATCTCGTGGGTTTTCAGACCATAAGTGCAAATCCTTAACTTTAATTGGTTTAATCTCTTGTTTAGCCATAAAACTCTTTGTTTAACTTAATATCTTCCTTACTCGCCTGATAATCCTTATCCTCAATTTCGCTCAAATTTACATAGAGCTGATTTTTGTCCAAGCACTCAATTAAAAACTTCTTCTGATCAGCAATACTCAAGTCGGCAAATTCTTTGGCGTTAGCGTCAATCGTTTTCGGATTAATTTTGTAGCTCAAAAAGGCTGCTCCTTTCATCTCGTCCCATAGTTTGGTGAATTCTTTTCCGGTTTTTGCCTTTTCAATTTTTTCTACCCACTCCGCATTCCATTTCGCCAGTTCCATATACACAAAATCACCGCCGTCTTTCCACTTAACACCTTTTGAAATTCCTGTTTGATCGCCGTTGATAACATTTATTAAACGCACCACACTATCATTTTCGCCATAATTAAGCTGTTCAATTCCTATATATTGACATCCTATTTTATGGCATACGGTTGCCGACGTTCCGCTTCCGAGATGATAATCAAGAACGATTGACCCTTTACTAGTGAAAAGATCAACTAAAAATCGAAGTAGCTCTTCCGGCTTCTTCCCATTTCTGAAATCAACGTCTCCTTGTTCGGCAACCCTGTTATACTCTTTTTCAAAATTAAAGAAATTTGGGTATGGTGTATAAGTAGTATCAGAACTTTGCGGTTTTCCTTGATAATATCCACCATTGATATTTCCTTCTGGTGGTGAATAAAAATATCGGTCGATAAAAGCATCATCTCCCATATTTGATACCCTAAATAAAGTTCCTGCGGGATATTTATTTTTCAGGGCTTCAAGATATTTTACAAAAAATCTTCCACTACTATTTTTTTCCCTGATAGAGCCTCGGATACTTATTTTTTTAAAAAGTATCGGATTTGGTTTTTTTTCTATTACCCGATATTTGTCTGGTGTAAATATTTTCACTTTTTTTCCGCCGCGTTCAATTTCATCACAATCACCGATTTCTTCTATGGCGTAAATATATTTTTCATCTGTTTTTAGCGCTTCTTTTTTCGGGATTTTAATATCAGAATTTATCGAATACAAAAGAATATATTCCATTACGTCATTATATTCTTTGTCTCCGGTGAGGATTCTATCCGGGTGACGTACTTGTATATTAAAAGTAACTAAAAATTTCTGAAACATTTCATCCATCAGCACTTTTAAATAAGCCTGTTGGTGAAAACTACACTGAACGGCAATGATTCCATCTTTCGCAAGTAATTTCTTTGCTTCTTCCAAGCGATTTTTCATGAAAGTAAACCAAGTCGAACGATTGAAACTATCATTGTATCCAAAACTATCGCTGCCTGTATTATACGGTGGATCAATATAGATCAGCTTCACTTTTCCGGCGAATTGTTTTTTGAGTGAGGCAAGTGCGAGCAAATTATTGCCTTTGATAATTAAATTGTCTTTGATTGTTCCTTTTTCGTCGCGTTTGAAGCCGTCAAGTTTATGTTCGCCTTTTTTATCTATCCTTTTGAAGTTGGTAAAAACTTTTGCGTCAAGCAAGCGATTGATATCGTCCGGCGCCAGCGTTTCGTTATAAAAAATCTCATCTCGCTTTTGGTCTTCCTTGGTCATCCCGCCTTCCAAAACACAATCTTTATATGGCCACGTCAAAACCACTTCTTTGCTTTCGCTTAAATATTCATCACCGACAGTCAAGCCAATTTTGTTTTTGAAAGCGGTATAAGAATCCGGCAAAAACTGCTTATTGGACACAAAGCGGATAAATTTCTCTTTATCAAAGATAAGCGTTTTTTCTACCTCAAAAAAGAAGTGTTTTTTTATCGCTAAATCAAAAAGAAGCAGTTTGATTAGTGCCGGATCATTCTTGCGTGCCAATTCCTGCGTTTGATTTTTGAGTAACACTCCATCTTGCGAAACAAGGCGCTCATCCTTTTTTAATAAATCTGTAAGTTGTTCAAAAATGTTTTTCATAATGTTATTTTAATTCATTTCCCTTTATAAATAAATCGGTTTCGGAGCGAAACGGAAAAAAACATTATATACCCCCTTCTATAAAAATAAAATTTGTTCATTAAAGAAAAGTGAAAGGCGAAGCCGTAAAAAAAAAGCATATTTCATATAACGACTGGCGGCTATAAGATGTTCCCGAACGAAGTGAGGGAATTTGGGCGTAGGGTCTGCAAGACCCGAAGCCGTATAGCCGCCTGTTATGTGCCCCGAACGGAGCGAAACGGAGTGAGAGTGTAACGGAGTCGAGGGCTGGAAGCCCGAAGAAGTTAGAAAACCTGCTGTCAATTCCGTTCTTATTTGCCATAGCACCCCTCATTGCTTTGAAATATATCAATGGTTACCTTACTTGACGCCTCCATCTGTCAACGATAGTAGCAACATCGAGATCTATTGGTCCCTCGGTCCAGTACTTATAAAAGTCGATGTCATTGCTCCGAGGAGTTGGACTAGGTATGTCAATTTGTATGCGTGTAGGCATTGGTACAGCTTCTCCCAAGACAAGTGCTTCTCCTCGTCGCATCCCTGCCAGAATGTTGACCAGATCGCGTTCAGCTTCAGGAACCAGTTTCCGGATGTATTCTTGATCATTTGGGTTGGTAATTCTTAAACATATAAAAGTGCAGCATTGTGATAGCACCGTCTCGGACACTTCGTGTGGACGCTGACTGATAACTGCTAAGCCCACACCGTATTTGCGTCCTTCCTTGGCAATCCGTTCCATCGACTTCCGTGCACCTTCGAATTGGGAATTGGACTCCCGCGTGACATATGCATGCGCTTCTTCACAAACGAGCAATATCGGGAACTCTTCGTACTTCGGATTCCAGTAGTTGAATTCGAAAGTTAGTCGCCCAATTTGTGCAGTAATGGTTGGACGAACATCGAAGGGTACTGGACTAAGATCGATAATCGTAATTGGCACCTTAGACGACCCTAGACCAATGAAGTCTCTCAGTAGAGATTCAAGAGAGCCCGAGTTGTTCCGAAGTGTTGGTTTCAGGAGGAAGTCGTAGCGTATATCATTAAGACGGCTATCCAATCGCATTAGAAAACGGTCGAAGTCACCATGCATCGGACCCTTTACAAGCTTTGTGGCGCCTTGTACCATTTCTTCGTTCTTTGATTTAATCCTTTCCTTTAGAGTTTCCAATGAAAAGAACACCGGTGTATCAACTGTTGTTCGAGGCAACCCAAGACGGACACCTTCTTCTTGCTTTAATGTGTTGATGGTATCGCGGAAAAAAGCCGTCTGATTGTGTGCGCTCATCTCGGTGCGGTCGATGAGTAGGTCTGTGAGTTCTGAGTAGGTCATAAGCCAGTAAGGCATCTCTAGTTTCGTTGCATCAATGACCTTTGCGTGCTCTGGGGCAAATGCTTTTTTATATTCCCCATGTAAGTCCAGAAGAACAATATGTGCTCGCGGCATTAATGAGACTGCCTTCTGCAGGAGCGATGCTATCGTCCAAGACTTTCCTGAACCAGTCTGCCCCAGAATCGCACAATGCCGTCCGAACAGCGGCGAGGGATCAAGATAGACTCTGGTTGTCGGATTAGATGAGACGACACCCACATCGTAATGCTTTTCCCGGAACTTCAAGAACAACATGTCCAATTCGGCACTCGCAATCGCATGCACCTCTGCGCCAGTCGTCGGGTAAACTGATATTCCCCGTTCAAAAGTACCATCGCTGCCAACGCATCCAATTGGCACCAATTGAATTGTTCGCTGTGCAAATGCTTCCGCTGTTGGTGCTGCGTCCTCCGCAACGGAAGGGAGAGGAGAAAGAATCTCCTTCTCAGTCATACGGCTGACCATCGCGATAACGACGATAGCACCTTGTGTGATTCTCATATACGATCCAAGCCGCCCTACAGAGATATCCTCGTCTCCAAGTGTGATAATCGGTGAAACACCCTCCTCTTTTTGGATTAGGTCTGCTGTGAACATCGAGCCTTGTACATCCAGAATATGACCTACCAAACTCGGATTTCCATTCGACATAATTATACCTCCTTTGCTAGCCACTCAAATGCCCAAGCATCATGGAGGCCTGGACCCTCCTCTCCATAGAGAGAAGATCGTTTTTCGGTGACAATGATAATTTTTGTAGATTTTTGCCAACGTTGAAACTTATCATCACTAAGGTCCTTCGCCAAAATAACAAGTGTAAAATGATTACGGGCTAAGGCAGACTCAATAACTGCATTAACGTGGCCGTCCCCCAATCCATAACCGATGCATACCAGTCTATTGAGCAGACGTGAGGATTCATTAGCAAGGTGCGCACGGAACTCCGACCAAATAGTCGCGTAGGGTGTTATTCCTGTGTCAGCAGCTTTGCGGTTCTGAGGCGGTACCATAAGATGGTTCCAGCCTGAAGGGCATGGCATGTCTGGTCGAATGCGTTTCAGTCTGGATTCAGTATCTCTAAACCAGCCAAGAGATCCGTGAAGCTTGTAAAGGTTGATTATTCCACGCGTTTGGACAGGAACAGATCGCCCTCGTCGTGACTCAAGTGTTCCTCGATAATCTGTAAAACAAGAAGGTTGGAAGTAGCACTCCACCGTACCTAAGAAACCGTCTATAAGGGGCTGTTTCTCTACGTCAGTAGCAAGTTCAATAAGCGGGTCGTAATTCAGCGTAAACACGGGAATTCGTTTCTCAGACCGCGTTCCTAGACGGGTAACAAATTCTTTGTGGTAATCGAGAGGTGGTGTATGATTACTGAAAGAGGTAGCTATCGCATTCGTGACGTAGTAACGGAGGGTCGAATCCTCGTCTCCTCCCCTGTCTAACCTGTCCAATGCTTGTTCCAATGTGGAAGAATTTCGCTTGATTTCGTTGTCGATTAAGCGTTGTTCTTCTCCCGGCACATGGGTTTTGATTGCAGTCCAAAGCCCATTAGCAAGCGGATACCCACTACCGCTCAGAAAGGAAGCTCCCGCACCGAGGAGGAAACCAACTTTTTTTCCTTTAATCTGCTCTCGCAACTTGATGTCAAGTCGTTCTTCAAATGTAGCCGCTTTCTTCATTAATACTCTGAACCTCCAATATGTATTTATCGTGCACGGTTATGGCATATAACGTCATGAATTAACGATCTTCTTTTCCAAAGGCAGGTTTTCGAATTGCACATAACTACTCGGTAACACTACCAGGTAGTGATATTTTCACTTTAACAGCTCCACTTAAAAGTAGATGATAACCATTCTGACGGCATGGTATGTCTACCTCAAGTAGATGATAACTTGATAACCGGCATGTTTTGTCTACCTTGATCTTGTTAGTCAATCTCATCGAATGGGCTCCTTATTTCCCCTATGTTTTTCATGGAAACATAAGTATATATCTCGGTGGTCTTGCTGCCGGCCGGACAAATTGTCGCCCCTGCCAAGCGCGATGCGACGCTTTTGTTAGAACAATTCCATCCTCCTTTCATAGACCGGTTCCATTATAGCAATGTAAAATAAAAAATCAAAGCCCCTTACTACTCAAAAAAAACAAGATCTGCTTCATAATCTTCTCAGTGCTTTACGACGCTCGGGGAGAATACAAAACATGGTTGACTTTGATTTACTTTTTAAAAAAAATAGTTTATATTAGAAGACCGTCAAATAGGATTGATCGAAAAATGAGCAATGTAAATAAACAAAAGGAGGGTGCAATGGTTGGAATAGTTGGTTATGGCAGTCATATTCCGCGCTACAGGATCAGGGTTGAAGAAATCGCCAAAGTATGGGGCGCGGACGCTCCAGCGTACAAAAAAGGCCTGGGATTGAATGAGAAATCGGTGCCGGCCCCGGATGAGGATTGCGCTACCCTGGCAGTGAACGCATCCCGCAACGCTCTGCGTAGAGCCAACATCGACGCGAAACAGATCGGGGCAGTATATGTGGGCAGCGAATCCCATCCTTATGCTGTAAAACCTACCGGCACGATCGTCTCCGAAGCTTTAGGAGCTTGTCCCTTTGTCCATACTGCGGATCTCGAGTTCGCCTGCAAAGCCGGGACTGAAGGCATGTTTATCGCTCTGCACCTGGTTAAGTCAGGCGTTGTGCAATATGCGTTGGCCGTGGGCGCGGACACATCCCAGGGGGCGCCTGGCGACGCATTGGAATTTTCGGCAGCCGCGGGCGCAGCCGCTTTTATCATGGGTTCAAAAAACCTGGCGGCGGAATTACTGGACACTCATTGTTATATGACCGATACCCCGGATTTCTGGCGTCGTGAACACGCCTATTACCCGGAACACGGAGGGCGGTTTACCGGGAAACCCGCTTATGAAAAACATCTCTTTAGCGCTACCAGCGGAATGCTGGAAAAAGCAAAACTGAAACCCGAAGATATCAGCTATGTGATTTTTCACCAACCCAACGGTAAATTCCCGGTCAATGCGGCGCAAAAACTGGGATTCAAAGAGCCGCAATACAAATTAGGGCTGTTATGTCCGACTTTGGGCAACACCTACTCCGGTTCATCGCCCATGGGTCTCGCGGCAACCCTTGACGCGGCTGAGGCCGATCGATTGATTTTGCTGGTTTCCTACGGCTCCGGTGCCGGCAGCGATGCCTTTATTTTCCGCACTACCGAAAAACTGCTTGAAATTCGCGATATGGCTCCCAAAACTCGCAAACAACTGGATGAACACAAACAGTACATCGAATACGGAACTTACGCCAAATTCAGGCGAAAAATTCTTCGGGCGGAGTAAGGAGGAAATTCATGAACGAAGTAGCAATAATAGGAGTCGGGATGACGAAATGGGGAGAACTGTGGGAAAAATCTCTCCGCGATATTTCTGTGGAAGCCGCCTTAAAATGCCTGGATGACGCGGGCGTTGATAAAGTAGACTCTATAACCGTTGGCACCATGTCCGGCGGGTTGTTTAACGCCCAGGAGCATATAGGCAGCCTGGTGGCCGATTACCTCGGCCAGCGTTTCGTCCCTGCCACCCGCGTGGAATCCGCATGCGCTTCCGGTGGCTTGGCTGTTAAAACCGCATACATGGAAGTGGCCTCCGGCTTATCCCAATATGCGCTGGCCGTGGGTGTGGAAAAAATGACCGACGTGGATGGAGGCGATGCGACATTTGCTTTGGCCACTGCATCCGACTATGATTATGAAGCTTTCCACGGCATCACCTTCCCCGGGCTTTACGCCCTGATGGCGGTCGCTCACATGAAAAAATACGGCACCAGCCTCGAACAATTGGCGCAAGTTTCGGTAAAAAACCATCACAACGGCAGCCTGAATCCCCATGCGCAGTTTCCTTTCACCGTAACCTTGAACCAGGTCATGACCTCCACCATGGTAGCGGATCCAATGCGCCTGCTTCATTGTTCACCCATCACCGACGGCGCGGCCGCGGTGCTGCTGGTCCCGCTGGCCGTGGCTAAAAAAATGAACAAGTCATACGCTGTGATCACGGGCATCGGTCATGCTTCGGATACCATTGCCTTGTGCCAGAGGAAAGATTTTGCCAAGCTGGAGGTAGTGGAAGTCGCCGCGCAGCGGGCGCTGAAAATGGCTGGAAAAACCATAGGCGACATCGACTTTGCGGAAGTCCACGACTGTTTTTCCATTGCCGAGATCATGGTAATGGAAGCCCTGGGCGTAGTGGAATCCGGTCAGGGCGGACCGGCAACCATAAATGGCTTAACCGCCCTGGATGGTGATTTTCCAATTAATCCATCAGGGGGATTAAAATCCAAGGGACATCCTGTCGGCGCCACGGGCGTGGCTCAGGTAGTCGAAGCGGTTATTCAACTTCGCGGCCAAGCAGGGCCGCGGCAAATCAAAAACGCCAGGACAGCTTTAACTCAAAATATGGGCGGCTCAGGCGCCAGCAGTATAATTCATATATTGGAGGCACGATAATGGCAATGCATGTAGCTAGAAATTGGCGAGAAACCCCCGAACGTTACCGGATGGAAGCGGCTAAATGTAAAAAATGCTCTGCTATTCACTTCCCGGCACGACTCATTTGCCCCGAATGCCAGGGAAGGGAATTTGCAACCGTCAGACTTTCAGGGAAAGGCGAACTGGCAACCTTTACCATTATCCGCATTGCCCCCACAGGGTTCGGAGATTTAATTCCTTATGCCGTGGGCATTGTAAAAATGGATGAAGGCATCCACGTCATGGCCCAGATCGTCGACTGTAACCCCGAAGAACTAAAAATCGGTGACCGCGTCGTATCCCAATTCCGCCGGATCAATCAGGAAGGAAAAACCGGCATGATTATCTACGGCTACAAGTTCGTACCGGATCTGGGATTATAAAATCAAAATAATAGGATAGCCACAGCTTATCCATGTTCAAACGAATTCTAATAGCCAACCGAGGAGAGGTGGCTCTGCGCGTTATTAAAGCCTGTAAAAAAATGGGCATAGAAACCGTTGCGGTTTATTCCACGGCAGACAAGGATTCTCCCCACCTCGCGCAAGCGGACATGACCGTATGCATCGGCCCGGGACCCAGCAGCCGGAGTTACTTGAACAGGGAAGCCCTACTCCAGACAGGTATCGACAGCGAATGCCAGGCGATTCATCCCGGGTTCGGGTTTCTGGCGGAAGACCAGTTGTTTTCCTATATGTGCAGGCAGCATAAATTGATTTTTATCGGGCCTGAGCCCCATTCCATCCAGGTCATGGGCAACAAGTCCCAGGCCAAGCAAACCGTAAAACAGGCCGGGCTGCCAACCATTCCGGGATCGCAAGGAAATCTGAAAAACATGGATGAGGCCATGGCCCTGGCCAATGAGTTGGGCTACCCGGTTTTATTAAAAGCAACAGCCGGAGGAGGCGGAAAAGGCATCCGCCCCTGTTACCATGAAGAAGAATTTAAAAACCTTTGTCTCCAGGCCAGTATGGAAGCCGAAAAAGCCTTCGGCTGCGGCGATCTATACATGGAAAAGCTGATCCTAAAAGGACGGCATATCGAATTTCAAGTACTGGCCGACGCTTTTCACAACGTGATTCACCTGGGTGAACGGGAATGCTCCATCCAGAGAAAGAACCAGAAACTCATCGAAGAATCTCCATCCCCGGCCCTGGACCCTGAAATCCGCAGTAAAGTGGGCGCTCAAGTGGCGGAAGCCATGAAAAAGATCGGGTACCTTAATGCCGGGACCATCGAATTCCTGATGGATGAGCATAAAAAACTTTACTTCATGGAAATGAACACCCGGCTGCAGGTGGAGCATCCGGTAACTGAGATGATCACCGGGATAGATATCGTGGAGGAGCAGATCAAAATCGCCGCTAACCATCCTTTGTCGTTCACTCAGGATCAAGTCTCTTTCAGCGGACATGCCATCGAATGCCGTATAAACGCCGAAGACCCGGACAACGATTTTGCCCCTTCTCCCGGTGTCATAACCGCTTTCAGCCCCCCACTGGGCGAAGGTCCCGGCAAAATTCGCCTGGATACCCATGTGGCAGCGGGTTATGAAATACCTTCTTTTTATGATTCCATGATTTGCAAAATCATCGCTCATGGCCAAGACCGCGCCGCCGCTATGCAAACCATGGTGAATGCGCTGAGAGCTTTCGAGATCAAAGGTATTAAAACCACTATCCCCCTGCACCTTGAAATACTCAATTCGAAGATATTCAAAGAAGGAAATTATCACACCAATTCTCTTGCGGATATTATGGGGTAAGGGAGGCGTAATAAATGGCAAAAGTATTAATGGAACGTATCGGTTCGCCCATCGAGACGTTTATGGACCCGGTCGACTTCAAAATAAACCTGGAGTACATGAAACGATTGAACGAAAGTTACCAAGCCAAACGCCAGGAGGTCAAAGCAGGTTGGGGCGAGCAATATGTGGAACGGGCGCATAAAAAAGGGAAAATGACCACCTGGGAACGGATCGAATTTTTAAAAGACCCCGGCAGCAAGGTATTCCCTATCGGGACCTTTGTCAACTACGGATTGGAATTCGGTGAGGGCAGCAATAAACGTAAAGCGCCCGGGGCAGGAGTGGTTACCGCATTTGTTAAGATCGAGAACCGCCACGTGATAGTAATCGCCAACGACAACACAGTGGCTTCCGGTTCCTGGTGGCCCCTTACGCCTGAAAAAATCGAACGGGCGCAGGAAATTGCCCTTCGACTAAGAATTCCCGTGGTATATATTATCGATTGCAGCGGTTTATTTTTGCCGGAGCAGTCCAAAACCTTTCCTGGAAAAACCGGGGCGGGATATATATTTAAAATGAACTCTTTATTAAGCGCCCAGCAGGTACCCCAGATAGCCGGAGTATTCGGCGACTGCATCGCCGGCGGAGGGTATATGCCCATCATCAGCGATATCGTCTACATGACCGAGCAAGCTTATATGGTCATTGCCGGCGCCGCCTTGGTTAAAGGCGGCAAGGGCCAGCAAATAACTTCTCTGACCATCGGCGGACCTGATATCCATGTCAATATCTCCAACTGTGCGGACTACAGGGTTCCCGATGACAAAACGCTCCTCTTAAACATCAAGAAAGAAATCGCCAAACTCCCGTCCAGCGGTATCGAATATTATTACTACGGCCAGGAGCCGGCTCCTCCACTTTTCGACCCCGCTGAAATCGAAGGGATATTTCCCATGGATTACAGGGTCACCTATGATATCCGGCAAGTTATCGCCCGGATCGTGGATAACTCTCTTTTCTGGGAAATATTCCCCGACAAGGGCAAAGAAATTGTCTGCGGTGTCGGCAAGATCAATGGATTGTATGTGGGTATCGTCGCCAACAACCAGAATTTGACCGAACATCCTGTGCACAAACGCAGTAAACGGCCTGGAGGTATCCTGTATAAGGATGGCATCGCTAAAATAACGACGTTCTCCAGGGCCTGTAATTGCGATGGTATTCCTATCGTATGGTTGCATGATATCGCGGGTTTTGACATTGGCCCCGAAGCGGAAAAATTGGGCTTATTGGGATGGGGTTCCAATTTGATCTACACCAATTCCACCAACTCCGTCCCGTCTATTACCGTGCTTTTGCGAAAAGCCTCCGGAGCCGGATACTACGCCATGAACGGAAGGCCTTACGAACCCATCGTACAATTGTCCACTCCACTTACACGGTTGGCAGTGATGGAAGGCAGAACATTGGCCATCGGCGCTTTCCGGACAAAATTGGATGAGAATTTCAATATTATTTTCACACGCCAGGAAGAATACGACCAGGTAAAAAAGGGAATGGATGAGTTGGAACTCCGTATTAGCGAAGATATGAACCCGATCCTCAGCGCGCGCCAGCTGGATACGGATGAAATTATCCTGTTAAGCGAATTGCGGTCTTACCTGGAAACCGTCACCGAAATGACCTACCAGAGTATCGGCTACAGGCGTGTAAAAAACCCGCGCATATGGTCTTTACATGATATCGATGCCTTATCCGGGGATAGCGGAGATTAAAATGACAAACGCGAAATCTGGGTCATTGACAGCTCTTGCGGAATTCAGGGATTCGCAGTACATAGTTCTAGCTCCCGCAGTGGGAAATTTTTCATCCATGCCCCAACCCGGCGCCTACCTTCCCGGCGGTTCTTTTGTCGGCAGGCTTAAAATTTTGAATACTTTTTATGATCTCTGTTTACCTGGCGATGTTTCTGGACTGGTGGTGACGGATAGCGAAAAAGATTTTGTTTTCCCCGTGGAATACGGGCAGGAATTGTTTCGTTTAGACCAGGAAAAGAGTTTCCTCGAATCGGAAAAGCCAACCGTCCAGTTGATTTCCAAAACCGGGGAGGATGCGGAATCCGAAGCGGGTTGTGTAATTACCGCATTTACCAGCGGTATTTTTTATGCCAAACCTGGTCCCGATTCACCGCCGTTTGTAGCTGTAGGCCAGGAGATAAAAAAAGGAAAAACATTGGGCTTAATCGAAGTGATGAAGACTTTTAATTACATCAGTTTTCCCGGGACCGATAAAGGGGACGCCGGGATAATAAAAAAAATATATGTAAAAGATTCACAGGAAGTCAAATTGGGTCAAGCGTTATTTCTTATAGATTAGCCACAGCGGCATGAAGGACGGGGTGTCGTGAAAAATAAATTAAGGGAGGTTAAACATGTCTTTAAATTTTGATTTGCCTGAAGAAGCAATAATGATTCGAAACAGCGTAAGAGAATTTGCCGAGGAAGTGGTCAGGCCCAAAGCCCGGGAGCTTGATGAAAAAGAAGAGTTTTCCCCCGAATTATGCAAACAAATGGGAGATCTGGGACTGTTTGGTTTTTGCATACCCGAAGCGTATGGAGGTAACGGCATCGGTTATATTCCTTATTTGATAGCCGTGGAAGAATTGGCGCGTGTGGATGGTTCTCAGGCCGTGACAGTAGCGGCCCATAATTCGTTGGGAATCGGGCCCATATACTTTTTCGGCAACGAAGAACAGAAGAAAGAATACCTGCCTAGGTTATGCAGCGGTGAAAAGTTATGGGGATTCGGACTTACCGAACCCGACGCTGGTTCCGATGCGGGCGGCACGAAAACCAAAGCCGAAAAAATCGGCAGCGAATGGGTCATCAATGGCTCAAAGACGTTTATTACCAATGCCGCCGAGGACATATGCCTTGGCAGCACGATTCAAGCCATAAGCGGCGTAAGGCCCGACGGGAAAAAGGAGTATACATGTTTCCTGGTGGATCAAGGATCTCCCGGGTACACGGCCAGGACGCTTCATGATAAAATGTTATGGCGTTCATCCATAACCGCGGAACTCTTTTTGGATGATTGTCGCGTGCCTGAAGAAAAAATATTGGGAAAGCGCGGGGAAGGATTTCATCAGATGCTCGATACCCTGGACAGGGGCAGGTTGTCTATTGCGGCCATGGGTTTAGGGTGCGCCCAGGGCGCTTATGACCTGGGTTTGAAATACGCCAAGGACAGGAAGCAATTCGGCCAATCCATTTCTACGTTCCAGGCCTGCGCATTTAAACTGGCGGATATGGCAGTGGAGATCGAGGCCGCCAGAAATTTACTCTATAAAGCCGCCTGGTTGTGTGAAAACAAGAAGGATTATAAAATGTACTCATCGATGGCCAAGCTTTATTGTTCCGAAGTCGCGCACCGCTGTGTGGACCAGTCTCTGCAGTTGCACGGCGGATATGGATTGATGAAGGAATACGATATCGAACGGCTTTACCGGGATCAAAGGGTCCTGGAAATCGGCGAAGGCACATCCGAGATTCTCAGGCTTGTGATTGCCAGGCACATCGGATGTTTTAATGTATAATAAATTTCTTTTCGCAGATTCTCCGGGATACAAAGGAAAGGCTCGCTAACGGCTTCGTGACCTGGCGGCAAAAAATATATTGGAAAAACAGGAAGTGAGAAAATGATGAATAAGACGTATGAGACGCTTAAATATGATATCAAAAACCGGGTTATCACCATCTGGCTGAACCGGCCCCAGGTTCATAATGCGTTTAATGATACCATGCTGGCGGAGTTGGCGGATATTTTGGAAGTTGTGGATCGATCTGACGACATCCGGGTGGTTATATTCACAGGAGAAGGTAAATCATTTTCAGCCGGAGCGGATTTGAATTGGATGAAGAAAATGATCGACTACACTTATGAGGAAAATCTCAAAGATGCAGTGATGATTTCAGACGTTTTTTATAGAATTTACACCCTTAGCAAGCCGGTAATTGCGGCTGTCAATGGGGCAACCATCGGGGGTGGGATGGGATTTGTCGGAGCGGCCGATATTGTCATTGCCTCGGAAAATGCAAGGTTCAGCTTATCCGAGGTAAGAATCGGAGTTGTTCCCGCCTGTATTTCGCCTTACCTGATGAAGCGGGTCGGGGAAGGAGTATTAAAAGAATTATTTATAACCGGGATGCGGTTCGCTGCCGACAAGGCGTTGGACATCAAGTTAATTAATTACAAAGTCGGGCATGAGCAGTTGTTGGAATTTGCCATGGAAAAAGCAAAGGAATTGTGTTTATGTGGCCCCAATGCCATGGCGGTATGCAAGCAGTTATTTGTAGAGGTTCCCGGGATGGACTTAATGACTGCCTATAATCATACGGCTGATGTGATAGCGAAGATGAGAATATCGGCGGAAGCGCAGGAGGGGATGAAGGCGTTTCTTGAAAAGCGCGCGCCGGCCTGGCAGGAAAAATAAAGCTGAAGACATCGGGAACGCTGAGTCGAAACGTCAGTGAGGCCCGCGCCACAAAAATCAAGGGCCGTCCCCCACTCCCCTTTCCTGCAAATAACCATCAAACAATTTTTAGTGCTTGATCTAAATCTTCTATAATATCTTTGACATCCTCGATGCCTACGGATAATCGAACCAGGTCGTCAGTAATTCCAGCTTTTGCTTTTTCTTCTTTATTTACAGAAGCATGAGTCATTGAGGCAGGATGTTGAATGAGAGTTTCCACCCCGCCCAGTGATACGGCCAAGGTTGCCAAATGAACACTATCCATTAGTTTTCGCCCGGCTTCAAGACCGCCTTTTACACCGAAACTAATCATCGAACCGGATCCGCTCATTTGTCTTTTTGCTAATTCGAATTGAGGATGAGATTCAAGTCCAGGATACCTAATCCAGGCGATCTTTGGATGACTTTCCAAAAAGCGAGCGACCTTAAAAGCGTTTTCTTGATTGCGTTCTACACGTAGAACCAAGGTTTTTAATCCGCGCAAAACCAGATAAGCCTGATGCGGGTCCATATTGCAGCCCATGTAAACCATCGCATGACGAATCTTTTCATATAAACCTTTTTCTTTAGTAATGACAATTCCGCCAACGATATCTGCATGACCATTAATAAATTTTGTGACAGAATGCAGGACTACATCCGCACCTAGATCCAATGGCTTTTGCAAATACGGGGTGGCAAATGTATTGTCAACAACCAAAACCAAATTGTGTTTTTTTGCGATCTCAGCACATGCTTTGATATCAGTAATATCAATTGTCGGATTTGATGGTGTTTCAATATAAAGAACTTTTGTATTACTCTTTATTGCAGATAAGATAGCATTCATGTCAGCGGTATTTACAAAATCAGCTTCAACACCAAAGCGTGAAAAATCCTTTTCCAGTACAACTCTTGCCGGACCATAAACAGAAGCCGTGCTGATAATATGGCTGCCGGCTTCTAATAGCGCCATGTAAACACTTGTTATCGCTGCCATCCCGGAGCTTGTGGCAATTCCATCATAACCATTTTCCAACTCAGCAATATTTTTTTCGAGAGCGCGGATCGTCGGATTGGCGATTCTCGTATAAATGTAGCCGTCACTGGCACCGGAAAAACAATCTGCACCGTGCTGGGCATTCTTGAATTTAAATGTAGAAGTTTGATAAATAGGAACAGTAGCGCTCCCGAATTGATCTTCAAATTCTCCACTGTGAATCAGTTTGGTGTTAAATCCCATATTCTTGGTATTCATATTTCTCCTTTTTTGTATCTTATAAACCGAAATACTTTGCTATATTACGTTTGAGTCATTCAGTGATTTATGTTTGCCAGAGCGAAATCTATCATTAAAGACTCCAAATCTTCCGGCGAAATTCACTTATAGGAAGATCAATTTTTCCCATGTCTGCATTTTGAGGCCATTTGTCTGAAATGTCAATAGACCGCATTCCAGAATTCCCCATCAAGTTTGAGAGTAGATGGATTATAGGTGAAAGCATTATAATTTTAGGTTAATTAAACCGGAATAAGTGTATTTTTATTTAATCACCTCAGGCAAAATGATACTTAA